>ENA-ORRE01002371-ORRE01002371.1-human-gut-metagenome-genome-assembly--contig:-NODE-2371-length-11137-cov-3.121729_pt1 | contig 11137 bp, 8 predicted proteins | sample MGYA00242171_ERZ509126 | MGnify/ENA primary metagenome ERZ509126 (study PRJEB26280, sample SAMEA2338648) | human gut metagenome | biome: human gut; feature: human-associated habitat; material: faeces... | reverse complement strand
GGCGGCGTCCATATCAAAACCGACATCTGGACCGTGCACAACTACGAGCAGGACCCGGCCCGGCTCAAGGAGATCATCTACAAGGACGGTGTGTTTTTCCAGACGCCGCTGCGGTCCGTCGGGGTCGCTCCGGCCAACATCGGCTTCAACGGCCTGCGGCAGAACGACCGCTACGAGTTTCCGGTTTACGACGGGAAGATGCCGTTCCTGATCGACGAGGTCGGCGGCATCAAGTGGGCGAAGGACCAGGACCGCGAGTCGCAGACCGAATCGTGGGGCTACGGCAAGCCGCCGAAGAGCGAAGCGGAGTTCCTGCAACGGCTCGAAGGGCAGATCGGCGCCGTTTTGGAGCTGGCAGACCAGGTCTGGGGCTATTGCTACACCCAGCTGACCGACGTGGAGCAGGAGCAGAACGGCGTCTATTATTACGACCGCACGCCGAAATTCGACACGGAGCGGATTCGTGCCATCTTCGGCCGTAATCCCGGAGATAAGGCGCTGAAGAAAGACTGATTGCAGAACGATAAACGAATATCTGAAAAACAATGAAAAAATCTCTTATTTTGCTGTGTGCGGCCCTGACTGCCGCATGCGCGGGCGGTCCGCAGGACGGGCCGACGCTCTCCGGCCTGAACCGGAGCGATTTCCAAAGCGAGGCGGACGGAAAGAAAACCGACCTCTTCGTCCTGAAGAATGACAACGGCATGGAGATGTGCGTCACCAACTTCGGCGGACGCATCGTGTCGGTGATGGTTCCCGGCCGCGACGGCGTGATGCGCGATGTCGTGCTCGGATTCGACAAGGTCGCCGACTATCAGACGATTCCGAGCGATTTCGGAGCCACGATCGGCCGCTATGCGAACCGCATCGCCCAGGGGCGGATCACGCTGGACGGCACCGAATACCAGCTGCCGCAGAACAACTACGGCCATTGCCTGCACGGAGGCCCCCGGGGATTCCAGTACCGGGTTTTCGACGCCGTGCAGAAGAGCGACCGCGAACTGGAGCTGACCTATGCGTCGAAGGACGGCGAAGAGGGCTTCCCGGGAAATTTCGAGTGCCGGGTGACCATGACGCTGACCGACGATAACGCCATCGACATCCGCTATGCCGCCGAGACGGACAAGACCACGGTCGTGAATATGACCAACCACTCCTATTTCAACCTCGACGGGGACCCCGCGAAGGACAATTCGGAATGGCTGCTGACGGTGAACGCCGACAGCTATACGCCGGTCGATTCGACCTTCATGACCACCGGCGAGATCGCCCCGGTGGAGGGCACTCCGATGGATTTCCGGACCCCGACGCCCGTCGGCGAACGCATCGACCGGGATTTCGAGCAGCTTCGCAACGGCCACGGCATCGACCACAACTGGGTGCTGAACACCCGGGGCGACATCGCCGAGGCGTGCGCTTCGCTGGAGTCGCCCGCCACGGGCATCCGGCTGGATGTCTACACCACCGAACCCGGCATTCAGGTCTACTGCGGCAATTTCCTCGACGGAAGCGTCAAGGGGAAGAAGGGGGCCGTTTACGGATTCCGGTCGGCCGTCTGCCTGGAGACTCAGAAATATCCCGATACGCCGAACAAGCCCGAATGGCCTTCGGCCGTATTGCGTCCCGGGGAGAAGTACGAGAGCCGCTGCATCTATAAATTCTCGGTCGGCGAGTGATTCCGCTTCGGCGACCTTCCGGCTGCCGGTTCGCCGACCGCCTCATAATGAACGAGAGGACGCCCGACGGGCCTCCTCTCGTTTCGTATTCCGGCCATTGCTGCAAATTTTCGGTGGGCATCCGAATGATTCCGAAAGGAGTCGCGTCGGCGAAGCCCGTGACGCCTCCCGCCGGAAAACTCCCGCAGGCAGTACGGACGCCCCGCAGCCTTGGGGAACTCCGGGGTGCGTTTATCGAAAAGCAGGCAGCCAGCCTTTCGCCCGTCCGGTGTATGCCGCCGCTGCCTTCCGGGGAGCGATCGGCCGGTGTCGCCGGCCGCACCGGCCTCTGCACCGGGGCTGAGTGCGATGCCTGCGAGGTGATTTCTGTCGCTTTAACTGCATCTGTGAAAAAAGGCCGTCCGTTTTCGGCGGATACGGCCTTTATTCACAGATGTGTTCTCGTTCAATTTGGTCTGGTTTGCCGTTATCGGGCATCGGGAGACGGCTCCCCATGCCGATTCCGTACCCATCCCCGCAGAAAAACTACTCCCGAACGGGGCGCACCGGGTCGGCTCCGGCACGAGGAGTGAAGGCTAATGCGGCGACATGCTCTTCTCCGATGCCAAGACAGGAATGGACATAACCCGTCGTTTGCGGGATGGCCGTCCAGCAGCCGCCGTAGGCGTATACGTAAAGCATATCGCCCGACCTGTAAACGATACCGCCCATGGCCGGAAAGAAGATCACACCGCCCGAGGTGTCGTAGTTGCCGATACCCGGCATCTTGTTGCAATACAACTCCCAACCATAGTTTTTGTAGAAATCGTCGGTGGAAGTATGGGGCGAGTTGTATTTGGCGAACTCATAATCACCGGGGTTGGCGGCGTTGTACGTCACCCCCGAGCAGACGTTCGAAGGCGGCAAACGATAGCCGGCGGGCGAAGGATCGTAGATGGTCTTGACAACGACGTTGTCGTTCTTCGTCGTCACGGTATTGTCGGCGCTCCAAAGGTTGTTGTAGGACGCCGAGCACCAGTCTTCGGGCAAAGAGCCGCCGTAATTATAGAATACGTGCGGATTCCGGATGGACGTGCCGATGGAGACTTTGCCCGTGCCCGACTTGTCGAACGCATAACCGCTGTCGGAATAACAGCTCTTATAAAGATCGGCCTCGGAATCGGTACAAATACCGCCCAGCATCGGGTCCTTACGTCCGAACTGGAAATAGGGATTGTTGCCGGTCTTCTCCATCTCTCGTGCATTCTGGGCGATCGTTATGACCTGCGTAGCCCCGGTTTCCGCCTGCGTGAAACGCACCTTGACGCTGCGGGCGGCATAGGTCGTGGTCTCGAAGTCGCACCAGCCGAGGAAGACTCCCATGAAGGTGTATTTCACGCCCTGATAGTTCGTCACGACCTTGTCGCGCTGCACCTCTGCCGGATTGTAATGCGATGTCACGGTCGGCGGAAGACCGGGCACGAAGTCCGTCACCCAGATATGCCAGCTCCACATGATGCGGTTGCTCGCGTCGCGCACGGCCACGATGGCGTTGCCCTGTTTGATCGTCGCGCTCCCCACCTCGAAGGTCAGGCTATGTCCGTCGGATGCGAGTGCGACGTTCGTCACCAGGTCCGGCTCGTCCTGCCATACGAGGATGGCATTGTTCGGCGTACAATCCGCATTGTTGTAGATATACGGGTCGGTGATAGGCGCATCGAGGTGATTTACGAAGGTCTTCAATACGTACGTTCCGCTGGCCTGCGAGGTATAGGCCGAAGCGTTCGTACTTCCGTTCTTGACAGCATTGCCATAGACCAGCGGGAGGGAGTATTTTCCGGGGGCGTTGATGACATAGCAGTTGGCCGTATTCATCGCCGTCGTCCCGCCCTTTGTCGAGAGGTCGTAGGTACCCGACACGGGCTCTGCTTTCCGCAATGTCTCGTTATGCGGGTTGGAGGTAACGGCTGTCTGGGCCGCAGCCGAAAACGACGAATCCGATATACTGCCGGCGCCGCTCGCGGTGAAAGCGGTAAGCCAGTCGGGCCGGGAGATCACGTTGTAACCGCCCGCACCGTCGTCCTCGACGAACTCGGCAGTCCATGCCACCGGCACGGTTTGCGAGGCGTCGCCCGGACGGGAAACAGCGGCACAGCTGGTGACCGAATAATTTTGGCTGCCTCCGGCATAGGTGAATGCGGAAGGCGGCGTCACGGAGAAAGTCGGAGTCATGGAGATACTCGAGGTGGAAATCCGGTAAGTGACGGTCTTGCCTATCGGCCACAGGCTGCCTGCGATAGAGGCGGTTAGGGTCCGTTGTGTCGAAGTCAGATTGTCCGTATAGACGCCCTCGATCGAGGCGCCCGACGGCAACGTCTGGGGCAGCATCATAAAGGTCGCCGCGACGGGCGTGATCACCTGATCGGCAGACCCGTCCACATCCGCCGTAAGTGTCTGCGAAAAGTCTGCCGTAGCGCCGTAATCGCCCCACGAATCGGCCCCCATCGTATACGAGCCCGAGCCGTAGACGCCTTTGAGCGTGATTTTCGTAATGCGTCCGGCCATCATATCATCGCCCGTGGTGAAGCGTATGGCCGTGAGCGCGTGGGCGAAAGTCAACGGAGCGGCCGGCTATTCCGGAGGTGGCGGCGACGAGCAGATCCTGCTGGTCGGCGACGGCTGAAGGCACCGTATAGGTTACGGTCGGAGTGCCGGCCTTCGTCGCGCTCGAAAGGGAAATACCCGTCCCGTTATAGGGTGCGTAGGCGAAGAAGCGGATATTGCGCCCGCTGCCCGGCCAATGGTAAGAGGTCGTCCACGACGATGCCTTCGTCACCTCGACGTTGTACATATAATCCGGCAGACACGAGGTTTCGCTCCACGAGCCCGTATAAACCGAAGCCAAGACGCCGAACGAGTCGTAGAAATTGGCCGTCTCGATGGGTGTGGCACGGGTCTGCGACCGGTCGGTTTGGGCATTCGGCTGCGGTGCGGCGATTCCGTCGGCGACCGAGGCGTGCAGGAACAGAGTGTCGGCGGGAGTTTCGCCCTGCAACGTAAAAACGGCGGCAGACTCTTTCGTTTGCAGACTGTCTTCGGCGGTCCGGCTCTGCGATCGGGTGCGGGAAGAATTCGCTTCGGTGACCTCGAAGCGCAGATATCCGCCCCGAAGTCCCGCCTCCGCTGCCGGATCTTTCGAGCAGGCGGCGAACAGAAATGCCGCCGCAATCGCACCTGCAATTCGTACATGACCCGGTAAAAGTAAAGATTCCATTGTTTTCATACATATTGCATTTTCAGTTCGGATCGGCATCGCCGAAGTCGGAGCGTGACGCTCCCTGAGCGATCGGGAGGGGACAGAGTCCGATCTTTCGTCGTCCTCCCCGCGCACCTGCCGTACATAACCTACTAAATACACGACGGTTCTCTGCGGTTCAACCCCTCCCGATCCGGTTGTCCGGCTGCACGTCAGCCGGAAGATTTCTTACATGTTCAGATTCTGCGAAGCATCCACCCAGGGAGTCACCGTAACCGTGAACTTAATGGGGTCGCCCAGGATGGGTTCACCCGGCTCGAACGGATCCGGATCGGTGGGGTCGGGCTTTTCGGGATCGACCCGACCGGCGCCGTTCGAGAAGTCCAGCGTATAAACGTACTTCTGACCGGCTACCCAATTCGTTCCGACGGGCACGGCCACCCAGCCGTACTCGCCGACGGAAGCGTCCGGATAGATGCGGGCGCCGCTCGCGGTCGTGATGTTGACCTTCACCGCGATATACGCACCTTTTTTCGTGTTGGTCTTGTCCGAATCGGGCGTCCATGCAGTCAGCTGCTGCGGGATCAGCATGGCGTTATTGCCGTCCGTCGCCATGATCGAAGCGGCCGTAGCGTTCAGGGTTTTCGCCGAAGTATAAGTCACCTCGTAGTTGCTCTTCGTCGATCCGAGCGTCCACGCCGATGTTCCGAAATCGAACGTCGTCGCTTGGGAAACAGGCTGTCCTATACGCACGCCCTGTACTTTGTAGACGTAGCCTTGATTCGCATTCTTGGCTTTGATCTCGATTTGCGCGAGGCGGTGTGCGAACGTCAGGGCTACGCCCGTCGATTCGTTGGCCTTGCTGCCCGTAGCCGACGCGGTGATGAAATCCTTTTGGCTGGCGATCGCCGCAGCAGGGCTGAAATTGGTCATCGTTTTGCTCGCAGAGGTAATCGAGATGGTAGCGCCCAGATCCGTGGCTGAAGGCGAATAGGCGAAGAAGGAGAGATTGCTGCCGTCGTTGGGCCAATAGTAGGCAGGATTGGAGGTGAAGTAAGAGCCCGTTTTCGTGAACGCCTGATCGGTGAAGAAATTGGAGTTGCCGGCATTGATGGCGGTCACCAAAAAGTTCGTGATATTGGCTGTTGTCGTCTCTGTCGCGCGGGTCTCCATCGCAACGCGGAAGTCGATGGCCTGGCCGTTGTTGACCTCCGTCGATTCGTCCTTCGAGCAGGAGGTGATGGTCAGAACTGCCGCAGTCATTAAAAGAATTTGTTTTTTCATAATTGAACAGTTAAGTAATAAGTAAGAAGTTAAACATTGAATTGTTTCATGCGAATCATCTTTCTCCCGAAAAGAGAGAAACCGTCACATTTCTATATCTATCGGTACTTCCTGCCACTCTTCGACCGTGGGCTGGAAACCGCCGCCGTTGACGATGGGTTTCGGCAGCGGCAGCCCGTCCAAAACGATATGTACGTCGCGTTGATTCGGGGCCGAATGAATCTGATCCGTCACGTCGTAGGTGTAGTACCACCGGCTTTGGTCGGCCAGAACCGCATAGACGGTCAGCCGGTGTCTGTTCCGCACCGACGGACAATGCCCGAATGCGAGCAGCTGCCCCGTAATTGAGGTGTTGCTCGGGAGAAAAAGTTGCATCGAAAGGTATCGTGACGCATTCTTCCGTCGTTTCCGCCTTGCCGGCTAACAGACCGCCCGCAAGACTCGAGATGGACCCGCTGATCCCTGAAACGTATTTCAGATTCTCGGCGTTATGGATCTCGACCGTATAGCGGCTGACCGATACTTCCGGATAAAGCGTGATCGTCTGCGCCGCGGACGTTGCTTTCAGCTCGATACCCTCCGCATGATCGCTCCAGAGCATGTCCGGAGACAGCACCACCCGTTCGCTTTCCGTACCTGCGGCACGGGGCGCTCCAGACGAACGCACGCCCAGGGCGGCGAGGTCCGACAGCAGGGCCGTGGTTCGTGTCGTCACCTCGAAACCATTTTTCGTCTCCGTATTTCGATAGCTGATGTTTTCCGTGTCACTGTTCAGGCACAAAGCGTCGTAACGTCCGGCAGGAACCCGGATTGCACCGCCGTTTCTGTCCGTAAATTCATAGCGCAAAACCTCTCCTCCGTCGGTCGGAAACAGATAGCACGACATGGATTTCGGAGCGGCGTTCGGGGCATTGCGCCAGTCGAAAACCACATTTACAATGCCTGTGTGCGCGTGATCGTAGCAAAGATTCTTATGTTCGCAGGATGTCGTGCTTAATATACATGCCGCCGCTATCGTGTAGAATATATTTTTCATCGTTTACCTCCTTTCTTTGCGTTATAGTTCCCGCGGCCGAGCAACCATACCAGCGATATTTCCGCTTTGGTCGGTCCGAACCAGTGGCGTTGCCGGGTTTCGGTCCACACATAATGACTCTCCTTGGGAAGATATTTCTGGTATTCTCCTCCCCAATAGCCTACGCCGACGCTGAAATCAAGGTTCAAACGACGTCCGACAGGTAATGAATAACCGTACTCCAGACTCGCGGCATAGTTCATCTTGTCCCAGAGCGTACCGCCCGGTTTGCCGCCCATGTATCCTCGGCCGCCCGTTTCGAAGTCGTAGGTGAACAACTGGCCGCAGAGCCCCAGATGGTGCCCCGTAAGGGGTTTCTCCGCAGCGCGGCGACCGAAATACTTGCGAACTGACAGGTCGCCTCCGTAGATCCGCCAATAGTTGTGCTGCCGGTTGCTGTTCCACCATGCGTACATCCAGTTGATGCCGACGGACCATCCCCGGCCCGCGTAGAACTCGGCGCCGATATTCGGAACGAGCGCCGCGTCGTATAGCAGATTGGTTTTGAGTGCCATATAGAAAGGTGTGCGCGACGTGCTTCCGGCAACCCCGGAGCCGACCGGATATGTACTGTCCAGGATCACTGTGTCGCGCACGGCATCCCCGACCGTATCCGTGCCGCCTTCCGTGGGAGCTGCCTCGTCCGGGTCCGTTGCGACGATGGAAGAATCCGGAGCCGGCGTTTGCTGCTCCACGGGTTCCGGTAGGGGTGTGATCCGATAAACGACACGAACGTCCGAACCGCGCAATTTCGGAAAGAAATGCTCGTACATATACTGCCACGCCCGGCCTCCGTGCAACATTCCCAACCGACGTTTACGTCCATCGACAACGACCCCGTTCCGAACAACCCATTCCGGAGTGTTGCGTAGAATATTCAATACCTCATCTCTGTACGGCATGTCCGAAGTATCGACCAGATCGGTCAGTCCCTCCCAATTCACCCCGCGCGCAACGATCTCGAACAATGAATCCGGAAGGTCGGTCGAACGGTGCAGTAAATCGGCGAGCCGGAACGCTCTTCTTTCGGACAACCGACTGTTGCAGTCGGAACTGCCTTCCGGCGAACTGAAAGCCATGATACGAACCGAATGAACTCGACGCATCGTATCACGGCGCAACTCGGCGACCTGCTGGAAAAAGGTGTCGAGGCGCCGGCCGTTGTCACGGAACGACGGTTCCAGAGTCGAAAGTCCCTGTCGGAAATACACTGTTACGCCGACCGTATCTGAGGAAGGATTTTGGGCCGAAAGCGTTCCCCCGAATAGAACCGGCAAGATTAATAAGAGGTAACTTTTCTTCATCAAAAAAACGTTTTCGTTCTTGCTAATTTCCTGTGTGTAAAATTAAGAAGTCCGTATCGCATGGGATTTGCGATACGGACTGAAAAATCTAACGGTGTATATGGATTATATACTGATTGTCAGGGATGTAAAAATATGTTTCATGCAGATTTCTAACACCGGACTAACAGCTAACCGAGGAGGGCGAGAAAAAGCTCTTTGTGCGCTGCTTCCGAGGTGCGAATGCGGGATTTCAGCCGCGACTTCCTGGCATAGACGTTGGCGACGCTATCGTGCATGAAGAGGCTGATGACTTGCAGGGAGAATCCTCCGAAAATATAACACAGCAAACGGACATCCGCATCTTTCATTTGCGGAAAGTCGTCCCGCAATTTCCGGACCGCATCGTCATGGACTATATTCACGACCCGCTCCAGCGTGAGCAGCATTTCTCCGTTTTCCGAAAAGTCGTCGATGAGTTTTCGCACCAACCGGATCAGCTGCGCTTGCTCCGAAACGGAGTGTTCGCGTTCATACAAGGTTCGGCCGATCTGTTCCACGATGTCGAACCGGGAGGCGAGCTCTTTCCTTAACAACGCATCCTGTTCGTGATTCCGTTCCAGAAGGGCGGAAAGATTCCGATATTCGGATTGCATCTCTCGAACAAGCAGCATATAGCGTTCGTTTTTCGCCTGATGCAGGTGTATCCGCTGCCGGATTATATATCCCGCAATTCCGAGCAGCGACAGCGCGGCGGCGACGATCGTGATTTCCCATGTCCGGCGATTTTGAAGCCGATAATCGTAGAAAGCGGATCGTTCCCGGAAATACTCCTTTTCAATCATCCCGGCAGACCCTTGCAGGGACGAACGGGTCAGCGAATCGCTGTAATAGATGAATTTGTTGATATTCCACGTCGCTTCTTGGTAACGTCCTGCCGATATGTCGGCCTTATAAGCCGTATAGAGCAACATCGGAAGGTCCTCGCTGTTCGCAATTCTTTCGGCGCGTTCGATGTAGTGACGGGCGCTGTCGGGACGGTTGCGGAGCAGCTGTATTTGGGACCGTGTGCGAAAACCCGTGACGGTCGTATCCCGGTGAACGGATTGCTCGATTCTCCGTAACATCTCTTCTGGCAAAGAACCCCTGTCGGACAGAGCGTACAGAGCCGCCAGATAACCGAGACTTTTCTGTGCTAATTGTTCGTAGTGCGCTTCGTCCGACAATTCGAGAGCCAGCCTGCAATTACGGCGCGTCTGCTCGAAGTCGTGCATACGCAGACCGCAAGCCGTCATGCCGAGCAATGCTTCGATCCGATGGCGCATGTCTCCCGAACGCAGGAACAGTTCGCGGGCCTCCCGATAATAACGGTAGGCCCTTACGAAATTCAACTCGCCCCGGTAAACGTCTCCGATGGATAAATAGAGCATTCCCCGGTCTCTGGGATTGTCGAGGCTGTCGTTGTTTTCCTCGGCTTCCAGGAATAAACGCAGAGCTCCGGGTTTGTCGCCTTGGCGCAATTTGCTATGGGCCATGTAATAGAGCGTGCGGCAACGGTTTTGCATCTCTTGCGGGTGCTTACGGTAATATCGCCAGGCTATCCGAAGCAGGGAATCCGTATTTTCATTGAGTTGCGCACGTTCCGCGGCATCGATGTACAGCAGGGCGTATCGGGCCCGCATCGCCTGGTTGCCGAGCGATTTTGCCGGAATGTCTTTCAGCAGGCGCATGGCGCTGTCCGGAGCAACGGCAAGGGCCTTTTCGACCTGCACAAAGGTATTCGCTACTCGATTCCGGTTCATGCAGCCCCCGAACAGCACAATCGAGACAAGCAGTACACAGATACATCGTTTCATATTCGATATGGCAATTTGCTTCGAAGATAATCAGTCAAACACATCTATGCAAATAAATGCTGATCTATTCGAGTTCTAAACCCAACTTTCTTCACAACGCCGGAAATGGCGGCATCGGCAGCAAGAGTGCTTTTTGGGCCGGCATTAAAACGAGGCACAACGATCTGTCGGTTGCTTGTCGGGGACGTACAATGAAGTGGGGCAGACCACGCTGGTCGAGATAGAGGTCTCTCTCATTTTGACGCTTACGTGTTGTTTGGGTCATTAGACAACCGGGGAACACCATCGACCGCGATCGATTTGACGAAGAACTTGATTATGGCACGGGCGGAGAGTAACAATCTGGGGCTATTGACGACCGCTTTCGGCCCTTGGCAGATGTTGCCCGGCAAGCTATCCGGCTGTGAAGTGTCGGAAATGCACGAAAAGACATAGTCTGGAAGGAGTTGTGTTGCCGTATTGTTACTTCGATCTCTTTCCGGATTCTGCATGACCCTGAAAACAGATACACGGAAAACGGTAACTAAAAGAAAATATATGAAAAAACAGGGCAGCTGTTCCGAGCAATATGGGAGCGGCTGTCCTGTTTTTATTGTGAAGATCAAAGAGAGTCCATGTGAAAAAATTTCGGGCGCAGTGATGTCCGGTTCTGCAAAAATCCGATTAAAAGAGCAAAAATGTTTTTTTTGCGAGATTTCTGTTTCCGGTGCGTATACTATAAGATTACT
>ENA-ORRE01002369-ORRE01002369.1-human-gut-metagenome-genome-assembly--contig:-NODE-2369-length-11144-cov-6.303003_pt1 | contig 11144 bp, 10 predicted proteins | sample MGYA00242171_ERZ509126 | MGnify/ENA primary metagenome ERZ509126 (study PRJEB26280, sample SAMEA2338648) | human gut metagenome | biome: human gut; feature: human-associated habitat; material: faeces... | reverse complement strand
CATTGCTGGCGTACAGACAAGCCGGTACTTTATTATCCGTTGGATAGCTGGTTTATCCGTTCTACCGCTTGCAAGGAGCGAATGATGGAATTGAATAAAACCATCAACTGGAAACCGGAATCTACCGGAACCGGCCGTTTCGGCAAGTGGCTCGAGAATCTACAGGACTGGAACCTCAGCCGCTCCCGCTACTGGGGCACCCCGCTTCCCATCTGGCGCACAGACGACGGGCTGGAGGAAATCATCATCGGCGACTTCGCCACCCTCAGCGCCGAAATCGACAAGGCTGTCGAAAAGGGCTTCATGTCCGCCAATCCACTTACAGCCAAGGGCTTCCGTCCAGGCGAATACACCAAGGAGAACTACGGACGCTTCGACATCCACCGCCCGTACGTCGACGAGATCATCCTCGTCTCCCCGTCGGGCAAGCCGATGAAACGCGAGACGGACCTCATCGACGTGTGGTTCGACTCCGGCGCCATGCCCTACGCCCAGTGCCACTACCCCTTCGAGCACAAGGAGGACCTGGAGAGCGGGCGCGTCTTCCCCGCCGACTTCATCGCCGAAGGCGTGGACCAGACACGCGGCTGGTTCTACACTCTCCACGCCATCGCCAGCATGGTCTTCGGCTCCGTCGCCTACAAGGCAGTCATCTCCAACGGCCTCGTGCTCGACCGCAACGGCAACAAGATGAGCAAGAAGCTCGGCAACGCCATCAACCCCTTCGACAACATCGAGCGCTTCGGCTCCGACGCCGTGCGCTGGTACATGATCGAGAACTCCCAGCCCTGGGACAACATCAAGTACGACGAGGAGGGCGTGGCCGAAGTCAGCCGCAAGCTCTTCGCCACCCTGCACAACACCTATAAGTTCCTGGCCCTGTACGCCAACGTCGACGGTTTCGATCCCACCGCCCCGCAGGTGCCCCTTGGCGAACGCCCCGAGATCGACCGCTGGATTCTCTCGCTGCTCAACACCCTGGTCAAGGAAGTGCGCTCCGACCTCGACGACTACGAGCCAACCAAGGCTGCCCGCGCCATCTCCGCCTTCGTGGGCGACAACCTCTCCAACTGGTACGTGCGCCTGAACCGCAAGCGCTTCTGGGGCGGAAAGATGGACAGCGACAAGCTCGCCGCCTACCAGACCCTCTACACCTGCCTGCGCACCGTGGCACTGCTCATGGCTCCCTTCGCACCCTTCTACTCCGACCGCCTCTACAACGACCTCACGGCCCTGGGCGGCGAATACTCCTCAGTGCACCTGGCCCTCTTCCCCGAAGTGGACGAGGCTGCCATCGACCCGGCCCTGGAGCGCCGCATGGCACTCGCACAGGTAATCACCAGCAACGTCCTGGCCCTGCGCCGCAAGGTCAACATCAAAGTGCGCCAGCCACTGGCCGTGCTCATGGTGCCCGCCGTAGACAACGACCAGATGCAGGCCATCGAGCTGATAAAAAACCTCGTGGCCGCCGAAGTCAACGTCAAGGAGGTCCGCATCACGCCTCCCGGACAGTCAGAGCTTGTCAAGCGCATCAAGGCCGACTTCAAGAAGCTCGGTCCCCGCTTCGGCAAGATCATGAAGCTGCTCGGCAAGGCCATCACCACCATGAGCCAGGCCGACATCGCCCGCCTTGAGAACGAAGGCTCCTTCACTTTCGCCGACCTGCCCGACTCGCCCGTCATCACCCTCGATGACGTCGAAATCATCCCCGAGGACGTACCCGGATGGGTTGTCGCCAACGAGGGCAACGTCACCGTGGCGCTCGACATCACCCTGACGCCCGAGCTGCGCGCCGAGGGCATGGCCCGCGAGCTGGTGAACCGCATCCAGAACCTGCGCAAGTCCATGGGCCTGGAAATCACCGACCGCATCCGCGTCACCCTGAGCCGCACACCCGAGACAGAACAGGCACTCGCCTCCTTCAGCGACTACATATCCACCCAGGTGCTCGCCGACGCGCTGGCGCTCACCGACACCCCCGCCGCCGAAGCCGCCGACCTCGACATAGACGGTCTCCACGTCAAGGCTCTTATTGAAAAGATTTAAACTTCATCACTATCACTAATGTAAGTAATATATGGACAACGACAGACCCAAGAGATATTCCGACGAGGAGCTGGAAGAGTTCCGCATCCTCATCAACGAGAAGCTGGCCAAGGCCCGGAAGGAATACGACACCCTGCTCGAGCAGCTCGACGGCGACAAGTCCTCGGACGGCTCCGACACCGGCCGCCAGTTCAACGACATCTTCGACGAGAGCTCTTCGCACACCCAGCGTGCCGAGATCCAGCGCCTCATGACCCGCCAGCAGCAGTTCATAGAGAAACTGCAGGGCGCCCTGACGCGCATTGACAACAAGACCTACGGCATCTGCCGCGTCACCGGCGAGCTCATCCCCAAGGACCGCCTCCGCGCCGTCCCCCACGCCACCCTCTCCATCGAAGCCAAGCAGAAATAATGTAAATTGTACAATGTACGATAACAGCGACGCACCAATGAGACGACACGGTCTCAATCGCTGTACATTGCACATTATAACCACCTCCCGCTTTGGCAGAAGCTGAACCCCACAAGATAATCGCGCACCGGGGACTGTGGGCTCTGCTCATAGTCCTGGCGGTGCTGGTGGCCGACCAGGCCCTCAAGATATGGGTCAAGACCTCGTTCTTCATGGGCGAGGACTACGAAATCACGCCCTGGTTCCACCTCAAGTTCATCGAAAACAACGGCATGGCCTTCGGGCTCGAACTGTGGAGCAAGATCGGCCTGACGGCGCTGCGCATCGTGGCCGTGGCCGTGCTGGTATGGATCCTGTGGACGCTCCGCAATACCCGCCGGCTGCGCACCGGCTTCATAGTGGCCCTGGCGCTCATCACCGCCGGAGCCGCCGGCAACATCTTCGACTGCGTGCTCTACGGACGCATCTTCAACAACCCCATGCCGCCCGAAATCGCCACCATGTTCCCGGCCGACGGCGGCTACGCCCCACTCTTCGAGGGCCGCGTGGTCGACATGCTCTACTTCCCCTTCTGCTCCTGGACATGGCCCGACTGGATGCCCGCCATCGGCGGACAGCAGTTCGAGTTCTTCCAGTACATCTTCAACCTGGCCGACTCGTCGATATGCGTCGGAGTGCTGTTGCTCATCATCTTCTACAACAAAGATTTCTCGCTGATGATGCAGATCATCGCGGGCTACGTGCCCGGCACCAAGGCCTGCCGCGAGCGCCGCGCCAACCTCATCTCCGGCATAGACCCGGACCGCCTGCCATGACCCGCACGAGCCTGCTGCTGCCACTCGCGGGCGTCGCCCTGCTTGCCGCCTGCTCCTCCAGGCCGGACTACGTGCTGTCGGAGCGGAAAATGGCCGACGTGCTGGCCGACCTCACCGTGGCCGACCAGCTGGCACTGCGCAGCACCCGAGGCGACGGCGCCTTCGCCGACGACTACGCCCGCAAAGTACTGCGCCAGGGCATTATGCAGAAGAACGGCGTCAGCGAGGCCGAATTCGACTCCACCCTGGCTTGGTACGGACACCACCTCGACGACTATTCCAAGCTATATAAGGCAGTAGAGAAGCGGCTGGCCGACAAGCAGGCCAGGCTCAACAAGCAGGCCGGCGTACGCACCGACAACGCCAACAACCTGTGGCCGCTGCCGCAGATGCTCTCGTTCTCCCGCCACGACCTCAACCCCGGCTTCTCCTTCTCCCTGCCTGGCAACAAGCTCAAGGCCGGCAACACCCTGGTGTGGACCATGCGCCTGACAGGCTTCTCGGGCAACGCCACGGCCCTGCTCGGCGCCGAGTACCCCGACCAGGAGCTGCTCTACACCCGCCAGAGCATGCATGGCTCCGGCTCCCAGCGCATACAGCTCGAGCTGCCAGCCGACCGGCACCCCGTGCGCGTGATTGGCTACCTGCACTTCGCCACCATACCCATGCAGCGCGTCTTCGTCGACTCCCTGACCCTGGAGGTGACCAAGCCCGTACCCGGCGCTCCGGCCCCGCTCGCCATTCCCCCAATGCGCTGACGACCCATCGGACACCCTTATACCGAGCTGAAGCTCGGTGGCAATTCCAAAGAATAGACCAGCCCCTACCCGGCATCCGATTCGGGGAAAACGATGGTCTTTCCTTTATTTTGGCTCCCGCTTCAGCACGGTGCTTCCCTCATCAACGCAGCACTCACAGCTTTTTCACCCAAGAAAAAAGAAGAACAAGTAAAAAATGAAAAATAATTAGCTGTGAATGCAAACTAATTGCAAATTTTTCTTATCTGAGCAACCCCGGTGATTTTCAGAGGGGCTTGGAGAGGCGTAGGTATTAATCGTGTACTTTTGTGGAAGTTGACGGAAAGCCGAGTAAATTTAATTTTAGATTTTTTGGCTTGCGTTAAGGATTTTAACTGTCGCAATTTGTCTATTTTTACCTATGCCAACACTGGAAAGTACACTTTCTCACACCCCCATAATCGGCGTCATTATGAAGTAGCCGTAGATCCAATTCGTAATTTTACGCACAAAAGTACTCAAAATATTTGATACTTAATAATGTCAGATGACTAAATCTGCACTAAATCTAAAATACACTGCGATACAGAAAAGTTCCCTTACCCGATATGAAGAAATCGTAAACGATGCCTTGATATATTTCGTGAGATATTGTTTTCGTAGACAAAAAAATTGACGCATCGACCTCCCTGTCAAAAAATTTTCGTACCTTTGCACAACCATTAGCGACTTGTTATAAGACGCCGTCTTAGTATGAGTCTTGTTACGCCGCTATGACATGATCATCATTCCTTAAAACCATCTAATACCTATGGGCAAACCAAACATTGAAGATGATGACCGCTACGAATTCAAAGGGGTCAAGATAGCTCACGAGCTTATGGTGGACATCCTTGGAGCCTTGATTCCGGGAGCGCTCTTCCTGTTCTGCACCATCGTTTGCATAGTGTTTCCTCTTATTTGCTATGCTACACCCAACAACAATTTCGGATTTCTGATGAAGGACGGAGACTGGTTTTGGATTGTGGCATTCCTCTCATTTCTTATCTTGTCGTATGTTATAGGTCTTATTTTCTATAGAGCCGACATAAAGGTGCCGGACCGTCGCGACATCCGTCGAGAACAGAAAAAGAAGCTTAAGGCTTTGTTGAACAAGATGCCTAAAACGGATATTAATGCAGCTTACAATTATGTGGCAGAACTTCTAATTAATGAAATAGAGCCCCTTAGAAAATGTTTAAGTGTATACTTGTCTGAGCATCCAAAGGAAGGTAATTCTACATATAACAGTGAATTTATCAATAGTTGCAATGTCTGCATAAAAGAACTCTCAGTTTCAAAAAAAGATAACTGTATCCAAGGTGGCAATACTGCTTCTTTACAGAAAAGTCTGTTAAAAGTGCTTTTCCCAGAAAGTGATTTTACAAAAACCAATACTTCATCTAAAAAGAATAATAAAAAGGTTAAGAATTTGTTTAGTGAGGCTGGATATATACCCAATTCTGTACAAAAAGTCATTAGACAAGCGACCAAAATATTACCCAAAGTTAGATTTCGACTTATTGTTCATCAGTTTAAAGCTTGTAAAGCAAAAAGAATCTGTTTAAACAGATTGATTATATGCTATATGATTCTTCATATGCAAAACGAGTCTGGATGTGCGACTGAAGATAGATGTGATTTCCCGTATATGAGCTATTATAAATATCTTCTAAAAAGAGAATTAAAAGACTTGCTTAAATATGTCAAATGGTGTACCCCTGCAACACGCACTAAAAATCAGTTGAATCAATATAAAATTGAACTTCAATTACATGTTCCTAATGCATTTTCAATAATAACAAAGAATGAATCTCATATTAGAATGGCCTCTTCATCTTGGCATGTGGCGAGAGTGGTAGTGCTTATGTCAGGAATTATGGCTGGAATAATGTTGTGTTTAGCTGTCTGCGGAGCAATCAGTTATGATAATGATATTGAGAAACTCAATAAAACAGAACAACAAAGGGGAGAAAAGATTGTTGTAAATTATCACGAAGGCTCAAAGCATCAAATAGAAGTAATTCCAAAAGGAGAAACTAAAAATCACAATTTGGGAAGTTCACAAAAGACCTTAAATTCGGAATGCGAATTTGTTAATTTTATAAATACCAGTATTCCTTTCTTGTTTAAGACCGATCTCGCAAATAAATATCTTGCTGTGTTATTCCCAATTTTCACTCTTCTTCTGGGATGTTATATCTTAAGCAGGGTTCCTAAATTTATCCATTACCAAAGACTTAGAGAGATATATTATACCATGTCGATTTATAAGTTATGGGAGGATGCGAAATGCCATAGAGATGAACGATACAAGCAAAACCTTGCTATTAGACGGGCAGAGGTTGGTATGCCGCCAATGCCATCAGATAATATGCCTCCAAATATGAATTCCTTTTAAATGAACGATATTTATTACTTCGATGAAGCCCGGCTTTACCGGTTCAGACCTCAGCAACGCGAATCAGCCGTATTTCTGTCTTGGATCTGCAAGATTTACAGATAATGAGATTCTGCAAATCAAGAATGACCTGTCCTTACAGGATGATACAGAACTGCACTTCAAGAGACTTTATAAATCACCCAGTGGACAGAAACGCATTCTTGCTTTGCTGGAACATCCTCTTATGGATAAAAAGCACTTCAAGATTGGAATAGCCCTGAAAAGATATTGCGTGTATGCCCAGATAGTCGATGTGTTGATAGAGACTATGGCGAATAGTCTTGGGGAGAATATCTATGCCAACCGAACCTCGCTCGTCATGGCGAATCTTCTCTATACATTTGCCGTACATCATCCAAATCAGCAACGGAAGACGTCGGCGGTTTTCAATCGGCATCTCCGCCATCTACAGCAGGAGCATCAATATGACGTATTTCATGCCTTTCAGCTTCCACATCACATGGCTCTTGATACTGTCAGAAGACTAAATCTAAAATACATTGCGATGCGAAACATCGAATATCCGTGTCGCCGAAAGATGCGCAACCGGGGACGGTTGTTCACATCTTACGACTGAACACGGTCATTCCATGTCCCGCAGGGATGCAATCCACGGGAATAGATAGAGTCCGGCCTGACAGGCACAGACACCATTGTCAACGTTCAACCCTCGACCCGATATGCCTTCATGGTACGGGCGACCGACCATGCCGGCAACGTGGAGCGGAAAGAGCCGCAGGCAGAGCTTATCTATAACGACGGCAACATAGGTCGCGGCTTGAAAGCCGTAGGCTCCGACAGCCTGACGGATGATGACGTGCTGTATGACTTGCAGGGACGACGCGTTTACAGGCGCCCCGAACCCGGTATATACATACGTGCAGGCCGAAAAATCCTGATCACACGATAAACGCCGCAATTATCCACAACATCTATATCTATATGCGAGGATGCGCCCGCAGGCAACGCGGACGCATCCTCGTATCTTATGGACGTGTTATGGCGCGGTCCAGAAGCGCCAGGCGGCGTCGGCCTGAAGGTGGAGCATGCGCAGGCCGTTGCAGACGCGTGCGCCCCGACTGCGACAGGCGGCCATGAATGCGGTTTCCTCCGGGTTGTAGACGAGGTCGAAGCAGCGGTGGCGCTCCCCTATCGCCTGGTACGGCAGGTCGGGGAGAGTGTCAACGTCAGGCCACATTCCCTGCGGAGTGGCATTGACGAGCAGGGGCGTGTCGGCCACCAGGACCGGGGTGAGGTCGGCGTACGTTAACGGGCCTTTGCGGGAGACGATGCGGTATGGTATCTGTCGGCGCGAGAGGGCTGCGCAGACTGCCTTGGAGGCTCCCCCGCTGCCGAGCACCAGGGCGCGGGATGGTTGCTCATCCTGCAACAGCTCGCCCAGGGCCGTGTCAAAGCCTTCCATGTCGGTGTTATGGCCGATGAGGATGCCGTCCTTTTCGATGCGGACGGTATTGACGGCTCCCACCTCCCGCGCCTCGTCGGTAAGGGTAGCCAGGCAGGGCAGAATGGCTTCTTTATAGGGTATGGTGACGTTGAAGCCGCGCAGCTCAGGCTGTTGCCGAAGCAGCTCCGACAACGCGTCTATGCCAGGCAGCTCGAAGTTGAGATAACGACAGTCGAGGCCATTCCTGGCGAACTTTTCGGCGAAGTAGCGGGCCGAGAAGGAGTGACCCAGCCGCAAGCCGATTAGACCGTAGAGTTCCATGAATGTACAATGTTACAGCTTCGCGGCGCATTGCGCTACATTGTACATGTGAATTTATTTCATGAGGCTCTGCTGCCAGCGCCAGGCGCTTTCGAGGGTGCGCTCGATGGGTGTCTCGGCCTTCCAGCCGAGAACCTCGTTGGCCTTGCGGGGGTCGGCCCATATCTGCTCGATGTCGCCCTGGCGGCGCTCTCCGATCTTGTAGGGAACCTTGACGCCGGTGGCCTTTTCGAAGGCGTTGATGAGGCCGAGCACGGAGCAGCCGTTGCCGGTGCCGAGGTTGAAGACTTCGAGGCTGGGGGTGTCCTTCTTGTAGAGCAGGCGCTTGAGGGCCACTACATGAGCCTTGGCCAGGTCGTTGACGTCGATGTAGTCGCGGATGCAGGAGCCGTCAGGAGTGTTGTAATCGTCGCCGAAGACGGTCAGCTCCTTGCGTATGCCGGCCGCAGCCTGGGTCAGGTATGGCACGAGGTTCTGCGGCACTCCGTTGGGAAGCTCGCCGATGCAGGCCGACGGGTGTGCGCCGATGGGGTTGAAGTAGCGCAGCAGGATGCTGCGGATGGGAGCGCCGGAGGTGATGACGTCCTCGATTATCTCCTCGGAGATCTGCTTGGTGGCACCATAGGGAGAGGTGGGGCGTTTTACGGGCGCGGTCTCGTCGATGGGGTTGCGGTCGGGCTCGCCGTAGACGGTGCAGGAGGAGGAAAAGACGATTCCCTTGACTCCGTAGAGGGGCATGAGGTCGAGGAGGTTGAGCAGCCCGTTGAGGTTGTTGCGGTAGTAGAGGATGGGCTTGTGGACGCTCTCGCCAACGGCCTTGGAGGCGGCGAAGTTGATGATGCCCTCGATATTGGGGTGCTCGTCGAAGAGGCGCTTGAGCTGGCTCAGGTCGGTGATGTCGCCGTGGAAGAAGGCAGGGCGCTCGCCGACGATGCGGGTGATGCCGTCGAGGACGTCGAGGCTGGAGTTGGAGAGGTTGTCGACGATGACGACGTCGAAGCCGTTGCACATGAGCTCGACCACGGTGTGGGAGCCGATATAGCCGGTGCCTCCGGTTACGAGGATTTTTGTCTTTGCCATAGCAGTTTGAATGGGAATTAAAGCTGAGAGTAGGGCAAGCCCCCAGAGGGGCAAATGTCTCTCAGCTCTCAGCTTTTAGAACGGGGTTATTCGCCGAAAAGTTTCTCGGGGTACTTGCCGGCGTCGATGAGGGCGCGGATGGCGGCGACGGTGGCGGGGCGGTCGGCGGCGAAGGTGACTCCGAACCAGCGCGAGGGGGTGGGGAGCACCTTGAGAGTGGACGTGCCGGAGTGGATGAGCTCGTTGACCACGGTGGGGATGTAGAACTCGCTCTTGGGCTCCATGCCGTGCTCGCGCAGGAAGGTGCGGAAGCTTTGGCCGGAGTGATCGAAGTAGTCGGGGGTGAAGCCCCACATGTTCATGGACACGACGGTGCCCATGGCGAAAGGCTTCTCTCCGCCCTCGGGGGCCTGGTATACGAGCTCGTCGCCGCGACGCTCGATGCCGTGGCACTCGACTACGTCGACGAGGTTGCCCTGGCCGTCGACCTTGCAGAGTCCGCGGCTGGCGCCGCCGTTCTCGCTGAGTGTGTTCTCGACCAGGAAGCCTATCATGCAGTAGCGGTCGTGCGCTCCCTCGACGGAACGTAGGAAGCCGGCCAGCTCCTCGAAGCTCTCGCGGCCGTAGAAGTCGTCGGCGTTGATGACGCCGAAGGGTTCCTTTATCACTTCGCCGCCCATCATCAGGGCATGGTTGGTGCCCCAGGGCTTGGTGCGGTCCTTGTTCACTGGGATATCTTCCGGCACCTTTTCGATGGCCTGGAAAACGACGTCCACGTCTACATGGTTCTGGTACTTGGGGAGAATCTTCTCGCGGAAGTCCTTCTCGAAGTCGTGGCGGATTACGAAGACGATTTTGCCGAACCCGGCGCGGACGGCGTCGTAGACGCTGTAGTCCATGATGGTCTCGCCGTTTGGGCCGAGGCCGTCGAGCTGCTTGAGGCCGCCGTAGCGGCTGCCCATGCCTGCTGCTAATATAAGTAAGGTAGGTTTCATATACTATTGTGGGGATTTCTTGATGAGCATGATGAGCGAGACGGCCAGGTCGAAGAGAACGATGCGGGCGTTGGCGTTGCCGGCTATGTCGCGTGCGGCAAGGTCCACCTCGTGCATTATGTCCTCCACGTTGGCGCCGTGGATGAATGGGGCGAAGCGGTCGGAGAACTGACGGTCGCCTGGCATCATCGGGGTGATGGTGTCGTTGCGGAGGTTGTAGAGGTAGTTGAGCCGGAGCTGGCGGTTCATGTACGCCAGGAAGCGGCGCGTCTTCTCGCGCTTGAGGCCTGCGACCGTCTCGGACCATTTGCGCAGTGCGGCGACGTCCCGGAGCCAGGCGCGACGCATGACGTCCTGGAAGAGCTCGCGGAACTCGCTCTCCTCGGCCTTGGGATCGAGCAGCTGGCGGGCCTGGAGCTGGTTGCCCTGGGCGGCGGCGGCGGCCTGTGCGGCCTCGTCGGGGTCATATCCCTCGTTCACGAGCCAGGAGGCCGTCTCGGCCACCGTGGGCACCTCCACCTTGACGCGCTGCAGACGCGAGTAGACGGTAGGGAGGATGAGCGATGGGTTGTCGCTGACCATGATGAACATCCGGCCCGGCTGGGGTTCCTCGATGATCTTCAGCAGCAGGTTCTGTCCCTCCGCGGGGATGCGCTCCGCCAGCTGAAGAATGGCTACCTTGCGGGGGGCCTCCACCGGGGTGCGGTACAGCTCCGCCCGCAGCCGCCGCAGGCTTTCCTTTTTGTAGATATCCTTGTCCTCATCGGGGTCATACAGCATCAGGTCGGGATGCTCCCCTACCAGCACCTTACGGCAGGCAGGGCATGTTCCGCACAGCCTGCCTTCCCCGC
>ENA-ORRE01002367-ORRE01002367.1-human-gut-metagenome-genome-assembly--contig:-NODE-2367-length-11148-cov-12.375101_pt1 | contig 11148 bp, 7 predicted proteins | sample MGYA00242171_ERZ509126 | MGnify/ENA primary metagenome ERZ509126 (study PRJEB26280, sample SAMEA2338648) | human gut metagenome | biome: human gut; feature: human-associated habitat; material: faeces... | reverse complement strand
CACCAGCCTCTTTTGAACCACTCGCCCAGCGAGTGGTTTTCGGGATACAAAAATATCGTGGACCTGCCCCAGAGAGCAGGTCCACGATGTATAGATCAATAACCGGTACGGGGCAGAGGAATGGGTTTTCCATACACCTTCGTCACCCACCGGCTGATGGCCTGGACCCAGGTCCCGTTGTACACGCCGCCTACATCCGCGATGTTGACGAAGCTGGAACCTGCATTCAAATTGGAAACTGCGGTACAGTTCAGATAGGGCTTCTCCACCTGGGCAAAACCTGCGGGAGCCTGACCGAACACAAACATGATCTCGGTCACACGTTCATTGCCGGCAAGACCAAGAGCAGCCGCAGAGGCGTCCAGCGTATAGCTTTTGCTGGTAGAGAGATTGTCTGCCAAAGTGCGGTGCTCTCCGCCATTCACCCGGTAGGTGATCTTATAAGTACCGGGGAAATTCCAGGTCCCGGTCACTACCGTGCTCAATCTTACCTGAGCGGGCAGGCTGTCCCGGAAATAGAAGCTGTCCAGACGGACGTTTGAGGTATTGGAAATACCGGAGAAGGTGTAACGGACCGGCTGGCCGCTCATTGCTTCCTTGGGGCCTGTCTTGGCGATGGACACACCAGTGGTCAGGCTCTTGTTGGTCACCTCAAAGCGCACGATCTGTCCCTCATGCTCCAGGTAGGCGGTCAGTTCCTGCTCATTCACGCCGTAGTTGGATGGAGCCTTGACCTCCCGGATGGTGTAGCGGGAGAGGGGCAGGGGCTTGGAAACCGCCAGCCCCCGGCTGTCAGATCGGATGGTGTCTACCACGTTCCCAGCCTTGTCCGTGATCTCAAACACGGCCCCCTCCAACAGCGTCCCGGCAGGCAGTCCGGTGGTGGGGTTGTAGTCGGCGGACTTCTTCACGATCTGGATCTGCCCTGTGATGGGGGTGTTCTTCCAGGTCACTTTCGTAGTTTCCCCCGCCTTGACATAGACAGTGCGCTCCTGAGTGTCCGGGATATATCCCTCATTCTCCAATTCACGCAGGTAATAGCGGCCCGAAACAGTCAGATCCTCAAACCAAGCATAGCCCCGGTCATCGGTGGTCTGCTGGTCAATGGGGTTGTGTCCGCTGTCGTAGAGGATGAAGGACACGCCGGGGATGCCCTTGCCGTCGGCGGTGGAAATTTTATGGAGCAGGATGCCGGAGAGGGGCGCGTTGGTCACAGTGAGCGGAGGGCAGCTCCCATCTTTTACAGTGAAATAGTGGGGCGTGTTGTCCAGTTTGAAGCCCTCGGCACTCTCCGTTTCCACCGCATAATAGCTGTCATCCTCCAGCGTAACAAAGACGCTGCCAGTTTTCCCCGTGGTCACGGTGTCCACCAGAGCGTCATCGCTGACCCGCCGGATCTCGAAGGTGGTGTTGGGGATACGCTTGGTTTTGTCAGCAGAACTGACCTTGATGATCTCTACACCTCCCACGGCGTTGTTGTAAAAACGGAGGGTCTGCGTGTCGTTGGGGTTGATGGTGACGGTCTGGCTCTGGCTGTCCGGGTCGATGGTATATCCAGACACGCTCTCCAGTTCCGTTGCGATGACGGTGCCGGTTACCCCGGACAAGGTGATCTTACCTGTGGAGTCAGAATAGTAGATGCCCTTGCTGGACAGGGTGCCGCCCCCGTCATCCACATAGCGGCCATCCGCGTATTTGATCTCAAACTTGACGCCCTCCAGGGGAACGGTCTTGGTCCCGTTCCGGCCCCACTTTTCGATCACCAGATTGCCCAGGGGCTTATTCCGAAATTCCAGAGTGACGGTCTGGCCCGCCTTGACCTGGACGGTCTGGGGGACATCATCCAACAGGTATCCGGGTTTGGCCCTGGTTTCCTTCACCACCAGCGAGGTGCCGGGGGCGACATTTTCCACCAGGAAGGAACCCGCGCTGTCCGTCACAAATTTACCGTTATTGTCGCCTACCACGGCTCCGTCTGAGGTGGTCACGAAGAACTCCACCCCGGAAAGCGGGAGCTTCTTATCATCGTCCGACACCTTCTTGACCAGGACGGCCCCCTTGGGTGCGTTGGAAAAATAGAGGGTCACAATGTCCTGATCCTCGCCGGAGATATAGAAAGACTGGGGGGCGCTGTCAATGACGTGGGCCCCGTCGCTCTCCAGTTCCTCGCAGATATAGTAGCCCTTTTTGAGCCCGGTCGCTGTGAAGGAGCCGTTGGCCGAGGACACATAGTTGCCGATGACTGTGCCGCCGCTGCCGCTGACCTCGCCGCCCAGGTATTTCAGTTGGAACCGGCAGCCGGAAATTCCAGCTCCGGTCACACTGTCCTGCTTGTAGACTACCAGAGCGGACAAAGGTGTATTTTCAAACAGGAATGTATGACCCTTGCCAGCGGGGATAAACGCTTCCTGAGTGTCGCTGTCCTTGATGGAAAATCCAGTGGGCGGGGCCAACTCCTTTACTCGGAACCAGCCGTCCCGCAGACCATTGGCCGGGCCGGTCAGCTCGATGCGGCCATTTTCGTCCGTTGTGAATACGCCCAGGTCGTTGAGTTCGCCGGTTTCTGTATCATTGCTGGCGTACCACACCTGAAAACGAACATTGGGGAGGCGGTCATGGGTGATGCTGTTCTCCTTGATGATCTCAATGACAGGCCGCTTGTGGTCGTAAAAATATGCTTCCCGGTCCCGGTTGGGGTACAGGGTGATATACTGGTCCGGGGCGTCCACCAGATAGGCGTCATTTCCCACAGATCGCTCGGAAATCTTGAAAACCCCTGGCCAGAGGTTAGGGACAGTCACAGACCCGTCCGGCCCGGTGGTCACTTCGGCAACGCTGTGACCGTCCGCCGCCTCCACCAAAAAGGTGGTGTTAGGAATGGGGATGGAGTGATCGTCGGCGTCAAATTTCCAGATGGTAAGGTTGGGCCGCTTATCATTTTGCAGGCAGATGGTGGCGTCCTTTCCGGGGAACAGCTGCACATGGTACTCGGTGGGGTCCAGCAGGTGATCCGATACTGTGGAGGTTTCAATTAGGGAATAAACGCCCGGCTCCAGGCCCTCCCAGCAGATTTCACCTGTGCCGGAAGAGGTGCGGTCCAGATACCGGGAGCCGTCCTCGATTTTGGCGAGACGATAGGTGACGCCGCCCAGGGGCTTACCATCCGAACTCTCCTTATACAGATGGAGACTGGGCAGCTTGCTATTGGTGAACACGAACTGCGCCTGTTCGCCGCCATCCAGATGGATGATGCGCTGGGCGTCGTCGATCACATAGCCCGGACAATCCAATTCAGTCACGATATAGGCGGTATCGGCGGGGAGCTTGGAGAGGTCGATGGTCCCATCCTCCGAGGTAGTGTATTCCTCCGGCCCCCAGGAACCGTCCACCGCCTCAAAGCGGAACTTCGCGTTGGCGATGGGCTTGGAGAGGTCGGAGCTGTCCACCTTGATTAAATGGATGCCTGGCAAGCGGTCATTGAAGAAAACCAGCTTTTTGATGCCGTCTCCAGCCTTCAGCTCCACCTCCTGGGGCGTGGTATCCAGCACATGGCCGTCCCCGCCGGTGTCCCGTTCCTCGGCCCGGTAAGTGGCGGGCTTGCAGTCCGTGAGGAGGATCTCGCCGAACTCATCCGTCTGAAAGATGCCCAGACTCTCAGCGTCCCGGAAGATCTCGAAGGACACATTGGGCATCGCCTTCATGGTGCCCCGCTCATACTTGATGATCCGCAGGCCGGGCAATTCCTTGTTGATGATGGTCACATCGCTGGTCTTGCCCGCCACCACGGAGACAGTCTGGACGGTATCGGTGTCCGCGATCCAGCCGGAGATGCCTGCCAGTTCCCGTACCTCCCATCCGCCGGGCTGGAGCTGATCGAAAACTGCCACGCCGCCGATCTTGGTCTTGGCGGTCTGGACCTCGCCGCTTTCAATGTGCTTGATCTGCACGGTGACGCCGTTGAGCGCGTCCCCGGTGTCACTCAACTTCTGGACCCGGATGGAACCATAGGGCGCGTTCCAAAAGGTCAGGGTGGCAACCTTGTTGTACTCCACATCGGCGTGCTGGGTACGTTCCTCCGGCAGAAGGTGATACTGGGGCGGGATCTCCTCAGTGACGGTGTAATGGCCCTCAAGCGTCAGGGGGATGATGACTGTCCCATCCGGGCTGGTGGAGAAAGAGCCCACCTTGCGGCCCTCCGGGTCATAGACGGAGAATACAGCGCCCTCCAAGGGGATCTTGGTGCCCTCCTCCAGCTTCACGATCTTCAGCGCAGTCTCCTTCGGGTCAGGCTCACCGCCGCCCGTGTAGCTGCTCACTGCTGCCAGTTCCATGTGCCGGGAATTGTCCAGGTCGCAGATATAATTCTGCAAATTGCCGTACTTGTCCTTTTCCTGGCAGACTGCGTACATGGCGGCATACTGGGCAACATCCGCCGTCAGGGAGAGCTGGACGCTGCCGCTCTCGCCCTCGATGCTGTCTGCGGGGTACAGCACTTTGAATTTCCCGCCGTAGCCGTCCCCGGTCCACTTCGTAGTGACGGCGGTAATGTCCTGATCGTTCTCATCCACGATGCGGGTCCCCTGGGGCACCGAACCGGGGTCTGCAAAGGATACGGCTATATCGTAGTCATACACCCATGTTTCGCTCCAGATGGTGAATACCTGCTGTTTGTACTGCTTGCCGTCCACAGTGACAGAGTAGGCAGCAGATTTATCCGGGGTGGCTGTCATCCGGGGTTCCAGCATATAATTGTAGGTGGTGCCCCGCTTGTAGATATCCTTGGCCGCCGCCAGGATGCGGTTGCCGATGTCCAACTCAGAGCCAGTTAAGCCGGGGGCTACCTTCAAATTTGCGATGTTCCAGTTGGGGAGCAGGTAGCACCAAAGCGCCATTTTGGTAGCGTAGTAGGCTTGGTACTTGTTGTCCAGCTTCAATTCCCCCAAACTGCGGTGGGGGTAGCCGTTGGAGATGATGCCTACCACCTTGGGATCGCTGGATCGTTCATTGGCAAGATACTTGATGCTCTCACCCACGCCCACGGTCTGCGGGACGCCCTTGATATTGGGGTTGACGCAATAGGCTGGTACCTCTTTTTTCTGCCCCTTAGCGTCCACATAGTTGAAATAGGTATAGTCCTGAGTCCTGATCCGGCCATTGATGGTCAGGTATGACAGCTCATAGCCGCCGTTATAGATATCCACCTCGCCCAGTGCTTCTTCCTCCGTGTTAGCTGCAAGGGCAGCGGTGGGAAGGATGCCCAGGAGTGTGACAAAGGCCAAGAACAGCGACAATAAACGTTTTTTCATTTTGGCCAAATTCCTCCTTGTACACAAAAATAGCGGCCCCCGGCACAGTTTTGTGCCGGGGGCCGCCTCGTCTGATGTTTATAGGGTTTGCAGGTACGCCAGATAGTCCAGGGAGCCGGTGAGCAGGAGGGCCATGTCTCCACGGGTGATGGTCTCTCCCTCCAGCGTCTCCGCCTGGGCAAGTCCCAGTTCCACCGCCTTGCCGCAGGCGGTAACGTAAGTCCAGCCGTCTCGTTCCAGGTATCGGAGCATGATGGTGCAGGCCATCTGCGGGCTGACCGGGTCGTCGGAGCCAAACCGTCCGTCCCCATATCCGGCCACCACGCCCATAGAGGCGCACACGCCCACCGCCACCTGCGCCCACTCCGGTACATCGGAGAAGTTGGTGGTACACAGCTTGGCGTAGTAGTCTCGTTCCCAGGCCACGTGCTCTGGGTTGAGGACGATGGGGCTGATCAGGCAGGCCAGCTCCGCCCGGGTCAACCCCTTGTCCAGGTGCAGGTCGCCGTGTTCGTCTCCATTCATCAGGCCCTCGGCCTGCAGGCGGGTGGCGGCGATTTCCTGGGGGCTGGGGGACTCCGCTGCCTGAGCGGGACCCGTCAGCAGGGCCGCGGTCATGGCTCCGGCCAGGAGCAGGGATGCCAGGTTTCTCTGTTTCATTCTCGATTCCTCCTGTTCGAATATGGTTGGGGTCTTGCAACACGAACCATATCACAAACCCTGGCGGAAGTCGAAGCCAATCGACACACAGCCCGCAAAAATGGCAGACAGGTTTACTTGGCTACTGCGGTGACGCACCAGCGGTACTCCCGCTGGTCCCGGACACAGGTGTAGAGGGTCAGACGGTCATCGCTGGTGGCGGTGGTGCCGGAGGTATCCGTTTCCAGCACCTTCTGGACGCTGACCACCTCATAGGTGCGGGTCCCCAGCTTGGTGGTCCAGGTGACGGTATCTCCCGGCTCCAGCGTGTGGAGGTCACCAAAGTCATCTCTCACGCCCCGGTTGTGTCCCGCGATGCACACGTTGCCGGCCCAGATGCTGGTATCCAGGAAGTGGCCCGCCCCTTTCGCCAGGACGGAGCTGCCCGTACCCTGGTACACCTTGGTGGACAGGCCGATGGCGGGGATTTTGAGGGTACCCAGGTGGCCGCCGGAGTAGTAGAGGTCGCCGGTCACATCCGTCCAACCCGTGGCAGCTGATCCGGCCCCACTGTTTCCACCGGGACTGCCCCCTACGGTTGGATAGGTCACGCCTCCCGTTTGGGTGACCAGCCCTCCGCCTGTCAGCGCACCGGGAATGAGATTGGGTGTCAGGGGAGTTCCTGTGCCGGGAAGATAGCTGGTGGGGCTCCCGAAGGTGGGCGGGATCAGGGCGGTGTTCTTGCTCCGATCCACATTGGGGTTTTCCCACTCATAGATGGTGTCATCCGAGGTGGGCCTACCGAACAAATAATCGTCCGGGGCGTTCATGGTGTATTCCAGTGCACTGGCCTGCCCTACGCAGAGGGTGCAGAGCATGGCAGCCAGCAGAAGTGCGCACAGTTTCAAGCGGTCATCTCCTCTCCTTGATCTTCTTAAAGGCGACCACCCCGCCCACCGCCAGAGCGAGGATCACGCCGCCTGCCAGCAGGGGCTGTTTCAGCGCGGACAGGTCCACGCCCTGGGACGGGGTCTCTGCTCCGGGAGCCCCCTCCGCCATCGGCACCTCCTCCGGGGCCTCGGTGCTGCCGAAGATGGCGGTGTAGGTCACCATGTCACAGCCGGTCTTGGCCACCTCGCCGGTGTAGTTGGCCGTCACGGTGTAGCCGGTGGCATATCGGCTGGTGCTGGTGCCAGTGTAGCTGGCGGTGGCGGTGTAGCGGGTCACGGTGCCGCCCGCGCCGTCTGAATACTGCGCCTCGCTCCACTGGACATCAGCCAGGGTGAGGGTCTTGCCCTTGTCCTCGATGCTCTTGGGGACGAGGGATACATCTGCATCCGAGAGATTGGGGTAGCTACGGGTGGCGGAGAGGTTGTTGGTCTTGGTGGCGTAGCCGTCCGTCTTGACCTGGACGCTGGTGTGGTCCAGGTGCAGGGTGCCGGCGTAGCCCTCCGCCGTGGTGACCTCCATCTCTGCCTCCAGCGCCTGGAGGACCTGGGCCATGTCGTTGGTCTTGCTGGGCCGGGTGACCGTCTCGGTGTAGGGCTGGGTATCCACGCCCACCTCATTTTTTCGAGTCATGTCCAGCAAAGTGAACCATAGGCCGTCCCGCTCAAAGTCCTCGGTGGGGATGAGGCTGGGGTCATCCGAAAGGGACAGCTGGTAGACCTTGTTGATCCGAGGTTCCTCCAGTTCCCCGTAGGTGTACTCATCCACAGAGATGGGGTAGTAGCTAGCGTCTTGGCGCGGGGGCTCCTCCGCAGCCATGGCAGGGATGCTCCCGACCATGATAACGGCCAGCGCGCACAGTGTGGTTACAATGCGTTTCATTGTCTTTCCTCCGTTTTTGTAATGTTCAGCCTGGATCATGGGTCATCTTTCGCCGTTTTTCCGCCTCCTCTCCTCGCTGCTCCGCCGAAGCAGGTACTCGTTCCAGTCCTTGCCCTGGGCGGGAATTTGAATGGACACAGCATAGCCCTCCTGGGTGTACTCGTCCAGGAACTTTTCCGCTGCCTCCTGTCCAGGCCCATCCGCGTCCAGGCACAGGACGATCTGCTTCAGGTGGGGATTTTCCCGCAGGTAGTTGTCCAGCGGCCCCCGGTACAACCCGCACAGGGCAACGGCGTTGCTCCGCATCTGCCGGTGCAGGGTGCAGAAGCTCATCAGGTCGATGGGAGCCTCGAAAACTGCTACATGATCCAGGCCAGGGTCGCAGGGCAGGCGGAAGGCGATGTCCTTATTGCTACCAGTAACATCTCCTTTGAACCCAGGGCCATTCCGGTCATAGGTGCCGCGCTTGCTGGCGAACACCGGCTGGCCCCCTCCATTCCGGCCCACAAACACGCAGTTGTGGTGGTCGGCGTCCTCATACAGTAGGCCAGCTTGGATGAAGCTCTGGATGACCTGGGGGGCGATCCCCCGTTTCCGAAGGTAGGCGAAAACGTGCCGCTGGTCTGGAGCTGCACTGGGCAGGGCAAAGGCGGGCCGTTCCTTTTTTGCTGGGGACGGCTGGTGCGGGACGGGGGAGGCCCTCGCGCGGTGACCGTTGACCTCCAGCAAATAGTTGACCGCCTCCCGGAAGTCTTTTCCACAAAACTCCTGTAAGAAGGCGATCGCATCCCCACCCGTCTGGTTGGAATATCGTCTCCAGGTCCGGCGCTCTTTGATTCGAAGGCTGTCCATCTCTCTGGTGGTGTAGTAGCTGCCCACCCGCCGTACCTGATACCCCAGGTGGGTGAGCAGGTCCGGCAGGTCTGTCCCCTTGGCGATGTCCATCTCCCGCTCAGTAAAGCGGAAGGGAGTTTGTTGTCTGACCATGATTATTCACCTCCTCTCCGGCCAAACGAAAAAGCCCCCCAGGACACCCCGGTTCTCCGGGATGCCCTGGGGACCTCTCTCGTCACGATGACGTTGTGCGTTTATTCCGCCGTTTCTGTGATCCCGTCCTCATCGGACTGGCAGGCGTTCTCGCCGTCCTCCTGGGGCTGCTGGGCGTTCTCGCCGTCCTCTTGGGGCTGGTAGGCGTCCTCACTGTCCACCTGGGGCTGCTGGGTGTCCTCTGTGTCCTCCTGGGGCTGGCAGGCGTTCTCGCCGTCCTCCTGGGGCTGCTGGGTGTCCTCTGTGTCCTCCTGGGGCTGCTGGGTGTCCTCTGTGTCCTCCTGGGGCTGGCAGGTGTTCTCGGCGGCGGTCAGGGCCTCCTCGATGAGACCCAGGACGAACTCCCGCTGGGTGTACTTCCGGCCCAGCCGCAGGCTCTCCCAGTCGAGGTGTGCCTTGATGCGCTGGAAGAGTTCCTCCGGAATCTGGAATGCCATCGTTCTGCTGCCATTGTTAGCCATATTCATGTTCCCTCCGTTTTCTTTCATCTGGTAGTATTCGGTGAGCAGGTTGGTGATGTACTGTGCGGTGGTCAGGCCCGCCTGATCCTTCTCGGTGCATACTCGGTCGTGGAGGGTCAGGGGAATCTGAGCGCAGAGGTTCTTGGTATCGGCCATCGCGTCGTTCTCCTTTCGCATTTGCTGACGCAAGTATAGATGAAAAGCCACCCGAAAGCTATTACCAATACCAATAAGGAATGGCATACAAATGAAGCATAAGCACCAAGAAGGACAAACCTGCCGCCAAAAACAAAAGCCGCCCTCTGGCCCGGATCTATGGGGCCGGAGGGCGGCTGCGCGGTTTCTCATGTTTTTTTGAATGTTTGGGGGTTCGAATCACCTGATTTCGTAAAATGGGCCATGTGCATCTCCCAAACCGCCGTTTTCGGAGTGAGCGGACCCTCTTTTTGAAAATCTAACTTTTCTGTTCTGAATTCGCCTATTTTTTCTTTTAGACGCAAAAACACCACACTTTCGTGTGGTGTTTTTGCTGTGCATCTTTTTTATCAACACATTTTGGAGCTGCTGGGCAGATTCGAACTGCCGACCTCATCCTTACCAAGGATGCGCTCTACCTACTGAGCTACAGCAGCATATATGGCGACCAAGAAGGGGCTCGAACCCTCGACCTCCAGCGTGACAGGCTGGCGTTCTAACCAACTGAACTACTTGGCCATGTGCGCTTTCGTCTTGGAACTCAAGCTTGCTTATTATAGCAAGTACCGCGCAGAATGTCAACACCCATTTCCTGTTTTCCTGCAATTTTTTCAGAGGGCGGCGGGTAATCGCCGCCCTCTGCTCTATTTACAGCTCCCGGGCCTTGAACCACTTCACGGACAGCGCCCAGCTGCCGACGAATATCGCCAGTGTAATGATGATGACCGGCAAAATCGGAAGTACGGTCAGCACCCCTCTTACCGATTCGGACGTCATCAGCACCGCGCAGGTCGCCGCCACGACCATCAGCATGACGATATACACCACGCGCCCCTTGGTGGCGCCCAGCTTGTAGGTGGTGGGCAGCATGACCGAGGGGACGATCAGTCCCACCGGAGCCATCATCGCCAGAAACGGCATGGCCGCCACGGTATCGTGCCGCAGCAGCACCACCGGCACCGCCAGCAGGCAGACTGCCGCCGCCGTGACAAGGCAGGTGATGTACTTGACCGTCACGATCTGCCGCCGGGTCACGGGCAGAGTATCGCAGTAGGTCAGCCAGCCGCTCTTTTCATCGTCGCCGATCAGCGACGCCGGCAGCGCCCCGGCGAAGAATATGGGATACAGCATCCACACCGCGCCACCGCTGCTGTCCGTGGACTGGTACAGGGCGAGCCCCAGAAAAATTACCAGCATCAGCAGATACGTCTTGCCGAAGTGCCACAGGCAGCGCGCCTCCTTATAAAACAATCCCTTCATCTCACGCCTCCTTTGCCATGAACACGAACAGATCCTCGATGTTCACCTGTCCCAGCGCCATGCCGACGGGTACCGCATCCCGCCGCACCAGATACTCCGTGCCGTAGGGCGTGGCGTGCCGTCCGCACACCGCCGCCGGAGCGATACCGTCCGTACCGCCCCGCAGGATGCCGTATTCCTCCGTCAGTCGATCCTTCTCTTCGCACAGCAGCAGCCGCCCTTTGTGCAGAAACGCGATGTAGTCGCAGATCTTCTCCAGATCGCTGACGATGTGGCTGGAGATCAGCACGGCGTGCTCCTCGTCCCGGGTGAAGTCCGCGAAGATGGTCAGTATCTCGTCCCGTACCACCGGGTCAAGGCCGCTGGTGGCCTCGTCCAGCAGCAGCAGCTTCGGCTGATGGCTCAGCGCC
>ENA-ORRE01002364-ORRE01002364.1-human-gut-metagenome-genome-assembly--contig:-NODE-2364-length-11152-cov-2.639002_pt1 | contig 11152 bp, 7 predicted proteins | sample MGYA00242171_ERZ509126 | MGnify/ENA primary metagenome ERZ509126 (study PRJEB26280, sample SAMEA2338648) | human gut metagenome | biome: human gut; feature: human-associated habitat; material: faeces... | reverse complement strand
ATGCGGCATGCAACATTGAACAGTGCGACGCGTTTTATCCACTTTGTGGAGAACCATCCTTTCCTTATATCATTGAACCGAATGTCTCCTGCGAATGTCGTTTCTACATTAGATATCCTCAAACATCTGTGGAATAAAAAACTAGAGCATGGAACAATTTAATTATTACTTTTCCGAATAATTTCTTCAGAAATCTTGACATTAGACTATGATTAATGGGGTTTAAGGTCATCAGCCGCCGCTTTCGGGCATCAAAAACTCATCTCTCGCTGATGGCGCAATTCTTTTAATAGATCGTAAAAAGCGAGCTATTCCTACACTATAATCTGATTTTAACGATGATTCGTGCGGGGTAAAATCGTGAAAACGATCTATTCACCTGAAGAGAAATAAAAAGTGAAACATCTGCATCGATTCTTTAGCAGTGATGCCTCGGGAGGCATTATTCTCATTATTGCCGCTGTATTAGCGATGATTATGGCCAACAGCGGTGCAACCAGTGGATGGTATCACGACTTTCTTGAGACGCCGGTTCAGCTCCGGGTTGGGACACTTGAGATCAACAAGAACATGCTGCTATGGATCAATGACGCTCTGATGGCGGTATTTTTCCTGTTGGTTGGTCTGGAAGTTAAACGCGAGCTGATGCAAGGTTCGCTGGCCAGTCTGCGCCAGGCGGCATTTCCTGTTATTGCCGCAATCGGCGGGATGATTGTCCCGGCATTGCTCTATCTGGCTTTTAACTATGCCGATCCTATCACTCGCGAAGGCTGGGCAATCCCGGCGGCGACTGACATTGCCTTTGCACTTGGTGTGTTGGCGCTGTTGGGAAGTCGTGTTCCGTTAGCGCTGAAGATCTTTTTGATGGCTCTGGCTATTATCGACGATCTTGGGGCCATCATTATCATCGCATTGTTCTACACTAATGACTTATCGATGGCCTCTCTTGGCGTCGCGGCTGTAGCAATTGCGGTACTCGCGGTATTGAATCTGTGTGGTGTACGCCGCACGGGCGTTTATATTCTGGTTGGCGTGGTGCTGTGGACAGCGGTGTTGAAATCAGGTGTCCATGCAACGCTGGCTGGCGTCATTGTCGGCTTCTTTATTCCGTTAAAAGAGAAGCATGGGCGCTCTCCAGCTAAACGTCTGGAGCATGTTTTGCATCCATGGGTGGCGTATCTGATTTTGCCGCTGTTTGCATTTGCTAATGCTGGCGTTTCACTGCAAGGTGTCACGCTGGAAGGTTTGACCTCCATTCTGCCATTAGGGATCATCGCTGGTTTGCTGATTGGCAAGCCACTGGGTATTAGTCTGTTCTGCTGGTTGGCGCTGCGTTTGAAACTGGCACATCTGCCAGAGGGAACGACTTACCAGCAAATTATGGCGGTTGGTATCCTGTGCGGTATCGGTTTTACTATGTCTATCTTTATTGCCAGCCTGGCATTTGGTAGCGTAGATCCAGAACTGATTAACTGGGCAAAATTAGGCATCCTTGTCGGTTCAATTTCTTCGGCGGTAATTGGATATAGCTGGTTACGCGTTCGTTTACGTCCATCAGTTTGACAGGACGATGTACTGGGGAGCCATAAACGGCTCCCTTTTCATTGTTATCAGGGAGAGAAATGAGCATGTCTCATATCAATTACAACCACTTGTATTACTTCTGGCATGTCTACAAAGAAGGTTCTGTGGTTGGCGCAGCGGAGGCGCTTTATTTAACACCACAAACCATTACCGGGCAGATCCGGGCGCTGGAAGAGCGCCTGCAAGGGAAACTATTTAAGCGTAAAGGACGTGGTCTGGAACCCAGCGAACTGGGGGAACTGGTCTATCGCTATGCCGATAAAATGTTCACCTTAAGCCAGGAAATGCTGGATATCGTCAACTATCGCAAAGAGTCCAACTTATTGTTTGATGTTGGTGTGGCAGATGCACTTTCCAAACGTCTGGTCAGTAGCGTACTTAACGCCGCAGTGGTAGAAGGGGAGCCGATTCATCTTCGCTGCTTCGAATCCACCCACGAAATGCTGCTGGAGCAATTAAGTCAGCATAAACTGGATATGATCATTTCCGACTGTCCGATAGATTCTACGCAGCAGGAAGGCCTGTTCTCCGTGAGAATTGGCGAATGTGGCGTGAGTTTCTGGTGTACAAATCCACCACCGGAAAAACCGTTCCCGGCTTGTCTGGAAGAACGGCGGCTTTTGATTCCTGGGCGACGTTCAATGTTAGGGCGCAAATTGCTTAACTGGTTTAACTCCCAGGGATTAAACGTAGAAATCCTTGGCGAGTTTGATGATGCCGCGTTGATGAAAGCTTTTGGTGCGATGCACAATGCAATCTTCGTTGCTCCAACGCTTTATGCATATGACTTTTATGCCGATAAAACTGTCGTAGAAATTGGTCGCGTCGAGAATGTGATGGAAGAGTACCATGCTATTTTTGCTGAGCGGATGATTCAGCACCCGGCGGTACAGCGAATCTGCAATACGGATTATTCTTCGTTGTTTTCTCCCGCCTCACGATAGCTATTAAAACTCACGCCCCGCTACATACGGGGCGTGCTAATGAACAAACGATGTCCTTTAAACGGGAAATATCTGGCGATATTTCCCTTTCTCGCGAATGAATACCGGTATCTGGTGCAGCGGTGCGCAATGATGAAGCGTTTGCCCACCCGCGTAGTGTTCATGGGTATAAAAATCGATCCATGTCTCTCCAGCAGGCAACCAGACATCACGTGAACGTGTACCTTCGTGCATTACAGGGGCAACGAGAAGGTCTGGGCCAAAGCAGTACTGATCATAAATATTCCAGCTTTCTGCCTGGTCAGGAAATTCAAAGAACATCGTGCGCATTATCGGGCTGTTCTTCTCGTGCGTCTCAGCCATAATTTTACTGATATAAGGTTTCAGTTTTTCACGCAACTGCAGGCAGGAAGTGAGAATTTCACCGGTTTCTTCACCATAGCTCCAGACTTCATTCGGCGCGCCAGTCGGACATTGTGCTATGCCATCACGATAGGGTTGTTCAGGCAAAACCTGCGGGTCGCGGTTGCCATGTAAACGCATTACTGGGCTGAATACCCCCCACTGGAACCAGCGAATTAACAGTTCATGGAATTTCGGATCGTGAATATTACCGCCGTGGAAACCACCAATATCGGTTGTCCACCACGGGATCCCGGCAATTCCCATGTTCAAGCCAGCGGCAAACTGATTACGCAAAGAACGGAAAGAGGAGTGAATATCGCCTGACCACACCAGAGCGCCATATTTCTGACTGCCAGCCCAGGCACAGCGCAGCAGGTTAATCCCCTGCTTTTCCCCAGCCGCGGTCATACCATCGAAGAACGTTTTGGCGTACATACGCGGATAGATATTACCGACTTCCAGCACAGGCCCTGCGTAGTAACGATAGTTGTCATAATCGTAAACACCGAACTCTGGCTCGGCTTCATCCAGCCAGAACAGTTTCACGCCTTTATCGTAATAATTGCGTTTGGCTTTGTTCCAGACATATTCCCGTGCGCCAGGATGGGTAGCATCAAAGAACGTGGTGTTGCCAAGGAAATCCATATTGATAGGCAAACCACGCTCGGTGTGGACCAGCCAGCCGTTTTCTTTCATCTCCCGATAACTCTCGGTACGGTTATCAACCGTGGGCCAGAAGGAGACCATCAGTTCAATGCCCATCTCTTTTAGTTCGGCAATCATGGCATCGGGATCGGGCCAGTCGCGCAGATCGAACATCCAGTCACCCTGATTCGGCCAATGGAAGAAATCGATGACAATCACCGAAATAGGCAAATTACGCTGCTTGTAGCCACGTGCAACTTCTAGTAACTCTTGCTGATTACGGTAGCGCAACTTGCACTGCCAGAATCCCATGGCGTAATCGGGCATCATTGGCGGCGTACCGGTAACACGTGCATAGGCGGCGCTGATTTCTGCGGGAGTATCCCCTGCGGTAACCCAGTAGTCCAACTGTTCGCTAACTTCTGCCACCCATTCCGTGCCATTTTGCGCGAAAGTGACGCGACCCACCGCTGGGTTATTCCACAGAAAACCATAGCCGCGATTAGAAAGCAGGAAGGGAACCGATGCCTGAGAATTACGCTGCGCCAGCTCTAGCATACAGCCTTTTAAATCCAGATTTGGCTGCTGGTACTGCCCCATGCCAAACAACTTTTCGCCATCGTTGGCTTCGAACCGCGCCTTGATTGTGTATTTCCCGCCGGGAATCGGTTTGAACTCGCGGGCCTGTAAATTCAGGGCGCTGACATACTGACCGTGGGCCGACTCATCTTCGCCAATTTCGCCGCGCTGACGCCAGAACTCCTGCAGCAGGCATTTTTCTGCATTACGCCAGAAAGAGATCTGACCCTGCAGATTAACAATGGCGGTGATTTTGCCGTTTTGTAGTGTTGCCTGCTTTTCTTCATATGTGATATAGGCGACAGCATCACCTTTTCCTTCTGTTAATGCCCAGTTTTCATTGCGCATCATCGGCAGATGGCGACCGCTACGCACACGTAAACTGTTCTCACCCCATGCTTCAATCCAGAGATAACGATCGTCTTGTTGCCAGACCAGACGATGGGGATCTTGCTTAATAAACGACATAATTTCCTCCAGGAGCTTGTGACATGTTTAAGGGTTATGAACTTGCAAATCGTGTTGGATGCACTCTTCCATCGCTTCATATTTACGAAAGAAGAGCAGTGGAATGGCGGCGAGTGCAAAGAGCACGGCTGGCACCCAGATAAACGCCCAGCTAATACCGTCCAGACCGGCGGCAGTTTGTGGCTGGTTGGGAATATAGCCAAAGCTGTTCATAATCCAGGCGGCGAAGGCGGTGCCGATACCACTGCCCATCTTGATGCAGAAGGTACTGCCGAAGGCGATTAGAATGCCGGTAGCTTTAATCCCTGTTTTCCAGCGACCAAAATCAACCGCGAAACCAAGCATGGCGAAGGGCATAGAGCAGGCAATGCCACTGCCAATATTCGCCAGCATCCAGGCGGCAATCATCAAAGGAATATTGTCTCCAGCCAGCCACATCAGTCCTCCGCCGAACATGGCGACCAGCAGGCCGGTGATCCAAATCCAGGTTTTGGAGAGGTAACGGCTGAAAAACGGAATTGCGATGATAAACAAAATCTGAATGGTGGCGAGGCTGTTGATCAAGGGAACTAAATCTTTGCGATCCAGGTTGTAGGTTAAATAGTAAACAATGGTTGTGTTGCGCTGCTGTAAGGCAATCCAGAAGATGAGATTTGCCAGCACCATCAGGATCCACGGCCAGTTGCCTTTCATTGCCGAAAAGCTCTTTTTCATCGGCAGACGTGGTTCCTGCTGTATTTTGTCGGTATCCAGTTCTCGAATATTTTTGAAGGCAAATAGCGTTAGCGCACAGGAGATTACGGCAAAGACGATAGCAGTATAAATAAATCCTGCCTTATCATTACCGTTTCCAAGAAAAGCCACTAACGGTAGCGCCGTCGCATTCATTAATAACACGCCAATTTGCCCGCCGGTCATCCGGTAAGAGTTTAATACCAACCGTTCTTTTGGTGATAACGTCATCAAAGGTAATATTGCGCTTAGCGGCGTGTTTAAACCGGTAAAAAGAATGCTGGCTAACATGTACGATATTGCTGAATATATAGTTTTACCTGTCATACTGATATCTGGCGACCAGAATGAGAGTGCGCTAAATACAGCAAAAGGTAATGGCAACCATAAAAACCACGGCCGACATTTACCGTAGCGGGAATGCGTTTTATCAATAATAATCCCCCATACCGGGGCATCGATACCGTCTACAATACGCGCCAGTAGCAGGATGATGCCAGCTACGGCAAGGCTTATGCCCGCTACGTCAGTGTAGAAATAGAGAATGTAGGTGGAGCCAAAACAGTAGAGCAGATTACCTGCAACATCCAGCGAACCATAGCTGATCCGTTGTATTAAAGGCAGTGAATCGGATGCGGATGATTTATCAGTTTCAAGTACGGAACTCATTATATTCTCTCCAGAACAAGAATGCCTGGCTCAGAAAAACGACTTTTACTTTCTAAGCAAATACATGCTAACTATCCTTGATGCGTATTTATTAATGATGTAAAGCAACGTTGTGGCAATGAGAGTAATTAAAGTGGGGAAGAGCGACAATTATAATTTTTCGTTTTAAGGTTGCGTTAATTAGTTTTTTATTCAGTTTTCCTGCTATTTGTTATACAGTTCACGTTTTACAGCCAAATGAAATATTTTATCTTTCACAATGAAAAAGCATCAATTATATTTATGATGTATTCATGGAGAAAATATATAATCGATTAACGGTAACTTCCGCAGGCATAAAAAAACCCGCCAGAGCGGGTTTTTTTACAAAGCTGACAACAACAGGCAATTAAGCCAGTTTGTTGATCTGTGCAGTCAGGTTAGCCTTATGACGTGCAGCTTTGTTTTTGTGGATCAGACCTTTAGCAGCCTGACGGTCCACGATTGGTTGCATTTCGTTAAATGCTTTCTGTGCAGCAGCTTTGTCGCCAGCTTCGATAGCTGCGTATACTTTCTTGATGAAAGTACGCATCATAGAGCGACGGCTTGCGTTGTGCTTACGAGCCTTTTCAGACTGAATGGCGCGCTTCTTAGCTGATTTGATATTAGCCAAGGTCCAACTCCCAAATGTGTTCTATATGGACAATTCAAAGGCCGAGGAATATGCCCTTTTAGCCTTCTTTTGTCAATGGATTTGTGCAAATAAGCGCCGTTAATGTGCCGGCACTCGTTACGTAGTGATGGCGCAGGATTCTACCAGCTTGCGGGGTGTGAATACAGCTTTTCCGCGAGAAAAATTGCAGCAGGCGGTCAGTTTCTTCCCATGATTTGCGCCATAGCAATGAAAAGCCACTTCTTTCTGATTTCGGTACTCAATCGCCGGTTAACCTTGACCGCTGTACAAGGTATACTCGGACGATTTTCACTGTTTTGAGCCAGACATGAAGCTGATACGCGGCATACATAATCTCAGCCAGGCCCCGCAAGAAGGGTGTGTGCTGACTATTGGTAATTTCGACGGCGTGCATCGCGGTCATCGCGCGCTGTTACAGGGCTTGCAGGAAGAAGGGCGCAAGCGCAACTTACCGGTGATGGTGATGCTTTTTGAACCTCAACCACTGGAACTGTTTGCTACTGATAAAGCCCCGGCACGGCTGACCCGGCTGCGGGAAAAACTGCGTTATCTTGCAGAGTGTGGCGTTGATTACGTGCTGTGCGTGCGTTTTGACAGGCGTTTTGCGGCGTTAACCGCGCAAAACTTCATCAGTGATCTTCTGGTGAAGCACTTGCGGGTAAAATTTCTTGCCGTAGGTGACGATTTCCGCTTTGGCGCTGGTCGTGAAGGCGATTTCTTGTTATTACAGAAAGCGGGTATGGAATACGGCTTCGATATCACCAGCACGCAAACTTTTTGCGAAGGTGGCGTGCGTATCAGCAGCACCGCCGTGCGTCAGGCGCTGGCGGATGACAATCTGGCTCTGGCAGAAAGTTTACTGGGGCACCCGTTTGCCATCTCCGGGCGTGTAGTCCACGGTGATGAATTAGGGCGCACTATAGGTTTCCCGACGGCGAATGTACCGCTACGCCGTCAGGTTTCCCCGGTGAAAGGGGTTTATGCGGTAGAAGTGTTGGGCCTTGGCGAAAAGCCGTTACCCGGCGTTGCAAACATCGGAACACGCCCAACGGTTGCCGGTATTCGCCAGCAACTGGAAGTGCATTTGTTAGATGTTGCAATGGACCTTTATGGTCGCCATATACAAGTAGTGCTGCGTAAAAAAATACGCAATGAGCAGCGATTTGCATCGCTGGACGAACTGAAAGCGCAGATTGCGCGTGATGAATTAACCGCCCGCGAATTTTTTGGGCTAACAAAACCGGCTTAAGCCTGTTATGTAATCAAACCGAAATACGGAACCGAGAATCTGATGAGTGACTATAAATCAACCCTGAATTTGCCGGAAACAGGGTTCCCGATGCGTGGCGATCTCGCCAAGCGCGAACCGGGAATGCTGGCGCGTTGGACTGATGATGATCTGTACGGCATCATTCGTGCAGCTAAAAAAGGCAAAAAAACCTTCATTCTGCATGATGGCCCTCCTTATGCGAATGGCAGCATTCATATTGGTCACTCGGTTAACAAGATTCTGAAAGACATTATCATTAAGTCCAAAGGGCTTTCTGGATATGACTCGCCGTATGTGCCTGGCTGGGACTGTCATGGTCTGCCAATCGAACTGAAAGTAGAGCAAGAATACGGTAAGCCGGGGGAGAAATTCACCGCCGCTGAGTTCCGCGCCAAGTGCCGCGAATACGCTGCGACCCAGGTTGACGGTCAGCGCAAAGACTTTATCCGTCTGGGCGTGCTGGGCGACTGGTCGCACCCGTACCTGACCATGGACTTCAAAACTGAAGCCAACATCATCCGCGCGCTGGGCAAAATCATCGGCAACGGTCACCTGCACAAAGGCGCGAAGCCGGTGCACTGGTGCGTTGACTGCCGTTCTGCACTGGCAGAAGCGGAAGTTGAGTATTACGACAAAACTTCTCCGTCCATCGACGTCGCTTTCCAGGCGGTCGATCAGGATGCATTGAAAGCAAAATTTGCCGTAAGCAATGTTAACGGCCCAATTTCTCTGGTTATCTGGACCACCACGCCGTGGACGCTGCCTGCTAACCGCGCAATCTCCATTGCACCTGATTTTGATTATGCGCTGGTGCAAATCGACGGTCAGGCCGTGATTCTGGCGAAAGATCTGGTTGAAAGCGTAATGCAGCGTATCGGCGTTAGCGATTACACCATTCTTGGCACGGTGAAAGGTGCTGAGCTGGAACTGCTGCGCTTTACCCATCCGTTTATGGACTTCGATGTTCCGGCAATTCTCGGCGACCACGTTACGCTGGATGCCGGTACCGGTGCCGTTCATACCGCGCCAGGCCACGGTCCGGACGACTATGTGATCGGTCAAAAATATGGTCTGGAAACCGCTAACCCGGTTGGCCCGGACGGCACTTATCTGCCGGGTACTTACCCGACTCTGGATGGCGTTAACGTCTTCAAAGCGAACGATATTGTCATTGCGTTGTTGCAGGAAAAAGGCGCACTGTTGCACGTTGAGAAAATGCAACACAGCTATCCGTGCTGCTGGCGTCATAAAACGCCGATCATCTTCCGCGCGACGCCGCAGTGGTTCGTCAGCATGGATCAGAAAGGTCTGCGTGCGCAGTCACTGAAAGAGATCAAAGGCGTGCAGTGGATCCCTGACTGGGGCCAGGCGCGTATCGAGTCGATGGTTGCTAACCGTCCTGACTGGTGTATCTCTCGTCAGCGTACCTGGGGCGTGCCGATGTCACTGTTCGTGCACAAAGACACAGAAGAACTGCATCCGCGTACTCTCGAACTGATGGAAGAAGTGGCAAAACGCGTTGAAGTTGACGGCATCCAGGCGTGGTGGGATCTCGATGCGAAAGAGATCCTCGGCGACGACGCTGACCAGTATGTGAAAGTACCGGATACGCTGGATGTATGGTTTGACTCCGGATCTACCCACTCTTCCGTTGTTGATGTGCGTCCGGAATTTGCCGGTCACGCAGCGGACATGTATCTGGAAGGTTCTGACCAACACCGTGGCTGGTTCATGTCTTCCCTGATGATCTCTACCGCGATGAAGGGCAAAGCGCCATATCGTCAGGTACTGACTCACGGCTTTACCGTGGATGGTCAGGGTCGCAAGATGTCTAAATCCATCGGTAACACCGTTTCGCCGCAGGATGTGATGAACAAACTGGGTGCGGATATTCTGCGTCTGTGGGTGGCATCAACCGACTACACCGGCGAAATGGCTGGTTCTGACGAGATTCTGAAACGTGCTGCCGACAGCTATCGTCGTATCCGTAACACCGCGCGCTTCCTGCTGGCAAACCTGAACGGTTTTGATCCGGCAAAAGATATGGTGAAACCGGAAGAGATGGTGGTACTGGATCGCTGGGCCGTAGGTTGTGCGAAAGCGGCACAGGAAGACATCCTCAAGGCGTACGAAGCATACGATTTCCACGAAGTGGTACAGCGTCTGATGCGCTTCTGCTCCGTTGAGATGGGTTCCTTCTACCTCGACATCATCAAAGACCGTCAGTATACCGCCAAAGCGGACAGCGTGGCGCGTCGTAGCTGCCAGACTGCGCTGTATCACATCGCAGAAGCGCTGGTTCGCTGGATGGCACCAATCCTCTCCTTCACCGCTGATGAAGTGTGGGGCTACCTGCCGGGCGAACGTGAAAAATACGTCTTCACCGACGAGTGGTACGAAGGCCTGTTTGGTCTGGCAGACAGTGAAGCAATGAACGATGCGTTCTGGGACGAGCTGTTGAAAGTGCGTGGCGAAGTGAACAAAGTCATTGAGCAAGCGCGTGCCGATAAGAAAGTGGGCGGCTCGCTGGAAGCTGCAGTAACCTTGTATGCAGAACCGGAACTGGCGGCGAAACTGACCGCGCTGGGCGATGAATTACGATTTGTCCTGTTGACCTCCGGCGCTACCGTTGCAGACTATAACGACGCACCTGCTGATGCTCAGCAGAGCGAAGTACTCAAAGGGCTGAAGGTCGCGTTGAGTAAAGCCGAAGGTGAGAAGTGCCCACGCTGCTGGCACTACACCCAGGATGTCGGCAAGGTGGCGGAACACGCAGAAATCTGCGGCCGCTGTGTCAGCAACGTCGCCGGTGACGGTGAAAAACGTAAGTTTGCCTGATGAGTCAATCGATCTGTTCAACAGGGCTACGCTGGCTGTGGCTGGTGGTAGTCGTGCTGATTATCGATCTGGGCAGCAAATACCTGATCCTCCAGAACTTTGCTCTGGGGGATACGGTCCCGCTGTTCCCGTCGCTTAATCTGCATTATGCGCGTAACTATGGCGCGGCGTTTAGTTTCCTTGCCGATAGCGGCGGCTGGCAGCGTTGGTTTTTTGCCGGTATTGCGATTGGTATTAGCGTGATCCTGGCAGTGATGATGTATCGCTCGAAGGCCACGCAGAAGCTAAACAATATCGCTTACGCGCTGATTATTGGCGGCGCGCTGGGCAACCTGTTCGACCGCC
>ENA-ORRE01002356-ORRE01002356.1-human-gut-metagenome-genome-assembly--contig:-NODE-2356-length-11171-cov-2.976790_pt1 | contig 11171 bp, 7 predicted proteins | sample MGYA00242171_ERZ509126 | MGnify/ENA primary metagenome ERZ509126 (study PRJEB26280, sample SAMEA2338648) | human gut metagenome | biome: human gut; feature: human-associated habitat; material: faeces... | reverse complement strand
ATGAGGGTATCCATATCCTGCAGCGTACCATAATTGGGGTGGATATTGCAGTAATCGCTGATATCATAGCCGTTATCCTTATTGGGTGAGGGATAGACCGGTGAAAGCCACAGGGCGCCGACACCGAGCTTTTGCAGATAATCCAGCCGGGAAATGATACCCGGTAGGTCGCCAATACCATCACCATTGCTATCGCAAAAGCTCATGGGATAGATCTGATAAATAACTTTTTGCTTCCACCAAGGGGTATCAGCCATTGGGATAGACCTCCTTTTCCACCTCTGCCGCCATTTCTCCGGTGATACCATGCTCCGCAATCATATGGGCATAGAACTCTCCGCTCTTTTTGATGGTGCGGGCATGAGTATCGGTATCGAAATGCACAAGACCAAAGCGGGCAGTAAAGCCCTCCAGCCATTCGAAGTTATCCACAAAGCACCAGTGGTAATAGCGGGTGACGGGCAGACCACTTTCCGAAAGAACCTTGAGATGCTCATAAAGATAACGACGGCGGAACGCATCATTATTATCGGCCGTACCGTTTTCGGTGATGTAAATGGGCAATTCCGGCAGAAGGGCGTGGAGTTTTTGGCAGCACTCCACAATGCCGGCCGGGTAGATCTCCCAGCCTAGATCATTCACCGGAACATTCGGCAAAGTACCATCCCCCAAGCCGGAGGTAGCAGTACGAGCATAATAATTGAGGCCCAAAAAATCGGCGTAGGGGCCCTCGGGGCCCAGCATATAGGTCTTGTTCAACTTGGTCTGGAAGTTGTATTCCGAAATGCGGCAAGCAATGCGATGCCACAAATTTTTCGCATTGTACGGCACAAAGGCGCGCATATGCATGGCTAGGCCAACCTTGGGTTCGGCATAGCCCAGTTCTTCATGGATATTATGAATTAACCGGTAAGCCCGACGGTGGCATTCGCCCATCACCTTCATTACCCGCAGAGCATGGGAGATATTGAATTCCCCAGGGGGGAAGCCTGCCCCCAAATAACCGCAGACCGCATAGACATTTGGTTCATTGATGGTAACATATTCATCCACCAGATCACCAAGGTGGCGCACAGCAAATTCCACCATGGCAAGGTACCTCTTTACGGCATTTTTGCCCAAAAAGCCGCCCTGATGCTCAAACCACAGAGGATTGGAGAAATGATGCAGGGTAAGCAGCACATGAATGCCATTTTGGTGCAGCAGCGTAATTTCCTCTCGCACCTTTTCAATCTCTTCCTGCGAAAACTGGCCCTCCTGCGGCTCCAGCCGGGCCCACTCCAGCCCAAAGCGGTAGTGACGAATTCCCATTTCTGCCATTAGGCGGGTATCTTCCTCCAAATGGCCGCGATGGTCAGTTGCGATATTGGGATCGCTGTTATCCTTTATCTTTCCATTTTTGTACCACTCATACCAGTTGCTTTCCTTGCAGTCGCCATCAATTTGGGTAGCAGCGGAAGCAGCCCCAAGAGCGAAATCTTTTGGAAAATGAACAGCGCTCATTCGGTTTCCTCCTCTCGGTGGGCGGTGTGGGTCCCAATGATAATGTGTAGAACAGGGTTTTCTTTTTCTGCCTCAAAAAATGTCATCAGCAAACGGCAGCCATATTCCCGCAGGGCAGATAACATAGCGCCTGGATGACGGACTGTAATAACCGTCTCCTCTCCTATTTCGATCAGGCAATCCCACAGAGCATCCAAATTGGCACCATAATACTCCGGCAAGGATAGCTTATCCTTGATCTCTGCATGCGCCGCGGCACGGTCGGTCATCAGCCGGCCCTCTAGATAAACTTCTCTCATGGTGTTTCCTCCTCCCCATAAACCAGGGTAAAGCTCGCATAATGATCATCGGTATAGTAGATCAGTCCATCACTGGAATAGAGCAACCGCTCCGCCCCGCGGAAGCCGCCCATATAGTTCACATCACACTCGTACCAGGTGCGTCCATCAGTTTCCGGCAACAGACCCTCGCGGTTGCCAAAGCGATCACCGCCAATGGATTTTCCTTCGGCTACTTCCCACAGGTTCCCCTGGGAAGCAGCCCACCCCAGTGCTTTCGCTTCCTGCTTGGTTAAATAGTTCTGTGGCAGATGGCCATAAAAATGCAGGTATTCTGCCACCTTCTCTGGCGTAGAATAGGAGCCATCCTCAACCAGCAGCGTGCCGTTTTCCTGCACCAGCGGGTCATCTTCTCCCATCGGCCGGGTTGTCATACCGCCGCAGGCCGCCAGCATCAGTACCGTCAGCAGAGCCAATAGAACCGCCGGAAAACGGCGGAAAAGCAATTGTTTTTTCACTATGTGCTCCTCCTTATAAAAATACAGTTTAATTGTACCATACCGTGGGGAAAAATGATAGGCGCAGAGTAACAGAGATTTATCCGCAAAAGATGTGAAATATGCCCGCCCACTCCGTTCATAAATTGTTTTCATCTTAGCTTTAATCTTGTAAAGTTTGACGATTGCAATGACTATATAACTGCGCTATAATTGTTAGCATCCTAACAAGATAGAAAGGAGCCAATATGAAGATAAAGCGCCCGTCTATATGCATGAAGATTAAAGGAATCTCCAACTTGATTCACCAAGAATTGGGCACCAATCGTGATACAGTCCACCCCGGAACCATGATGCAGAAAATGTTTTTGGGTTATTTAGAAGTACACGAGGACCAGCCAGTCTTTCAAAAGGACTTGGAGTCAGCATTTCATATTCGGCGCAGCACCGCAACCGGCATATTGCAGATTATGGTGCGGGACGGATTGATCGTGCGGGAACCCGTGGAGGGCGATGCCCGCCTTAAACGACTGGTCCTAACACCGATCGCCATAGAACAGCTGGCGCAAATGCAGCAGGATATCCTGCGGGTAGAGCAGAAAGCGACTGCCGGATTAACCGGCGAAGAGTTGAAGACCCTTTATGTCCTGCTAGATAAAGTGATAGAAAACTTGACCCCTGGCAAGGAGGAACGAACCATTGATTAAACGACTGTCCCAATGCATACGGGAATATAAAAAAGACGCGATTCTCTCCCCTCTTTATGTGCTAGTGGAATCGCTTTTGGATGTGGCCATCCCCTTTGTAATGGCTGGCCTAATTGATAAGGGCATAGAAGCCGGCAACATGAGCATGATCCTGCGATATGGTGCCATTCTAGTGGGTTTTGCACTGGTAGCGCTTACTTTTGGTGCACTGAGCGGCCGGAGCTGTGCACGCGCCACGGCAGGCTTTGCTCGCAATCTGCGGCATGATATGTTTCATCATCTGCAGGTATACTCCTTCTCCAATATTGATAAATTCAGCAGCGCCGGTCTGGTCACCCGTCTGACTACCGATGTGAGCAATGTGCAGAATGCTTTTATGATGATCATTCGTACCCTTATCCGCTGCCCTGCCATGCTCATCTTCGCCATGGTCATGTCCTTTCGCATCAATCACGATATTTCTCTCATTTTCCTGGCCGTCATTCCCATCCTTGGTGTGGGGCTTTACCTTATCATCAAACATGTTCACCCCGTGTTTGAACGGGTCTTTAAGACCTATGACAGACTGAATGGCGTAGTGCAGGAGAATCTTTCCGGTATCCGTGTGGTAAAAAACTTTGTGCGCGAGGACCACGAGATCGAAAAGTTTGATACCATCTCCGGCACCATTTATAAGGATTTTTCACTTGCCGAGCGCATCTTGGCCCTCAACTCCCCACTGATGCAAGGCTGTGTGTATGCCTGTATGATTTTGGTCTCCTGGCTGGGTGCCAAACAGATCGTCATTGGAAATATGTCCACCGGAAACCTAATGAGCTTCTTCACCTACATCATGCAGATCCTTTCCAGTCTGATGATGCTTTCGATGGTATTTGTTATGATTACCATGTCCCGTGCCTCCGCCGAGCGCATCGTGGAAGTGCTGGATGAGGAAAGTGATATCACCAACTGTGATAACCCTGTGTATGAGGTCAAAGACGGCAGTGTGGAATTCACTGATGTGAGCTTCAGCTATGCCAAGCGTCCCGATAAAACGGTGCTGGATGACATTGACCTGATTATCCCCTCTGGACAGACGGTTGGTATTATCGGCGGCACCGGATCTTCCAAAAGCAGCCTAGTGCAGCTCATCCCCCGTCTGTACGATGTGACTGGCGGCTGTGTAAAGGTAGGCGGCGTGGATGTGCGGAACTATGACCTGCAAACACTTCGGCACAATGTGGCGATGGTATTGCAGAAGAATACCTTGTTCAGCGGGACGATAAAGGAGAACCTGCGCTGGGGCAACCCCGACGCGACCGACGAGGAGCTGGTACACGCCTGTCGTCTGGCGCAGGCCGATGACTTTATCAGCACCTTCCCCGATGGGTATGATACCTATATCGAGCAGGGCGGTACCAATGTTTCCGGCGGGCAGAAGCAGCGCCTGTGCATTGCCCGTGCGATCCTGCGCAAGCCGAAGATCCTTATTCTGGACGACAGCACCAGTGCCGTGGATACCAAGACTGATGCCCTGATCCGCCAGGCCTTCCGTGAGGAAATCCCCAATACCACAAAAATCATTATTGCACAGCGTGTTTCTTCGATTGAAGATGCCGACCAGATTATCGTGCTGGACGACGGGCATGTGGTGGGCATCGGCACGCACGATACGCTGATGCAGACATGCGAGGTCTACCGCGAAATCCACGAAAGCCAGTTCCGGAAGGGAAGTGACGTGCAGTGAAAACCAATAAGCTCAAGCAGCAGAAGGGCACGCTCCTGCGCGTCCTGCAATATGTGAAGCCATATCGGGTGCTGGTGATTATCAGCCTGCTGTGCGCGTGCGTGAGCGCGGCGGCGCAGCTGCTCATTCCGATTCTAACCGGCAAGGCGATTGACCAGATGCTCGGCGCGGGTCAGGTAAATCTGTCCGGCGTGCTGGTCTTTGCGGTGTGGATTGCCGTCGTTGCGGCGCTGTCCGCCATTGCCCAGCAGTTTCTTGCCACCAGCAACAACAAGATTGCCTACAACATCAGCCGTGACCTGCGCAACGCGGCATTCCACAAGCTCCAGCGCCTGCCGCTGAGCTATCTGGACGCACATCCCTCCGGCGACCTCGTCAGCCGCATGATTGCCGATGTAGACACCTTCTCCGACGGTCTGCTCATGGGCTTCACGCAGCTGTTCACCGGCGTTGTGCTGATTGTCGGCACGCTGACCATCATGCTCATCAAAAACTGGATGATTGCCCTGCTGGTCGTGGTGCTGACGCCGCTGTCGATGTTCGTCGCGTCCTTCATCGCCCGAAAGACGCACCATTACTTCACCGAACAGGCGCGTGTGCGCGGGCAGCAGACGGCGCTCATCAACGAGCTGATTGAAGGGCAGAAGGTCGTGCAGTCCTTCGGGCACGAAGCCGCCTCGCTGAGCGATTTTGACTGCATCAACGATGAACTGGGGCGCGTCAGCCTGAACGCGACGTTCTTCTCCAGCCTCACGAACCCCTCCACCCGTCTGGTCAACAACATCATCTATGCGGCAGTCGCGCTCGTCGGCGCGCTGTCGGCGGTCGGCGGCGGCATTTCCGTAGGCGACTTGAGCGTTTTCCTCAGCTACGCCAGCCAGTACGCCAAGCCCTTCAACGAAATCTCCGGCGTTGTGACCGAGCTGCAAAACGCCCTCGCCTGCGCCGCGCGCGTTTTCTCCCTGCTGGATGAGGACGACCGCGTGCCGGACAAGGAAAACGCCGTCGTCCTCTCCCCCAAGGGCACGGTTGATCTCAAGGACGTCTGCTTCCGCTATGTGCCTGATCGCCCGCTGATTGAGGGCTTCAACCTGCACGTCAAGCCCGGTCAGCGCATCGCCATCGTCGGCCCGACCGGCTGCGGCAAAACGACCATGATTAACCTGCTGATGCGCTTCTACGACGTAAACAGCGGCGCAATTCTCGTCGACGGCACGGACATTCGCGACGCGACACGCCATTCCCTGCGCAAGAGCTTCGGCATGGTCTTGCAGGACACTTGGCTGAAGGCGGGCACGATTCGCGACAACATCGCCTACGGCCGCCCCGACGCGTCGGAAGAGGACGTTATCGCCGCCGCGAAGGCCGCCCACGCGCACAGCTTCATCCGCCGCCTGCCCGACGGCTACGACACGGTTATCACCGAAAACGGCGGCAACATCTCGCAGGGACAGAAGCAGCTGCTCTGCATTGCCCGCGTGATGCTGGGCGGCGAAAACGGTGAACTTCCGCCGATGCTGATTCTGGACGAAGCGACGTCTTCCATCGACACGCGCACAGAAATCAAGATTCAGTCCGCTTTTGCGCGGCTGATGAATGGGCGCACGTCGTTCATCGTGGCGCATCGGCTTTCGACGATTCAGGAAGCGGATGTGATTCTGGTGATGAAGGATGGGCATATTATTGAGCAGGGGACGCATGAGGAGCTGCTGAAGAAGCAGGGATTCTATGCGAATTTGTATCAGTCGCAGTTTGCCTTAGGGTAACACCGCAGAAATGATGTGGTCGGCTGGCGAATGGGTTTTTCGTCAGATGCAAATGCAAATTCCGAAGGTTTACTGGCGGTAAATCGAGGGCAATACCGCACAAATGAGTTGGTGCGGTATTGCCTTTGTCATTTTCATTGACATATTGCTGTTCCCTATCCAAAAAGGGGATTTCATCAGCAATGTGGAATAATACTAATTCTTATCTATCGTGTGTTTCTAAATTCGCCCGGCAGCATTTTCGGCATCTTTTCTTGCATTTCTGCGTCTTCAAACCTCGATTTACCGCCAGTAAACCTTCGGTTTTCATCCTTGAATTGCAAGAAAATTTGCTCGAAACTGCACCGGTCTCATTTTAGAAACACGCCATAGTATAAGCTGCAACGGTTTCTACTGACAACAAGAAATGATAGGGTGCATAGGAATGGGAAAAAGTTTCCTGAAGAAGGGACTCAGCATGATTCTGGCCATCGCGTTGTTGATTGACGCGCTTCTGGGAATCACGCTGTACATGGTGGTAAGGATTGCGAGGAACACAGCCTATGAGGTGGTCGTCAAGTCGAATGAAAGCATGCTGGAACGCATGGATCAAACCCTGACCAACCTTGAAAACGTATGCTATGTGATGGCTTATTCAAGTGCAGTGCAGAGTATTTTGACCGATAAAGAGGTTACTTTTCCCTTGGTGGATTATCACAAGCCTGTGCGAACATCCTTTGCTGTCGCTTTTGCGTGCAGCCCTGCGATCATCGGCATCGGCCTGTATGATAATGAACTGACCTACTTGCTTAGCTCAGGCAACAACCTCTTTGGGGTTGAACCTCTTCCCGAGGACTGCTATCGGATATCCACACCGCAGTATCATGTGGTTGAGCAGGACAAGGCGACGGCGCTTCTGCTTGTCTATCCGATCTACCGCGACAGTCGCGTAGACAGCGTAATCAAGGTAAAAATCGGTTATCTCGCGATTACCATCGGCGCCGGGCTCCTGAAGGAATTGGTAGAACAAAGCGACCATGTAGAGGACACCCTGATTGCCTTTACCGATCAGCAGGGGAACATGATTTATTCCAATCAGCCGGTGGAGGAAGACAGTTTCCGGCATCGTATGGCATCAGGCGACTCTATTTCGTCGGTCATCCAGCATACAGGCTGGCAATTGCACAGCATCATCAGCAACAGAAGCATATCAGACAACATGAAGCCTGTTGTCATCATCATAGGGATCATTGTCGCCCTGCTGCTGGTGCTGTTCTTCTGGCTGAAGCACTTTTTCAACAAGCAGATCATCCTGCCCCTGAATGATCTACAGCAGTTCATGGCCAAAAACTCGGACATTCATCAGCGTTTGACCCCCCAATCCAAACCCAACAATGAAATGTGCATGGTCATGGATGTTCTCAATGAAATGCTGGATAAGATTGAAAAGAGTAGCGAAGAGGTGTTGGCTTCCCAGACCAGAATGCTACATGAAAAAACAGCGCAGCAGCAGATGGAAATCATTGCCTACCGCAATCAGGTTAACCCGCATTTCCTGTATAATACGTTTGACTGCATTCGTGGCATCGCCTATATGCATAACGCCATGGAGATTGTGGTCATCAGCCAGTCACTGTCCAGCATGTTCCACTATGCGGTAAAGGGCGGCAACTTCGTGACAATAGAGGAAGAGCTACAGTATATGCAGAGCTATGCAACCATCATCGGCTATCGCTTTGACGGACGTATCACGATCCTTGACCATATTGATCCGGGGCTGTACCAGTGTATGGTGATCCGCATGCTGCTGCAGCCGCTTGTGGAAAACGCGGTTCTGCATGGTCTGGAGCATGTGGTGGGCAAGGGCTATGTGCATGTTTGGGCGCATGAAAACAACAACCTGCTGACCATCCGGATTGTGGACAACGGCGTCGGCGCGTCACCTCAGAAGATAGCGGAACTGAACGCCCAGGTGGAGGCCATGCAGCATATGGAGGTCAGCGAGGCACCAAATCAGTCGGGGGTGGGTATCACCAATATCGCCAGGCGGCTGTTCCTGCATTATGGTTCAGACGCGTCACTCCGCTTCTTCACGGAGGAATCGCAGGGGATGGCTGTTGAAATCAAGCTGCCCGTCATCAGGAAGGAGTCAAGTGCATGTATCGAGTAGTGCTGGCTGATGATGAAAAGTGGTCGCTGTACGGGCTAAGCCAGATGATTTGCTGGGCTGATTATCAGTGCGAAATCTGCGGAATGGCCTATGACGGACTGTCAGCTCTGGATCTGTGCCGAAGGGAAAAGCCTGACCTGCTGATTTCCGATATCCGCATGCCCGGAATGGATGGCCTGGAACTGACCAGGTGCATCGCATTGGAAATGCCGCGCACCACAGTGATCCTGATCACAGGCTACAGCGATTTGAAGTATGCCCAACAGGCGCTGCGGCTGGGTGTGTTTGACTTTCTGCTCAAGCAGATCACACCGGGCGACTTGGATCAGATGCTGCGCCGCTATCAGGAAAATATGCAAAAGAAGGCCCGTGCGCTTTCCTGCAGCTTCTACTTCAGCTTTTTTGATGAATCGAATACCCGAAGCATTGCAGACTGCATGGAAGATTTGTGTGTGCAGGTTCCCTTTCAGAAGGCCTGCGCCATGACATTTCAGTATAACGAGCCTGTTGTGATTTCGCATGCGCTGGTTCATCAGCAGGAGGATGAGCTGCTGATTGCCTTTCTCACAGGATGTAACCTGATTACGGTATTCTGCTTTTCAGACGGAAGCTTTTCAGGCTCGCAGGCGGTCTACAAGCGGCTGATGATTGGAATTCCCGAACGGGTAGGAATCAGCGAAAGCTGTCCAACAAGCGCCGCGTTCTTTACGATGTACCGGCAGAGCATCCTCGCTGTCCTGACGGCACAGTTCTGGCACATATCGACGCCTGTGCAATATTACAGGTGGTTGCAGAACGATACACTTCAACACTTGGAGTCTATCCATGCGTTTGTGTCCGTGAAGAACGTGGCTGGAGCCACCATGGCGCTGGATTCGCTTCTTTGCAGCAGGCAGCGGATGCAGATTGACCAGATGGATTTGCTGATCCATCGAGCGGCTTCCCTGTGCGCATCCCACGGTCTCTCTGAGCTTTCCTTTCTGGAAAATCTGGATCTGTATCAGTATGTCAGCAGTGGCGGCACATGGGAGGATCTGTCGTCAGAGCTTCATGCGGCCCAGCACGGGGATGACGCTTCTGATGAAAGCAGCCGTCTGATGCGGCGCATTATGCATTATATTGATCTCCACTATGCAGAAGATATCCGCATCAGCGATTTGGCAGCCAGCTTTTATCTCAATGCCAGCTATATGTCCACCCTGATCCGCAAGAAGACGGGAAAAACCTATACCGATATTATTGCGGAAAAGCGGATCGACTGCGCCAAAAAACTGCTGCGCAGCACCGATGAAACGGTGCTGGAGGTTGCCCATATGGTTGGGTACCATGAATATGCTCATTTCAACACCTTGTTCAAGCGCATGTGCGGTATGACTCCGGCTCAATACCGTAAGCAGATGGATCGTCTCCCTTCCGCTTCTTGCGAAGACAATCACTGCTACTAATCTGTTTCTATAGTGTGTTTCTAAATTCGCCCGATAGCTTTTTCGGCATCTTTTCTTGCACTTCCGCGTCTTCAAACCTCGATTTACCGCCAGTAAACCTTCGGTTTTCATCCTTGAATTGCAAGAAAATCTGCTCGAAACTGCATCGGTCTCATTTTAGAAACACACGCTAGACACAGAACGGGCAATTTCGTCAAAATGACGGTGGAAATTTGCCTGCAACCATGCTATAATACGCTTGAATCCAGCAAAAATCAAGAGGAGGTCAGGTTTGGCAATGAAGAGAAGAATCGGTATTCTGACCAGCGGCGGCGACTGCCCCGGCTTGAACGCGGCAATCCGTGGCGTGACCCGCGCGGCGTATGAATTGTTTGACGCGGAGATTGTCGGCATCCACGACGGCTATCGGGGTCTCATCACGGGCGACTATCAGGAGATGAAGCGCAGCCAGTTCTCCGGCATCCTGACCCTTGGCGGCACGATTCTTGGCACGGCGCGCACGCCCTTCCGCGATATGCGCAAGATTGGCGAAGATAACGTGGACAAGGTTGCTGCCATGAAAAAGACCTACAAGGATTTGAAGCTTGACTGCCTTGTCACCCTCGGCGGCAATGGCACGCACAAGACGGCGAACCTCCTTTCCAAGGAAGGGCTGAACGTCATCGGTCTGCCCAAAACGATTGACAACGACCTCTATGGCACGGACTTCACGTTCGGCTTCCACACGGCGATGGACATTGCGACGGAGGTCATCGACCGCATTCACACCACAGCGGCGTCGCACGGGCGCTGCATGGTGGTGGAAATCATGGGCAATAAGGCGGGCTGGCTGACGCTGTATTCCGGCGTGGCGGGCGGCGCGGATGCCATCCTGATTCCCGAAATTCCCTATAAAATCGAGAAGGTTGCCAAGGTCGTCGAGAGCCGCGCCAAGAGCAACAAGGGCTTCACGATTATCGCCGTGGCGGAGGGCGCAATGACCCCCGAAGAAGCGAAGATGGGCAAGAAGGAACGCGAAGCCAAGCGCGCGGCGGAACATTTCTCGTCCAGCGCGTATGTGGCGCAGCAGCTCCGCGACCTCGTGGGCGTGGAAGCGCGCG
>ENA-ORRE01002355-ORRE01002355.1-human-gut-metagenome-genome-assembly--contig:-NODE-2355-length-11174-cov-2.666247_pt1 | contig 11174 bp, 12 predicted proteins | sample MGYA00242171_ERZ509126 | MGnify/ENA primary metagenome ERZ509126 (study PRJEB26280, sample SAMEA2338648) | human gut metagenome | biome: human gut; feature: human-associated habitat; material: faeces... | reverse complement strand
TTTCCCATTATATATGGGTTCATCATAGAGGTATTCTATTTCCCAACCCAAGTCAGTGATTAGCTTAGCCAGGTTCCTATTCACCTTTGGGACATATTGGAATGCCCTCTTGAATGCTTTGCACATTCCTACTCTAGATAGGTCATTTATGTAACACTTCTTAGCATTCAAGATCCAATCCAGTATGATCATATCCTTATTCAGTTCAGATGTCATAGTGCAATATTAGAATGGTTATACCTATCACCAGAGTTATAATCATACATAAGATAAATAAATCTAGTAGTAAATTTAATGACTCTCTAGAATAATTCCGTAGGTAATGAAGAATTGAACCTATCATACCCAGTGTTATGGTGAATCCAATAAAGAATCCCAGAAAATGACTTAATACTTCTATTATGGTTTATTGAGGATTTATGATTCCCATATGTCAAATGGTTGGTCTGGTTTTGTAGAAATTAATAAATAGTACCCATCTCTTTTTACCCTTAACTTAGAGTAGGTTATTCCATATTTCTTATAAATACTAACCTCTGTTTCATTGAGTAGGTTTTCTATACTACCTTTGAGTTGTCCACTGAATTTTTGAGGATAGCCATTTATCATAGACTTTATCCCTCCACATAACCTGTCGGATATCAGGGAAGGAATATCCCCGTCTATAACTACCTTTTCTATGTAGGCATCCCATACTGGGATTGCCATCTTTTCTTGGTAGGTTACACCTGGAAGGATTATCTCTATATCAGTTCTTCTTATCGCCATGTCTGAATATAACTTTCATAGTTAAAAAGAATAATCCCATCACTACTGCTGGACTCATCATCCATATAAGGAATAAAACTCCATACCTTACTTTAGTGCTTGACCTTTTCAAAGGAGTTTCACTTATTACACTTCTGAGAAAGATACAGAAGATAAACCCTAAGATATACATGATGATAAGTGTATATCCGAACCAAATTGGTGGTGTTGATGTTAGCATACTATGTATGAAATGATGATTAGACCTATAAAGCAGATGATGAATGTTTGAAAGGCTTCTTTTTTGCCATTTTCCCAGGATTCATTGCCTTCATACTCTTTGTTTATTCCTTTCCAAGCTTTGCTAAGTACTCCTGCATCTGAAATCCCATTGTCTATAACCCTTATAAAGTGATTTGTTATAAGGAATCTTATCATGAAACGTATCATTTTTCTTCCAGTTTTTCAAGTATACGACTTAGTTTATTAGCTGCATATCTAACAATCTCTGGATTTTCTATCCCTTTGTTGTTGATCAGAGTCAATTTCTCTAAATTTCTGGTTAAAAGTCTCTGTGCCATGAGATTTTTATACTTTTCCTCATCAAAAGGTTCAACTTTATATGTTGAATTCAGTGGATGAAGAGTTCTATCTGTCTTTATCCCATTTTCTAGGGTATAAATCCCCTTATTTCGGTCAACAATTTTGGTCTTTTCAAAAAATGCAGTGCCAGTTACCAGTAGTAAATCTCCAACTTTCATATAGTTTTGATATTAAATTTGCATATTATAGTAGTCTTTAGCAAGACCATCAGGTATATATTAAACAAATCTATTTTCAATGAATGTACTTGGTATCTGTGGAGCGCAAGGAGCGCTTCTTTTCGAGTTTAAAGATCATCTTGTAGCTAATGTTGAACCAAGAGCTGTATTCCATTCCAAAGGAGAACTACAATGGAAGCTTAATTTTGGTGATATTCCATTCTTAAAGAGCCTTGAAGAGGTGAAATTTACCAAAATTGACATAATCATTGGTTCTCCATCCTGTGGTCATAGCTCTGTATTCTCCTATTCAAGGAAGAAAACCCTGGGTAAACCAAGAGAAGATGCAACCTTAAATCTGTATCTTTCTAGTGTTAAGAAGTTCAAACCAGCAGTATTTATGCTTGAGAACCTTCCAAAGCTTCTAGATTTCATCCCTATCAGTGAATGGGAAAATAATTTGCCTGATTATCAGCTTATAGTACACTGTCATTCCGTTACGGTATTTGGTAATTCCCAGAAAAGTAGGAAAAGATTAGTGATGATAGGAGTACGTAAGGATTCTGGAATCAATCCAAAAGTATTTGATCACACTTTTCAAGTAACTAAGCCTAAGAATCTGTGTCAATTGAAGAAAAAAGTAAGAAAAGACATAAATTACAGAGAATCTGATGACAAGAAATTAGCAATGTATCATTATGCTGATAAGTCTAAGACAACTCTTACTGTAGCTCAAGTGAGGAAGCTATGGAAAACTGAATTCAAAAATGATCACAAATGGCCAATGAGAACTCATAAGATGAAAACTCTACCAGGAGTATATCGCAATAGGAAGAGAGGTTACCCTTTGACTGTGAGACCTTCATCCAGGCAATTTAATCCTCATGGAAGGATAATGGGACTTGATGAATATAGAGTCATCATGGGATTCCCAGAATCATTTAAGGTATATTTTGATAAGAACAATCCAACCTATTGGTTGAACAAGGGGAGGAATACCCTGACAAAAGGAGCTGTATACGAGAATTCACTTTGGTTAAAGGCTTGCTTGAGGAAAGCTAAAATACTCTAATCAAGCCCCTTATCGCGTATACGCATACGTATAAGGAGAATTCTATTAGTATTTTAGTATACTAAAATACTAATAGAAGTTTATATAGCTAAAGCTATATAAACATATACTTTGTTCTATAGTAGTATTCTTATTCTTTCTAGATTAAGACTTACTTCTTTAATCCCCCCTATAATCCCCCCTTAATGGTTTCATAAAATCTCAATCACATGAAAAATGTAATCTTAACCATAGCCTTCATACTTATGACCTTAACTATATTCTGGATGTGGGATCAGAATTCAGAGTTAAGGCATGACTTGGAAAATATCAACCATCAACCAGATACAGTTTGGGTTAATAAACCCTTTGTTCCAAAGGTAGAGTTTCCAAAGATACAATTGCCTAGCATGGTATTCATCTATCAGATAGATTCAGTACCAATTGAACGAATAGAGTATGTTGATAGAGTAGTTACTATCATACAGAAAGATTCAGTGAAGGTTGAATACAATGAGTTGTTCTTAACTAACTATCCACAAGCTCCAAAACTACTGCAGATACTTTCCAGTAGAGATAAACTGTCAATCACTACCTTCAATACAGACTGCAAACTATTTACTGAAGAGTATCAGGTAAATTATGATCGTTATCAGTACAACTATTCGGATGGGAAGTTAACCAATAAGAAAACGTCACTCATAAAAAGGTTTGATCCAGTCGTACAATATACCATCAGACCGGTACATAACATGCATGATCTGGATTTAGGCTTGAAGTACAATACCAGTAAATTTAATTATGAGGCCGGGTTGAATTTCAACTATTATCCCAAACTCAGGGACAATTTATCACTTGATCCTTACATAAGAGTTTCATACAGTTTTTGATATGGCAAGAAAGAAGACATTACTAGAAGGAGATACAAATATTACACCAGAACAACTTAAGACCTTGGTCCGTGTGATGAAGGATCCATTCTTCTTTTCTACTTTCTGCTATGTTATCAACCCTGTGTTGGGTATGGTTAAGTTCTTGCTATATCCATTTCAGAAAGCAGTGCTATACCAATTCATGCTGAACAGGTTCAATATCATCCTTAAATTTCGTCAGGCTGGTATTACAGAGTTGATATCCATGTATTGTCTCTGGTTAGCTATGTATCACCCAAACAAGAAGATAAACATCATCTCTATCAAGGATACTGTAGCAAAGAAGGTACTGAAGAAGATTAAGTTCATGTATAAGAATCTTCCTTCATATCTACAAGAACCAATTACAAATGGTCGTACTGGAGAATTCGGTTCTGTATCTAGCATGGAGTTTGCAAATGGTTCAATAATTGAATCTATACCCACATCAGACCAAGCTGGTCGTTCTGAATCTTTGTCATTGTTGGTAATTGATGAGGCAGCAGTAGTTAGATGGGCTTCAACTATTTGGGGAGCAGCATTTCCGACCCTCGCAACTGGGGGGAGTGCTATCATAAACAGTACCCCTTATGGTACTGGCTCATTTTTTCACAGTACTTGGGTAGATGCTATAGCTGGTGGTAATACCTTTAATCCCATACGATTGTATTGGCAGATGCATCCAGATCGAGATCAGAAGTGGTATGAAGAGATGTCTGCTGCTTTGGGACCTAAGAGAACTGCTCAGGAGATAGATGGTGACTTCTTATCATCTGGTAACACTGTATTCGATATGGTTGATATTAAAGCAATTGAAGATTGCTTATTCGACTACCCAATAATCAATTCAAGATTAAAAGGTCAATACAAGGAATTCAATGAACCAGATGAAACTAAAGAATATTTCATTGGAGCAGACTGTTCTACTGGTAGAGGTACTGACTACTCAGCTTTTACTTGCATGGACAGGGATGGAGAAGAGGCTGCAGTATACAAGGGTAGAATACCTCTGAACAAATATGCTAGATTTCTTGGTGATATCGGGGAGAAGTATAACTTTGCTAAGTTAGCTCCAGAGACAAATGATGTAGGTATGACGGTGACCACTATACTTCAGGATGAGGGTTACCCAAATCTTTACTTCTACACAAAATTACTTAGGAAACGAAGAAGTAGCCGACCTGATGAAGAGAAGTTCCCCGGGTGGTTAACTACTTCTAAAAATAGGTCGGTGATTATAGAGAATCTTGAAAAGGATATAAGAGAAAACAATGTAATCATTAAGGATCCATTCTTTGTACAAGAGGCTTACACATTCATATATGATGGTGCAGGAAGACCAATTGCAAGGGGTAAACACAGAATGAATACATCATCCATGGATATTGATTTGGAAGGTGAAACTTATTCTGATGATTCAATATTCGGTAAAGCCATAACTAATCACATAAGATGTCATAGTGCATCATCAACTGTAGTAGTTCCTCAGTAGAACATAAACAAATTTACATAACATGAAACTTAATCCTATCAGTTGGTTCATTAGGTCAAAGCCTAAAGAATCAAAGAACAAAGACGAAGGAAAGGGTTCTATAAGTCCAGGAAGAGTTTCCCAACCTGATGATGGTGTGGGAAACTCAGAGTTAATTACCACTTTAAATGGTATGACTAACTTAGTTACCCCAACTTTCAGAACAGAACTAATACCTATTATCAGGGATTTATACAAAGTAAATCCAGATGTCAGTATTGCACTACAAGACATGTTCAAGTTGTCCAATACTGGCCATACCATAGACTTCCCGAATAATACCGCAGAAGAATCAACCAAGATGAGGAACCATCTTAGAGAGGTATCTAAGAAATGGTCAAGGTATACAGCTGGTATAGATGGGTTGGTAAACAAGTTCATTGTTCAACTTTTAGTTGGTGGTGCAATATCAGTAGAGGGTGTACCAAACAAAGAGTTGACTGGATTAGAGACAATACTATTCATTAAACCAGAAACTATAAGGTTTAAGAGAGAGAACAATGGAGTATATCATCCATATCAGAGGAATCCAAGGATAGTAGATGGAGTAAAGGATACATTCATCAGACTTAATACAGAAACATATTGTTATGTTGGGATGTACAATGATACTGATGAACCGTATGGAGTACCTCCATTTATGTCTGCATTAGACTCTATAGCTGGTCAGCATACTATGAGAAAGAATTTCAAACATATCATGGAGATCATGGGTATGGTTGGATTCTTAGAGGCAAAGATGGCTAAACCTCCCCGTACTGCTGGTGAAAGTGAAAAAGCTTATCAAGGTCGTCTAAACAGTACACTCCGTAAGATGAAGACTAACATAGTTAGTGGTATGTCAGATGGAGTTGTAGTTGGTTATATTGATGATCATGAATTCGACCTGAAATCAACATCAGCTTCTATGCAGAACATAAATCTCCCATGGAATATGAACCAGCAGTCTGTTGCTAATGGGTTGGGGGTAAATGGTTCTATCATAGGAGTATCAGCATCTCAAGCTGGAACAGAAGGAGGGGCTGGTATACAGCTGTCAAAGATGATATCCCAGTTAAAGAATATCCAAACACTTGTAATATTTGTATTGGAATTCTTTTATTCTCTAGAACTGCGTCTGGCTGGATTTAATAACAAGGGAATAACAATTCAATTTGGAACTTCAACAGTTTCTGATGACATTAAGTTACAGCAAGCAAGGGAATATAGGGCTCGTGTAAATATAACCCTTTACAATCAGGGTATCATAAGCCAGGATCAATTTGCACGTGATATGGGGTATGAAGCTCCTGATCTACCAGAACCCCGTACACCAGTAGATTCAGATGATTCATCCGGTACTGGTGATACAGATACTAGTAAGAAGAAAAAGGATAGAAAAGACGATAAAGAAAGGTCAGATCGTAAGGGCAGGGACAAAAATAACCCAAACCCAAGAAGAGGTGATCAAGATAGTAAACCGAGATAAATTATGCCACCTATTGAAAAACAAAACACCGATGTAATGGTGTTAAGTGCAGCTCATAGCTTAATGGTATCAGATGTACCAGAAGTAGTTATTGATGCTCACTCTCTTTCTGAAAACTTCTACAAGGGAACAGGTAATTTCAGTGATGATCCAAAGAAGTCATTAGAGAGGTTCGGTATGTGGGGAGGTACTTTGAATGTGAATCAATTTATGCCAAATGTAACTCCAGACATGCTGAAACCAAAGGACACAGACTTTATTGAGCCAATGTTCAGAATGCTTTCGGCTGCTGTTGTAGCAAAGAAGTATAATCCTACTGAATTTCCAGAACAGATCCTCAAAGAGTCAATGCCATTACTGGTTGGTCAGTCTGTAAACCTTGATCATGAAACTGATGTGGCTAATGCTATCGGATCAGTTAAATCTGTTGAATGGCAAGACGCATACAAAGATGAAAAGACTGGAGTAGTAATACCTGCTGGTATAAACGGTATACTGAAGATAGATGGATTATCAAATCCACGTATAGCTCGTGGTATACAAATGGATCCACCTTCTATACATTCTAATTCTGTAACTGTAGAGTTTGCATGGGAACCATCTCATAAATTCGAAGATATTAGTGAGTTTTACTATAGACTCGGTACATACACAGAAAATGGAGAACTAATACGTAGGGTTGCTACAAAGATAATCTCTTATAAAGAGACATCTCTGGTATGGCATGGAGCTGATCCATTTGCTCAATTGATTAAGAGTGGTAGGTTAAATAGCCCTGCTTATGCTGGAAGTCAGTATTATTCTTTTTCCGAAGAGAAAGCAGCCGAGGCTAATGATCCGATAAAGAGGGTATCTCTATTCGACTTCAAGGTTCTTTCAGAAAAAGATATAAAGTACAATACCAGTAAATCTAATAATGAAAAGGGTGCCGGAAAGGGTAACCATAATAACCATAAAACAAACATGGACAAAGAATTGCAGCAGATGCTTGCGAGCCTCTTTGGTGAAAATCTTTTGACCCTTTCTGAAGGTCAGGAAGTTTCGACAGAGCTGGCTCTCACCCAGATTAAAACTCTGGTACAGCAGAACAAGGACTTCGCTGATGCTGTGAAGGCGAAGGATGAGGAAATTGAAAAACTCACTGAGGAAAAGACTAATCTTGAAAAAGACCTCAATTCTTACAAGGAGGCTAAAGAGAATTGGGATTGCCATATTAAATCGTATCGTGAGGAAACGGTGGCAGCATATAAGAAAGTTTCTGGTGAGGATAAGGTAGACCAGAATATCCTGGCTTTACTGGAGAATGAAGGAACAACTCTGGAGACTCTCAAAGCTCTGCGTAAGACTTATGATGCACAGCTGGAAGAGAAATTCCCCATGCACTGCAATAATTGCGGTTCTCATGATGTTGGCCGAGCATCATCTATTAATCCCGAAGATGATGAGGAAAAGAATAAGGCACCGAAATCTACTCGTGATATAGCTTTAACTTTGGCAGATCGTAAACTTCGGGGAGAAAAGAAATAACAAACAACTAAAATATCAAGTTAAATTATGGCAGACTTACACAAAGTGGGTGGACGGACCCCACAGGCTGTGATTTACAAAAGTGAATCGCACAAGCTTCATCAGGCATTTCCGGTAAAGAGTGGCGATACCATCGTTCAGGGTCAACCGGTAAAACTTAATGACGATGGAACTATCTCTCCGTATACTGGGGCAGCTGGTGATATGTATCTCGGTATTGCTGTTAACTACAGTAAATATCCTGCATATCCTGCAAATGCAGCTGGTGTAGAAGTAACTGTAATGGTAGAAGCCTTTGCAATTATACACGGTATAGCTAAGGCAGAGCTTACCACCACTGGTTATGTTAAGACCGATGGAACTTTGGATGAAAGCGGAACGTATACAAACTTCCAGCCCTCCGATGCAAATGCAGAGACTAAGTTCATAGCTATCAACGTAGCTGAGGTTGGTGATCTGATTCAAATCCTGGTAAAATAACAGAAAATAACATTACTAAATATGGCAGAAAAAACCTTAACTCGGGAGCAGTACTTAAAGGAGCTTCCCGAAATTGTAAAGAACATGGATGGCTTCCGTCAGGGAAGCAACAAGAGTCTCCCAGTGGATATTCATCTGGGTGATATGCTCCAGGAGAAATACGGTCTCACTCAGGAGGATTATTTCAAGGCTATCGGTTTCAACCCGAAAGTTGATACGATGGAGAATATTTACTCCATGCCTAATCCTGAGCTGCGTTGGCTTGTTCCTGAGATTGTACGTGAGGCAATCTATCTTGGAATGCGTGAGGCACCTTTCTATCCGAACATCATTGCATCTGATCAGCCTATTAATGGGCTAACGGCTATCATGCCTCTGGTAAATATGTCGGATGCTAATCCTGCACGAGTTAACGAGGCAGAGACAATTCCTCTGGGTACTGTATCCTTCGGACAGAAGTCGGTAAACCTTTTCAAGATCGGTAAGGGATTCAAGGTAACCGATGAGGTACGTAGCTATGTATCCATGGATGTAATGGCCATCTTCCTTCGTGACTTCGGTGTTCAGCTTGGTTATGCAATGGATGCTCTGGCAATGGATGTACTCGTAAAGGGTAACAAACTTGATGGTTCTGAATCGGCTCCTGTTATCGGTGTAGGTGATACTCAGAATGGTATACAGTATCGTGACCTTCTCCGGGTATGGATTCGTGCATCTCGCCTTGGTCGTCAGTTCCGTACTATTATCGGTGGTGAAGAGCAGGCACTTAATCTGCTTGATCTGCCTGAATTCAAGTTACGTTCGTCGGGTACTACTGATGCTCGTTTGAACCTGAAGACTCCAGTTCCAAATTCGGCAGACTTCTATATTCACGGTGGAACTCCAGAAAATGAGGTAATGCTTGTAGATCCATCGGCTGCCATGATTAAGTTGACTGCTAAGCAGCTTATGCTTGAGTCTGAACGTATAGTATCGAACCAGACAGAGGCTATTTATGCTTCGTTAACTACTGGTTTCTCGAAGATGTATCAGGATGCTTCTATCCTCATAGATGCAACTAAGGAATTCTCTACCAATGGATTCCCTGATTACATGGATGTAGATAATTACCTGAAAGGCATCCTCGAATAATTAAACCACTTAACAATATAAGGAGGGAGTATATACTCCCTCCTTTAATCCATTTAACTATGGCAAAATACATAAAACTTAATCCAAAGGCAAGTATCTTCTATGATCAGGCTTCTAAGATTAAGGTACTTCGCAAGGATGTTGTTGAGATAACCGAGAATCAGTTTAATTCCCGGGTAATCCGAGCAGCTATTGCAAATGGTTACCTTATAGAAGCTAAGGCAGAAGAAGTTAAAGTCAAGACAGAAGAAGTTAATCCTAAGAAGAAAGCTGATTCAAAGAAAGAAGTGGACACAGAAGCTCTTAAAGATAAGTTCATTGGTCTTATAGAGGCAGGCGAAGCTCCAGAAAAAATAAAGGGTCAGTTCAATGAAGAAGAGCTGAAAGCTTTGGCTATCTCTTTAGATATTGAACCAGAAGATGGTGATACTAAGCTTGACTTGGTAAATGCCATTTTAGATGAGTTTAACAGCGGAGAAGACGAGTAATATATGAAAACGGTGGATTTTTTATCTACCGTAGTTGGACTAAATGCAAGGTTCAGGGCATTCGCTGATGAGCTACCTCATGATTTCACGGTAACATGGGTATTTGGTGATGGGAAGACAGAATCACATGTAGGTGTGGTAACTGCTTCCCATCTTTATGAAAATCCTGGCGACTATGTTGTCAAGGTAACAATAACAAATAACTATGGTGGAGAGAATCTTTCCAAAACCAATGTAATCGGAGTTAGTGATCAAGTAAATACCCAGTTGCCTGGCAGTATCTATGAGCTGATAGACACTTATATTCCTGAGGATATCTTCGGTAAGGTTTCTCTTAAAGAGAAGCAGCAATTCATTGAAAAATGGCAGCTGTATATTCAGCCGCTAGTAAATCATGAGATTCCAATAGAGGAATTTAATAATGAGTTGTATTATGAAGCTCTAGAAAACCAACTAATTATGGAATTGGCAGCATGGGATTATCTCAATGTTAAGCTCCTTAATTTATTAACAAGTACAGGAGAATACCTAAGTCAACTTACTTCAACCAAAGAACAAGTTGGTGATGGTTCTTCTAAACCGGAACAAGCTCGAGGTGATAGAATCAAACAAATCACAACTGGGCCTACTGAAGTGCAGTACTATGATACACTTGCCGATGCAACATCTTCCCTATGGAAAACATTCTCTCAAGCAATGCAACCTGGTGGTATCATAGACGAGTTAAGAAAAAACCTTTGTATGTTAGCTGGACGATTGGAAATCTACTTACCATTCTGTGACCAAGCAAGTCATGTAGTAGTTCCAAGAGTAGTAGACAGAAGAAGACCTGGATTAATAGATGGGCCAAATCCCAGCTTTCCAGTAAAACGTAATGGTAGAACCTTAATTAGAAAACGATGACCAAGACTCCTCATAGATTGGTTAAGAACCGGTCTTGGGATAGATACAAGAAGATTATAAATGATTTCTTGGATGTAGATGCTGGTAGGCAAACTATAACTTGGGCAAAGAATGTAAATCAACTCCTAAGTCATGGAGAAGATGAAATCCCTAAATATTATAATATACCAATCGAG
>ENA-ORRE01002353-ORRE01002353.1-human-gut-metagenome-genome-assembly--contig:-NODE-2353-length-11180-cov-3.239101_pt1 | contig 11180 bp, 7 predicted proteins | sample MGYA00242171_ERZ509126 | MGnify/ENA primary metagenome ERZ509126 (study PRJEB26280, sample SAMEA2338648) | human gut metagenome | biome: human gut; feature: human-associated habitat; material: faeces... | reverse complement strand
CTCTTCAACTTTTAATTCTTTCAGTCGGTCAACAACATCTTCTGTATCATAATCAAGATCTGACAATGTATAACTTATGCAAAATTATTATGATTTTTTCTCCACACTGACGGTGAAACTCCCTCTTGTTTTTTAAACACTTTTGAGAAAGTGAAGGGGTCATTATACCCAACAGAGTAAGAGACATATTTTACCGACAAATCGGTATCTTTTAACAACTGTTTTGCCCGTTTTATCCGAAATTGTATCAGGTATTCCTGCAACGTTTTACCGGTCGCATATTTAAAAATTTTACTTAAGTATGCCCGATCCACACCGCAATGATCCGCTATCTGCTGCACCATGATCGATTCACAATACTTCGTATTTATATATTGAATTGCTTCTCTCATATAATTCATTGTCCGCAGATTCGTTCCTGCTTTCTTCTCAACATGCCGCGTCCACCGATTCATTTTATCAAACAAGATATACATATACCCTATACATGCATATTCATTTTCTTTATACATAATTAAATTTATAACAGCATCCTTTAATTGGCTGTTCTCTTCTATCGGTACATAAACTGGTTCTTTTCTTGTCATCCCAATACTTCTCACAATTTCTGTTGACTTAAATCCATGAAAATGAATCCATGCATACTGCCATGGTTTTTTTTCATCCGCCTGATACTGAACAAGCACATCCGGCGGTAGCAAAAAAAAGCTGTTACTTTTTACCTTAAACTCTTTATCATCAATTCGGAGCACCCCTTCTCCTTCAAATACATAATGCAATATATACCGATCGCGTATGATCGGTCCAAATGAATATGAAGGAGCACATCTCTGAATTCCTACTTCATAAAGACGTAAGTCTTCATATTGGCTGTAATTCAACCACCAAACGCCATCTTCTGGCATCTCCATAAGTATCATCTCCTCTTCCTAAAATAACAATACCATTTCAAAAGTATCATTGTCAACTCTTGAAATGGTATATTGTTTATTAAAGATTATTTTATTTTTACCTTTTTCTTAGCACTCCATGCTCCATACAATGTTTTCTGTTTGTTTTTGCGTATAGCACGAACGCGTACATAGTACATTTTTTTCGATTTCAGTTTTTTAATTGTCTTTGAATTAGAAGAAACTGTAACCTTCTTAGCCTTCTTAAATGTTTTATTTGTGCTATATGATATCTGATACCCCTTTACATTTTTAATCTTCGCAAATTTTACAAACATCTTCCTTTTAGAAGTGCTCTTCACTGACAGACCTTTTACTTTGCCAGGTTTTGTTACTTTCTGAGTTACTTTCTGAGTTGATTTCTGAACTGGTACCTGTGTTGGAACTGCTGTCGGTGCAGGAGTTTGAGTTACAACAGGCGCTGTCGTAGGCACAGGTGTTGCAGTAGGTTCCGGAGTAGATGTAGTTCCTGGATAATCCGCATATAATTCCGGATAATCTGTAGCTATCTTAGGAACTGCAGCATCTGCTGTTTTTGTCTTTGATATAGCAATACGATCAAGTCCCGGACCAAGAGCTGTCGGATTATATACATAAATTGTATTCTTTCCTTTGTCTAAATAAACCTGGGTGGACACACACCCTACTGCAGAACTATTACCGGAAATACCCACAATATCAGTTACTTGTACTGATTCATATTGGTTTGTACGAATACTAAGTTTCTTTTTGCTTCCACTTACCACGTAGAGCTTCAGGTCATACATACCAGCTTCCGGAGCTTCGATATTTTCAAATTTAACACGGTTTTGCACTCCACGTATTTTTCCGATATAAGCTTTATTGGAAACATACTGAGCAGTTGTCGGTGTTTTGTTGCCAAGACCAAGATTTGCATTCTCTGCCTCAAAATAGTTGTAATTATCATAAGATGTTAATCTCAAATCATCTTTCTTGCTGAAAATGACAGCTGCACCACCGTTTTCTTTAAGTGGCAGTGTGAGTTTATCCTTGGAAGTTACTTCTTTTTTCTCCATCTGAATGTTGGAACTATCAGAATTATCCGTATAAACATACGCATAATATTTTGCACCTGCATCCAAGAAAGAAAGGTCTGCTTCATAATTATCTTCTTTAGCTGTCATAGCACCGAGGTACCAACGCTCACCACTCCTTCTTGCACGAATTGCTGCTTTGCGTGGTTCAGACCCCTCCAACAAAACAGACTCATCCCAGGATGATGGAATATCTGTAAGGAATGACAAACCACCATACCCCGGATATACGTGGCAGGAATGTGCCAGCGTCTGCATTGCCGATTCATAGACAACTGTCATTCCAAGCATGAAACCATTCGTCGCCTTACAATTTTTCACACTCATTCCAACCAGTGTAAATTCCATGGAACCGATTACATTACGCGTATAAGGCAAAGTAAGAAGAGTCTCTATAGGCGAACCACTTCCCCACTTGAAGTACTCACTTCCTTGTACAGCCTCACTCGATAAAATGTTCGGGAATGTTCTGTTCTCGCCATTTGGATCTGTGCAACCATGATAATTTACAACTAATTTATGTTTCGCCGCAATGGATGCAATATCATACATATCTTTCATCGCCCACTGACTGTCGCTCTCAAGATAATCAACTTTAACACCTTTAACGCCAAGACTTTCGCACCATGCAAATTCTTTTTCAATAGTTTCAGGATTATCAAGGTCTACCCGATGTGCACCGTCTCGTTTCTTTACTCCATACCAGACAAGTATTCCTACGTTTCTTTCATTGGCATACTTACATAATTTCTTTAACTTTTCTTCATAATCCAATTTTCCGGAACTGTCCTTCCAGTTTTCCCACCCAAAATCAACAAGACAATACTTCTGTCCTGTTTCTTCCGCATAGTCAATATAATCATACAAAGACTGATATTCAATCGGATCTCCTGTTGACCACCAGGACCAAGATGCTGTACCTGGTTCTACCCAGCTAAAGTCTCCCTCTGCTGCCGGATTGAGGTCAGAAACCAACGAACTGTTCGTCAAATCATTTAATGTATCCGTCATAATGCATACACGCCATGGTGTATGAAATTCATTCTCCATTGTAACACTCTCAATTGGCAGGTATTCCGCCTTAAAAGTCTTACCAACATACTCTGGGTCCTGCTCCTGCTTTAAATATTTACTAAACTGAACTTTATAGGCAGCACTTCCCTGATTTGTATGAAAAATAGTTGCACAATAAGGTTTTTCCTCGTTATACACATTTGCCTCAGTTAAAAGCATATAGCAGGAACCATTCCCATTCGCCACTTGAGAGAGAATTGCAGGTGGAACATCTCCATTTGCATTCTTTACCTGGGTCATTGTCCTTGTCGAATAAGAGCCCGGCTCGTAAGTTGAACTGTACCAGTCGGCATTCCATACTCTTCCATCCATAGGAAATTCAAAGGAACTTACTTCACTGGTAATCACTGTTTTCTCATTTTGTGTTGTCGTGTCTCCATCCACAACATAACGGAATCCAATACCATCTTCAAAAATACGGAAAATCACCTGCATTTTTGCATTTTCTTTTGTTACCACAAATGACATTTCCTGATATTCTTTATTTACATGTTTTTTACTTCCCTGGTACCAATCATACTCTTCTTTTCCCTTTTTAAGTTCATATGACTCCTCATCCACCTGCAGACCAGTAGATAAATCAACACTTTTCGCCACAATGCCAAGTGGTACGCATTTCAACGTAACATGTCCATTCCGGTATGCAGAATAAAAAATTTTTCCCTCCTCATTCTTCCATATGCGAACTTCTATTTTATTATCTACCGATGCTGCATGCAATTCTGTGATTTCTGTCAGCCCATCTGAGCCATCCTCATCAACTGCAGTTGCTGTAACATTCTTTTTCACCATTTCAGCATTAGAAACTTTGTTTCCATAACACATAGGAGCAATCAACGATGCCGTCAGCAATGTCGCCACAACTCTCTTTATCTGTCTCCTCATAACCATACCTCCATTTTTTTATTTGATTAATGCTATATATAATGCTATCATAAATACAAAAATAGAGAATGTCTTTTTATAAGTAATACATGTGAAAATATGTTACACAACTTGAATACACAGTGTCCTTAATGTTACCTTCTACTGATTTGCTATCTTTTCCGCCAGTTCCTCCAAATACTCCCAGCGTTCCATTTTCTCCATCAACTGTTCCTCTGCTTCATCTTTTTTCTCAGATAACTCACGAAGTTTGACATAGTCTGTCCCATTCTCCGCCATTTCTTGATCAAGTGTTTCAATGGTCGTCTCCAACACAGAAATATCCTCTTCGATTGTTTCATATTCTCGCTGTTCCTGATAAGAAAATTTAAGTTTCTTTTCACGGTTTTTATACACCATCCGCGCCTCTTTGTTACCGGTATGGCTCTTCGTTTTTCCGTCAAAAGAATTTTCCGTACTCGCCGGACGCTTTTTCACATAATCTGTGTAACCGCCTTCGTACTGGCGAATTGCACCATTCTCTTCAAAAGCAAAAATGCGGGTTACAATACGGTCCAAAAAATACCGGTCATGTGAAACTGTGATAACAATTCCGTCAAAGTCATCCAAATAATCCTCTAAAATTGTCATCGTTTCGATATCCAAATCATTTGTCGGCTCGTCAAGAATAAGTACGTTTGGCGCCTCCATCAGCACGCGGAGAAGATTTAACCTTCTTTTTTCACCACCGGATAATTTACCAATGGCACTATACTGTTGCGAAGGCGGAAACAAAAAGCGCTCCAGCATGGCAGATGCCGAGACCAGCCCATCACTGGTGCGCACAAATTCTGCCGTGTTTTTAATATAATCAATCACCTTTTCATCCGCATCCATATAAGCAATTCCCGCGGATTCTTCCTTTTCGATTTCCTGTGTATAATAACCAATCCGAATCGTCTGTCCAACTTTAATACTGCCGGCATCCGGCTCAATCCGGCCGGCAATCATTTTCATTAATGTCGTCTTGCCGCAGCCGTTTTTCCCAACAAAACCAATCCGGTCATGTTTGAGAAATATATAAGAAAAATCACGTATGAGTGTATTCTCACCATAAGCTTTTGATACATTTTCAATTTCGATTGTCGTTTTTCCCATACGGGATGAAATACTGCTTAACCGGAGTTTTTCATCAACTTCCGGTGCCTTTTGATTTTTCAGTGCTTCGTATCGCTGGATGTGTGCCTTCTGTTTCGTCGAACGAGCTCTGGCACCACGCGAAATCCACTCAATCTCCTTGCGCAAAATACTCTGACGTTTTCTCTCACCGGCACGCACACTTTCTTCCCGCTCTGCCTTTCGCTGCAGAAACCCAGAATATTTTTCGTCGTAACTGTATATTTTCCCTTTGTCAAGCTCTATGATTTTATTTGTCACGGAATCCAGAAAATACCTGTCATGCGTCACCATAACCAAGGCCCCACGGAACGCTTGCAGCTTATTTTCCAGCCAATCCGCCATCTCACTGTCCAAATGGTTTGTCGGCTCATCCAATATGAGCACATCACATGGAGTAATCAACACGGAAACAAGTGCAAGACGCTTTCTCTGTCCACCGGAAAGCTCTCTTGTCTTCTGTTCAAAGTCTGTAATACCAAGCCTTGTAAGCATTGCCTTAGCCGCTATCAATTCATTTTCATTGGCATGGTGATGCACCATATTCTGAACACTCTGTAAAACCGTGTCCTCCTCCGAAAATTCCGGATTCTGAGGCAGATAATGAATCATCAGATTCGATGCCTGTATAACCTGTCCTTCATCCGGAGTCTCCAGCCCTGCCATAATTTTCAGCAAAGTCGACTTGCCGGTTCCATTGATTCCGATTACACCTACCTTATCCCCTTCATGAAGATAAAAATCGGCGTCATCAAAAAGTTTTCTTTCCGTATATGAATGTGTCAAATGTTCCAGTGATAAAATATTCAAATCAATCGTCCTTCTTCTCTGTTATGCAATTTCCCACCCTTTTTAACCACATAAAAACTATTTTTTATTTTATCATTTTTCGCCACATGTATCAACTCATTTTTTTCGGATTGTTACAGCAAAATGCACAGCCTGTCTGCTGCCCGATACAGTTTGCACAATCCCTGCAGTCTGACAAAATATCTTTTCTGCTAATCAGGTACACACCTGCCACACTCATTTGTGGTTTCATTTTTCCACCATCCCATGAAACTCCAATTTTTTCAGCATCCATTAATTGCAGCATTTTCTCTGATGCAGATAACTCCATTCCATAAAAACCTGCGCCAAAAGCAGGGCTGCAAAACCGTTTTTCATACACGCTGTGCTTCCGCTGCAAATACTCCCGCAGCCACTCTCTTACCACATCCAAACAAGCGATTTGAAAAATCTCCCAGTAATACTGTGTTAAAAGTGCCTTACTTTCTTCTACTTCATATTCCGGTGCATGAAATGCATACAAATAACCGGTTTCAACCTGTCTCCTGTCAATGCGTGACAGCACCTGGCACTGCATCTTATCATTTCCAAAAGAAAAATAACCGTCTTCTACACATTGCCCGGAAAACGGCTGTAAAAGAATAGAAACACGGTACAAATATTTATTTCTTTCCAAAATTTCTCCAATACTGCTGACTGCCATCCCTTTATGCTGTCTGTGTGTTCTCTTATCCATCTGCTCCCACGAAGCAATCTGTGCCATACGCTCCCAAATATCTTCCCGAAGGTTTCCGATATTCAGAGAAATTATCTCATCCTGTCTCTGTAATTGCTGCATTACCTTATCATAAGCTTCCGAACGATGTATCACCTCACACTGACTGCAGTCTTTCATTTTCTGCCCCTTCGCATTCAAAAACCAAACCGGATTTCCAATGCACTTTTTTTCACGATACAACGGGCAATAACAGAACAAACAATTAAACTCCTCCTCGTTTTCCGTCTTGTGACAGGGAAAATATTCACACTCTTTATTTTGAAAAAAACGGTAACTGTTTATCATGCACGCATCTCCTCTTCTCTGCTCTCCATTTTACCATAACTTTTGCGAAATTACCAAAACGAATCCGGTATGGTTTGTATCAAATATTTGGCACAATCGGGGTGACTTAAGCGCAATATCGAGCCAAAACAACGCTTTTTACTTGATTTGCCTTATAGGGTTGCATATTTGCCCGATTATCAGCCCTTATTAGAGAAAATCACAGGGCAAATGCAACTCTTTCGAGAGAAATTTCTGCTTTTGGTTGTTTTCAGACACATCTTTTCAAAATTCATGCAACGCTTTTCACTTTTTATAAAGGTTAAGGTTGCATAAGGCACTTACTTACATTAAAAGAGCTGCCATGTATCAAGAATTTGCGGCTGGTATTTTCAGTGCCCATACCGTTACGCACTCAACGAGTGAGAGCGAACATTTGACACAAACAACTTAGGTATGATGCTTGACTAGAACCTAAAAGATACGATATAGTATAAAAGTAATGCAATTTTAACAAAAAGAGGAAGGATAAAACGAATGTGGAAAACAATCAATGATATTCTAGTTAATATTGACAATTTTGTCTGGGGTATTCCCCTTATGGTACTAATTCTTACCGGCGGTATTTTATTAACTGCGCGTCTTGGCGTAATGCAGTTTCGAAAACTGCCGCTTGCCCTAAAATGGATGGTAAAAAACGAAGAAGGCGGCGAGGGAGAAATTTCAAGTTTTTCTGCCCTTTGTACAGCCCTAAGCGCGACGATTGGAACCGGTAATATCGTCGGCGTTGCAACTGCTGTTGGTGCAGGTGGACCGGGTGCTCTTTTTTGGATGATTGTCGCTGCCTTTTTCGGCATGGCGACCAAATTTGCCGAAGGTCTCCTCGCTGTAAAATACCGTGTTGTCGCAAAAGACGGTCACAGCCTTGGCGGTCCGTTTTATTACATAGAACAAGGTATGGGAAAAAAATGGAAATGGCTTGCCAAAATATTTGCTTTCTTTGGCGTATGTGTCGGACTTTTCGGAATTGGAACTTTCAGTCAGGTAAATGGTATTTCCAGTGCTGTTCACGGCTTTTTTGATTCAGCCAATGCACACTGTGTAAATCTGCCATTCTTAGGTGAGTACTCCTGGTCCGTTGTGATTTCATCATTAGTTTTGGCGTTTTGCGTTGCTTCCGTTTTGATTGGTGGAATCAAACGAATTGCTAGTGTTAGTCAGGTTATCGTGCCATTTATGGCAATAATTTATTTCCTGTTTGCAGGCATTTTAATTGTTACCAATATCACTGCTGTGCCAAGTGCCATTGCTGTAATTGTAGAAGCGGCTTTCTCGCCAAGAGCAATTACCGGTGGTGCCGTTGGAAGTATGTTTGTTGCTATGCAAAAAGGTGTTGCACGTGGTATCTTCTCAAATGAAGCCGGTCTTGGTAGTGCACCAATTGCCGCAGCTGCCGCACAGACAAAAGAACCTGTCCGTCAGGGTCTTGTAAGCATGACAGGAACCTTTATTGATACCATTGTTATTTGTACACTTACCGGCTTATCCATTGTATTAACCGGTGCATGGCAGGTAAAAGGACTTGAGGGTGTCGGCGTTACGACCTATGCTTTTCAGAAAGGACTTCCGTTCCCTCCTGAAGTTTCCGCATTTGTCTTAATGCTCTGCCTTGTATTCTTTGCCTTTACGACAATTCTTGGCTGGGATTATTACAGCGAGCGCTGTTTGGAATATTTGAGTGGCGGCAATATGAAACATGTAAAAATATTCCGCTGGATTTACATTCTTGCCGTATTTATCGGTCCATATATGACAGTCAGTGCCGTGTGGACAATCGCCGATATTTTTAACGGTTTGATGGCAATTCCAAATATGATTGCTATTTTTGCCCTAAGTGGTGTCGTGGCAAAAGAAACAAGGGATTTCTTCAAACGTCATAAAGAAGGAAAAATTAAATAACGAAAACAAAAAAACTGCCATCCACTTGGATGGCAGCCTTATTTTATTACTCTATTTTACAGAAGACTTTCATATAATTTTGTAATATCTTCTACACTTGTTTCTTTCGGATTTCCCGGACGGCACGCATCATCATAAGCCGATTGTGCGAGGAACGGAATGTCCTCTTTCTTTACAATTTCTTTCAAATCTGCCGGAATTCCAACATCCTGTGAAAGTTTTCTTACGGCATCAACAGCCGCTTTGCGATATTCTTCCTGTGACATATTTTCCGTGCCCTCAACGCCCATTGCTTTTGCAATATCACGATATTTTTCACCGGTTGCTTCTGCATTGTATTCCATAACAGTAGGCAGAATAATTGCATTTGCAATTCCGTGTGGTGTATCATATAAAGCACCAAGAGGATGTGCCATTGAGTGAACAATACCAAGTCCAACATTAGAAAAGCCCATGCCGGCAACATACTGTCCAAGTGCCATACCTTCTCTGCCCTCCGGTGTATTTTCCACTGCGCCACGCAGAGAACGTGAAATAATTTCGATTGCTTTCAAATGGAACATATCGGACAATTCCCATGCTCCTGCTGTAATATATCCTTCAATCGCATGTGTCAATGCATCCATTCCTGTTGCAGCTGTCAAGCCCTTTGGCATAGACGACATCATATCCGGATCAATAAATGCAACAACCGGAATATCATGCGGGTCTACACAAACCATTTTCTTGCGGGCATCTTCATCAATAATCACATAATTGATCGTTACCTCGGCAGCTGTTCCGGCAGTAGTAGGCAGCGCGAAAGTAGGCACCGCTTTGTGTTTGGTATCGGCTACCCCTTCCAGAGATTTCACGTCTGCAAAATCCGGATTGTTCACAACAATACCGATTCCTTTGGCAGTATCGATGGAAGAACCGCCGCCCAAAGCAACGATAAAGTCTGCACCGGAAGCTTTGTAAGCAGCCACTCCGTTCTGTACATTAGCAATAGTAGGATTGGCTTTTACATCACTATAAAGTTCGTAAGGAATCTGATTTTCATCAAATACTTTAATGATTTCGGCAGCCACACCAAACTTGATAAGATCTTTATCCGTTACAAAAAAGGCTTTCTTAAAGCCACGTCTGGCTGCTTCCACAGCAATGACACTACGGCATCCGGCACCGAAGTACGAAGTTTCGTTTAAAATAATGCGATTCATGGTTATCTATTTGTTTAAAGGGTTAACCGCAGCACCTTCCAGGGTAGAAAATGCCACGGTTTCTAAAGTAATTAAAATCAATGACTAGTATAAATCTTATTTAGGAAGATTGAAAGCTACTGACATTTCTTTCATCTGTTCCTGACTCATACCATCCGGTTCGAAGCCCATATTTTTAGCTGCGATATAAATCAGAGCCGACTTATTGAGTACATCAATCTGATCGAATGCCTGCATCGCATCGCAATCCACTGCAAATACGCCATGTTTCTCCCACATCACCACATCGTAATCCTGCAATTCTTTGATGGTAGCTTCAGCCAATTCCACCGAGCTAGGTAATTTATAAGGAATGATACCCAAACCACGCGGGCAGAATGCCTTTGTTTCAGGAATCATACTCCACAACAGATTGGTAGCCACATCTTTTTCCAGAAATTTCGGACAATGTGTCATGGCAATCAGTTCAATCGGGTGTGTGTGTACAGATGCTTTATAAGGAGAGTTTTTGCTCAATAGGTCATTGTGTACGCTCAAGTGAGAAGGCAATTCCGATGTCGGGGCTACGGCTTCATCCGCAATAATCACATAGCTGGCACAGTCATCCAGAATACGGATTACCGAACCATTTTCCATCGGCCAGCGGGCTAAATCACGCATGCGTTTATTAGTTCCCTTGCAGTAGAAATAGCAGCCTTTCAGATAAGGAAGAGTCACACCGATAGACTTTACTTCGCTGATCGGCTTCATCTGACGGATCTCATCGTCTACAAACTCTGTGATATTAACAGTGATATTACCACCATTACGTTCAGCCCATCCTTTCTGCCACAAGTATCCGGCAACTTCTGCTACCTTGTTTACTTCTTTGGCAAGTGCCGGACGATTCTCTAAAATTGATTTCATTATATATATATTTTAATTAGGCACGGATTACACGGATTTTGCCGCAAGTTATAAAAAAACTGCGTAACCCGTGTAATCCGTTCTTGATTTTTTTAAAACAAATTTGGGAACACTAAAGAGAAGATAAGGACGATCAGACCAGCTATCAGCACAGTTATGGTCT
>ENA-ORRE01002344-ORRE01002344.1-human-gut-metagenome-genome-assembly--contig:-NODE-2344-length-11214-cov-5.361233_pt1 | contig 11214 bp, 6 predicted proteins | sample MGYA00242171_ERZ509126 | MGnify/ENA primary metagenome ERZ509126 (study PRJEB26280, sample SAMEA2338648) | human gut metagenome | biome: human gut; feature: human-associated habitat; material: faeces... | reverse complement strand
GGTGCCGCTTTCGGCTTCCATGCGCTTGTTGATGAGATCCCAGTTCTGATCGACGCAGTCGTCGAATTCCTTGACGCTCTTGAAGATGTAGGGAAGGTCGAACGCGCCGAGGGAGGGGGAGAAGATCGAGGCGTTGTTCACCGCGAGCACAGTCATCTGGAGGATGCCCTGCTGCACGTCCTGAAAGGCGCGTTCCTCGCCGCCGAGCTGGCTGGCGTTGCTGATGATGATGCCGTTGCCCAGGCGGCAGTCGTGTGCCACGTGGGTATAGGCCATGAGCAGGCAGTTCTCGCCAACGCGCGTCTCGCCTTTCGAGGCGGTGCCCTTGTTGACCGTCACGCACTCGCGCAGTGTTGTGCCGGAGCCAACGTAGGCGTAGGTCTTTTCGCCGCGGTACTTGAGGTCTTGCGGAATGGCCGACACGACCGCTCCCGGAAAGATGGTCACGTTATCGCCGATGCGGGCGCCGGGAAAGATGGTCACGTTGCCGTGGATGAGCACGTTGTCGCCTATTTCCACGTCTTCGTGGATGACGGTGAAGTTACCGATGCGGGCGTTGTTGCCTATCTTGGCGTCGGGGTGCACGCTGTAGAGCGCGGGGTTGCGGAGTATGTCCATCGCTTCTTTCCGTTATTTGTTCTTGATGATCTGGGCCATGAACTCGGCCTCGCACACTATCTTCTCGCCCACGAAGGCGTAGCCCTTGACCACGGCGCAGCCTCGGCGTATTTCCGTCATCAGCCCCACGCTGAGCAGCAGGGTGTTGCCCGGCACCACCTTCTGGCGGAACTTCACGTTGTCAATCTTCAGGAAGTAGGTGGAATACTTCTCCGGGTCCTCGACCTGGTTGAGCACGAGCACACCGGCGGCCTGTGCCATGGCCTCGACCTGCAGCACGCCGGGCATCACCGGCTCCGTCGGGAAGTGGCCCTGGAAGAATGGCTCGTTGACGGTGACGTTCTTGACGGCCACCGCATGGCGCTTGTCGAGCTCTATGATCTTGTCGATGAGCAGGAACGGGTAGCGGTGCGGCAGGAGCTTGCGGATGCCGTTGATGTCGATCAGCGGTGCGTCGTCGGGGTTGTACATCGGAGCCTGCACGTCGGTGTGGCGAACTTTCTTGCGCAGCATCTTTGCGAAGGCGGTGTTGATGGTGTGCCCCGGACGGATGGCCACCACGCGTCCCTTGAGCGGACGGCCGATGAGGCTCAGGTCGCCAAGCACGTCCATCAGCTTGTGGCGTGCCGGCTCGTTGTCCCACTTGAGCGGGGCCGGGTTGATGTAGCCGAGCTTGTCGAGGTGCATGTGCGGCATCTGCATCAGGTCGCAGATCTCGTTGATGTTCTCCTGGCTCGTCTCGCGGTCGTAAATCACGATGGCGTTGTCCAGGTCTCCTCCCTTGATGAGACCATACTTGAGCAGCTGCTCTATCTCGCGCACGAACACGAAAGTGCGGGCGCCGGCCACCTCGGTCTTGAACTCGGACAGGTCGTCGAGCACGGCGAACTGGTTCGGAAGCACTGCCGAGTTGTATTCCACCATCGTCTCGACGGAGAAATTGTCGTCGGGGTAGATGGTGATGCAGGAACCGGTCGCGGGATCCTGGAGCAGTGTCTTCTCGCGTATGTAGTAGTAGTCCTTGTCGTGGTCCTGTTCCTCCAGGCCCACCTTCTCTATCTCTTCGATGAAGCGCATACCGGAGCCGTCGAGGATGGGCACTTCGGGTCCGTCGACGTCAATCAGGCAATTGTCCACGCCCGAGGCGAAGAGAGCCGCCAGGGCATGCTCCACGGTGCTCACGCGCACGTCGCCGCGGGCCAGGACGGTGCCGCGGGCCGTGTCCACCACGTTCTCGGCCAGGGCGTCGATGACGGGCTGGCCTTCCAGGTCAACACGGCGGAACTTATAGCCGTGGTTGGCGGGCGCCGGGTTGAACGTCGCCGTTATCTCTATGCCGCTGTGCAGTCCCTTGCCTTGCAGCGTGAAGGATGCCTTGAGTGTCTTCTGGTTCATATCTGTGTTTTTAAATGAAAAATGAGCAATTAACAATGAACTATAAGCTCCGCGTGCATAGGTGCGTCGCTGTTATTGTTCATCATGCATTATTCATTGTTCATTAGATTGTGTGTTAGAGTTTCCCTTGCTCGAAGAGCTTTCCGAGCTTCTTGATGTATACTTGGTTCTTGGCGAACTGGCGTGCCTCGATGGCAGGGTAGCCGAGCAGCGCGTTGTCGGAACCCACGTTGTTGGGAATGCCGCTCTGGGCGCCGAACTGGTTGCGGTCGCCAACGGTGATATGGCCGGCGAAGCCTACCTGGCCGCCAACCATGTTGCTGTCGCCGATGCGGGTGCTGCCGGCCACGCCTCCCTGGGCGGCGAAGACGTTGTTGCGGCCGATGTGCACGTTGTGCGCCACCTGCACCAGGTTGTCGATCTTGGTGCCCTGGCCGATGCACGTGGCGCCGAAAGTGGCGCGGTCAATGGTGGTGTTGGCACCGATTTCCACGTCGTCGGCGATCTCCACGTGGCCCAGCTGGGGTATCTTCTCGTACTCGCCGCTTGCGGTGGGGGCGAAGCCGAAGCCGTCGGCGCCTATCACCGCGCCAGAGTGGATGATGCAGCGCTTGCCGATGCGGCAGCCCGGGTAGATGCGCACGCCCGCATTGAGCACTGTGCCCTCGCCGATTACGCAGCCGGGGCCGATGTATACCTGTGGGTAGACTTTCACGCCCTTGCCGAGCTGAACGTCGTCGGAAACGTACGCGAACGCGCCCACATATGCGTCTTCCGGCAGCTCGAAGCCCTCCGGCACGCGGCATGGCAGCTCGATGCCCACCGGCGAACGCTGCGTCATGCGCTGGGCCAGGGTCATCAGCTCCGCCAGGGTGGCATACGGGTCCTTGACCCGCACCATAGTCGCGGCGATGGGCTTTTCCGGCACGAAGTCCTCGGACACCAGCACCGCGCTCGCACGCGTATTATAAATTAGGTGTGTGTACTTGGGATTGGCCAGGAAAGTCAGAAACCCCTCCCCGGCCTCGTCGAGGGGCCCGAACCCCTTGACTATCATCGTTTCATCACCTTCGATCCGGGCTCCTATCAGAGAGGCCAGCTCCCGTAAGGTCATTTTCATCGGTGTAGCTCAAAATTTTGCGCAAATTTAGCCAAAATTCTCCATACTGCCAAACTCGTGTCCGAGTTGAGGGTGTAAGGACGTATGACCAGTGCGTCGGTGTGAGACGACATTCGAGAGCAGGCTGTCCTCCTGCATTCCTGAACTTTCAACTTTTTTGACTATCTTTGCGGCATGGATGCTAACACCGCCAAGCTTATCCGCGACCTGATGGTGGCCGAGTGCGTCAACTCCGCCCCGCCGCCCGACCATGTTCTCTACCGCCTTATCTCCATGGGGCGATTGCGCGTGCTCGCCCGCGGGCAGATGCTCATAAGCGTGGGCGACTTCAACCCGCACTTCCATATCCTCGTCTCAGGCGTAATGCGCCGCTGGCACTGGGACGGCAACACCGAGAAGACCTCCGCCTTCGCCACCGCAGGCACCCAGACGCTCATCTACCACTGCTACTACGCCGGGCGCCCGAGCGTCGACAACGTCGAGGCCTGCTCACCCTGCCGCATCCTCACGGTCCGCAAGCCCGACTTCGACGCCCTCCTTGCCGACTCCCCCGAGTTCGCCCTCTACAACTTCCATATGGCCGCCGCCGACCTCTATTTCCACGAAATGAAGCGTGATCTCTTCACCGGCAACGCCCGCGAGCGCTACCTGGCCCTGATGCGCAACCTCCCCGAGATCGTCAAGTCCGTATCACAGCGCATCCTCGCTTCCTACCTCGGCATCACCCCGCAGTACCTCTCCAACATCCGCAAGGAGATTTTTAACAAATAGCCTCCACTATTTATTAAGATAGTTTAATGGCGTGGAGCTCTCCACGTCCCTAACTTTGCAACCGTAAGACCACGACCCCCGAGCGAGGCGTGGCATTGTGGCGTCCGGGTTCCGGTCGCGTACTCAAATCCTAAAACATCATGAACAAGAAGATATACTTAGCTGCCGCGCTATCACTCCTTTCAATCTCTCTCTTCGCCGGGGTGGAGAAGTTCACCTCCGAGACGCTGCTCTGGCAGCAGTCGGCCAAGGAGAGGCTGCTCGCCCCCGGAGAGACCGAGCCGGCAATCGATGCCTACATCCGCTATTCCGACGCCGCCATACCGGCCCGCCTCCGCGCCATGGGCGTCCGAGTCAACGCCGTAGGCAAGACCGTCCTCACCGCCCGGATTCCCCTCGGCCTGCTGGATTCCGTCGCCTCCCTTCCCGACGTCACCTGCATCCAGGGAGCCTCGCAGGCATACATGCTCCTCGACACCGCCAGGCTTGTCTCGCGTGTCGACGAGGTTCACGCCGCTACTTCCATCGCCGACGTCTCCACGCCTTTCAACGGCAAGGGCGTCATGGTGGCCGCCATCGACGGCGGTCTCGACTTCACCCACCCCGCCTTCTACAACGCCGACCGCACCGAGCTTCGCCTCAAGCGCGTATGGGTCCACGACGCCAAGACAGGCACACCTCCCGTCGGCTTCGACTACGGCGCCGAGCTCCGAACCCCCGAGCAGATTCTCGCCTACAAGACCGACCTCAGCTACTACTCCCACGGCAGCCATGTCATGAACATAGCCGCCGGCGGCGATCTCTCTTCCCCCTACTACGGCATAGCCCCGCAGGCCACTCTTGCCTTTTCCAACTTCACCGACGTCGACAAGGGCATCTCCGACGCCATCTCTTACCTTTTCCAGACGGCCGACTCACTTCAGCTTCCTGCCGTCATCAACATGAGCCTCGGCACCCAGATGGGCCCGCACGACGGCTCTTCCCTGCGCGATGTCCTCGGCGACGAGCTCACCGGCAAGGGGCGCATCCTCGTCGGCGCCGCCGGAAACGACGGCATGGTCGACATGCACATCTCTCAGACCTTCAACGATGCCAACCCCGAACTCCTCGCCGGGGTCGCTTTCCTCGAGAGCAACCCCGGCGCCGGTGAGCTCCAGGTGTGGGGCCAGCCCGGAAAGTCGCTCAAGGTAAACGTATGCACCATCGACAAGGCAACCCAGCAGCCCGTCTACAAGAGCCGTACTTTCGACTGCTCGCGCACCACCACCCAGACCGTGACCCTGCAGAAGCCCTTCGACCAAAGTTCCGGATTCTTCAAGATCGCCACACAGGTGTCGCCGCTCAACGACAAGCCCATGGCACACATCACCCTCAACATCTCCGACTACAAGCCTGACAAGGTCATCGCCATCCTCATCACCGGCGAGCAGGGCTCCACCGTCCATGCCTGGGCCAACAACAACTACTGCTGCTTTCGCAAGCATCTGAGCAACATGGGCGTCCCTGACCACGAATACGGAATGTGCGAGATCGGAGGCACCGGCAAGAGCATCATCACCGTCGGCAGCTACAACACCCGCAACTACATCCTCGGCCTCAACGGCACCCCGCAGGCGACCGAGTTCACCGTCGGCGACATCTCCCCCTTCTCCAACAACGGCCCCACCACCGACGGACGCATCAAGCCCGACGTGGCCGCCCCGGGTTCCCTCATAGCCTCAGCCTACAACTCCACCTCCGCCAACGACCCCTCCATCGTCTACAACACCGAATGGAACGGCAAGTCATACCCCTACGGCGTCTACCAGGGCACCTCAATGGCCTCGCCCCACGTGGCCGGAACCATCGCCCTCTGGCTCCAGGCCGACCCCACCCTCACCCCTGACCAGATCCGCGAGACATTTGCATACACCTGCCGTCACGACGACTACACCGGCACCGGAATCAACAACATCTGGGGTCGCGGCAAGATCGACGCCTACGCAGGCCTCGTCTACGTGCTACGCAACTTTGCCGACGTCCGCACCGTCGACGCCGCAGTAGGGGAGACATCCTGGAGTGCCAACATCATCGACGGCGATCTCCACCTCCTCTACTACCGCGATGTCCCGGCCACCAGCGTGGAAGTCTACACCCCCTCCGGAGCTAAAGCACTCTCCCGCATCGTTTCCAGCCGCACCATGGGCGACGAGGAAATCATCGACCTCGATGCCCTTGTCCCCGGCATATACATCATAAAAGCCTGTGGCGCAGGCAATACGCAAACCCTCAAAACCGTAATACGCTAAAAACAACCTACCATAGCATGAGAAGAAAACCAATCCTGACCCTGCTGGCACTGGCAGCCGTATGGCCCCTGGCTTCGGCGCAGACGTTCAGCGGAGGCGACGGCTCCCAGTCCTCACCGTACCTGATAAAGACCAAGGCGGACATGACCGAGCTCAGCACGGCGGTGACAGGCGGCAACACATTCGCCGACAAGCACTTCCGGCTGGAAGGCGACATAGCCTTCACCTCCTCCGACTCATTCACGCCCATCGGCTACACCGGCACTGCCGCGCCCAAGAAGTTCGCAGGAGAGTTCGACGGCAACTCCCACAAGCTCTCCGGCCTGGAAATCACCGGCACATACTACGCCGGCATCTTCTGCTGGCTCGATGCCGCAGGTTCCATCCACGACCTCAGCCTCGACAACATCAAGGTGACGTCGAGCAACAGCAACGGAGGCACTCTCGCCGCCAAGTCCGACGGCACCATTTCCCGCGTCCGCGCCACCAACATAGACTTTACTTCCTCTAACGGCAGCTACAAGGGCGGCCTGGTAGGTTTCGCCAACGGCGGCACCGTCTCCGACTGCTACGTCTCCGGCTCCGTCATGGCCACCAGCTCAGTCGGCGGCATAGTAGGCCAGAACTACGGCGCCATACTCCGCTGCCACTCCAACGCCGTCATCGTCGTCCAGGGCGAAGGCAGCGCCTCGGCGCACATCGGCGGCGTGGCCTCCATCACCCTCACCCTCAGCGGCGACACCGCACGCATCGCCGACTCATACTTCACCGGCTCAATCCAGGGCGCACCGCAGAACAACTGCGGCGGCATCACCTCGACCCTCAACGTCGGCTACCTCGACCGCTGCCTCCGGTTACACCGGCGGACTGGTCGGCACGTTCAACGCCGGACTCATCCGCGACTGCTACAACGCAGGAACGGTGGTGGGCTCCGGCACCGCCACCGGCGGCCTCGTCGGCGTCGTCTCCAACTCCAACAAGAAGGAGCTGGCCATGAGCCGCTGCCTCAACGTGGGCGGACTGATGGTTCCCGCCCTGGTGCGCGGCAGCGACTGCGAGCTTGTAGGCCAGGGCATCGACCAGATTACCATCTCCGACTGCAAGTATGACCGCCAGATGTCCGGCTACACCGACTCCGACAACGGCCTGCCCACCTCAGCGCTCACCAACGGCTCCGCACTCCAGGGCTTCGGGTCCGAATGGGTGTTTGCCAGCGGCATGTACCCCCGCCTGAGTTCGTCGGCCACTACCGACGCCGCCATGCTCAACGCCGCTCCCGTCCTGCTCGCCACCGGCGAGGACCGCCTGCATGTCAAGAGTCCATTCACGGTCTCCACCGCCAACGACGTCGAATGGGAAATGCGAGGCGGCACCGCCTGCTCGCTTTCCGGCTCCCGCGTCAACGTATCCCGCACCGACAAGGTGCAGGACCTCGTGCTCACTTCCTACCTCGGCGACTTCGAGAAGCGCACCCTGGTGAGCGTATATCCCCGGATCTTCCAGGGCGACGGCACCGCTGCCTCTCCCTATCTGATAACTAATGGCGCCGACATGGCCAAGCTCGCCGAAGCCGTCAACACCCAGCAGCTCGACTTCACCGGCGAGCACCTGCGCCTCACCGCCGACATCGACATGGGCACCGTCACCGGCTTCCAGCCCATCGGCTTCAGCTCCACCGGCAACGCCTACTTCAACGGCACCCTCGACGGCGCCGACCACCGCATCCGTAACCTGGGCATGGACGCCCGCACCAACAAGGTCATGAACGTGGGCATCTTCACCGCCCTCGCACCGCAGGCCGTGGTCCGCAACCTCATCATCGACGCCTCCTGCCGCTTCCTGGCATACCGCAACTTCGCGCCCATCGCGGCCCAGTCCCACGGACTCATCGAGAACTGCCGCAACTATGCCGAGGTGCCTACCACCGATGGCTATTCGGCCGGCATCACCGCCTTCAACTACGGCACCGTGCGCCGCTGCCTCAACGCCGGCAAGCTCTCCTCGTCGGAGAATAACGGCGGCCTCGGCGGCATCATCTATTCCGGCTACGCAGGCTCAGTGGTCGAGGAATGCCAGAACACCGGCGAGATTTCCGCCATGCACGACAAGGCACAGAGCCTCGGCGGCATCTGCGGATCCATGTACGGCACCGTCACCGATTGCCTCAACACCGGCGCCATCACCGCCGGTGCCAACTGCTCCACCATCGGCGGTCTGGTAGCCAGCGAGAACGCATCCACCAGGATTATATCTTCCCTTTCATTGGCACCCATCACTTCCACCACATATACTAATGTGGGCGCAGTGGCAGGCAACGCCAAGGGCACTTACGAGAACGTGGCCGCCGACGCGCAGATTGTCCTCTACGCCAACTCCCAGCAGGGCATCTCCATGCTCGGCACCTCCGAACTCACCGGCACCTCCCTCCAGGGCTTCGGCTCCAAGTGGGTCTTCAACGCAGGCCGCTACCCCATGCTCGCCGCCTTCAAGGACCTCCCCGAGGCACAGCTCGGCTCCATGCCGGTGACTTTCCCCGCAGGCATCTACCGCAACGAGGTATCCGGCAACGCCCAGCTCTGTCAGGCCCAGGGCCTCGCATGGTCCGTCGAGGGTAACGCCTTCTCCATCAGCGGCGCCAACCTCGTCTGCACTGCTCCCACCGAGTACGCCAAGGCCACTCTCACGGCCACCTACGGCGGCTATACCCGCAGCCTGCCCCTCGGCGCGCTGCCCAACCTCTTCACCGGCCTTGGCACCGCCTCCAGTCCCTGGCTCATCCGCACCCCCGCCGACCTGCAGAAGCTCTCCACCTCCACCGCTGACGGCAACCTAAGCTTCAACGGCCGCGTCTTCTCGCTTGAGGCCGACCTCGACATGACCGGCATAACGGGCTTCGCGCCCATCGCGACCGCAGGCAAGTTCCAGGCCACATTCCTCGGCCACGGCCATGTCATCGACAACCTCTCCATCGCCTCCACCACCGCACCCTCGGCCCTCTTCGCCACCATCGGCAGCAACGGCTCAGTCTCCGACCTGGCCATCGGCGCCAACAGCACCATCACCGGCAAGGGCAACACGGGCGCTTTCGCCGCCATGCTCGAAGGCCGTCTGGCCAACTGCGTCAACCGCGCCGCAGTCTCCTCCACCGCCACCATCATGGGTGGCCTCGTAGGCACTGCCACCGGCAACGCCCGCCTGGATAACCTGACCAACTACGCCAACATCGAATCCAAGCAGACCAAGACGGGCGGCATCGTCGGCGCCATCACCTCCCCCACTGTCACCGCACGCAACCTCGTCAACGAAGGCAACATCACCTCCACCGCCAGCTACGTCGGCGGCATCATAGCCCATGCCACCGGCGTCACCGTCAACGGAGCCGTCAACCGTGGCAACGTCTCCACCACCGGTTCCGACGCCGCAGGCATCCTCGGCTATACCAGCGATGTCGCCCTGCTTGACTCCTGCCTCAACTACGGCACCATCAGCGCCAGGACGGAAGCTGCCGGCATCGTCGCCTACGCCTCCAAGGACCTTACCATCACGGCAAGCCTCAACGCCGCCCCCGTCACCGCCACCTACTCGTCGGCGGCCGGCATTCTCGCCTCAGGCGACCAGCCCGTCATCACCGGCTGCGCCAACTTCGGCGAAATCAGCAACACCAACGCCAGCCTCGGCACCACCACCGCTGGTGCAGGCGGCATCGTCGCCAAGGGTGATCCCATAATGACCGACTGCGCCAACTTCGGCGCCGTCACCGCCAAGGACAACGCCGGCAGCGCCATCGGCTACTACAAGGCTTCCTACCACACCTCCACCATCACCAACTTCTACAACGTCGGAAAGGTATCATCGACCGTGGACGCCCCCAAGGCCGTGAATATGTTCGTCGGCAAGCTCGGCAAGACCACCTACACCAACTGCTGGTACGACTCCACCGTGCTTCCCGCCGCTACCGAGGACCGTGGCAAGGACACCCGCTCTCTGCTGGCCGTAGACTTCGGCGAGGGCTTCACCACCACCGAAAACGGCTATCCGATGCCATTGAGCATCGCCGGGTACGACGTCGCACGCCTGCACCGCACCGCCCTGCTCTTCCACGTCGCCGCCGACAACTATGGCAAGGTCTCCGACTATTTCCGCATCAAGGCTGACCCGGAGGTGCTCTTCACCGGCAACGACGTCTTCACCGTCAAGGAAGGGAATCGCATCAACGTCAAGGAGCACGCCATCGGTGACTACGCCCTGGCGACATCCTTAGGTTCGCTTCAGCGGTCCATACCCCTGCACGTCGAAAGCACCACCACCACTGCCGTTGATGGCATCGACGCCTCCGACATCATCTCCGTCGAATACTACACCGTCAGCGGTATGCGCATCGCCAATCCGGCACCCGGTGCAGGAGTTGTCATCCGTCGCGTCCGCCATGCCGACGGCACCCTCACCACCGAAAAGGTAGTCATCCGATAATCTACAATCTTTATATGCCGAATCGGCGCGTTCCTGTGTTGGGCGCGCCGATTCTTTGTCTATGGCGGTTGCGCCATGGCGCAGCACTACGGATGTCTTACGGTTCCCTCGGCCGCTCTTGTTCGGTCGTGTAGGGCAGGTACAGAGCACTGCCAGGTTCGGGAGCAATATGGCCGGCCAGGCCAGCGGTGCGGGAGTAGTGTGGACGGAGTCGATGGCGAGGTTCGATAATACGCATGAGACGTGGTGCGTCGGCGCAAATGAACAGGGATGTGCAAGAGGAGCTCAGGCAAGAGGCTAATAAGGCAGACACATACCCACACGGCGATCCAGCCGCAATGTTAAGTTTTTCCCGGCAGCAATTATTTAGTCTGGAGATGCAGGGGAGGTGCTGGGTACACCCGCAAGGGACGGGAACTGCTGTATGGTGTAGGAGCCGGTGTTCTTTTTCCGGCACTGCCGCCGAGCTTCAGCTCGGTGCGGAACATCATCCTCCGAACGCGAGTTCGGGATAAGAAACGCCCTGAAAAAGTTGAATCGGCAGCTTGAAAA
>ENA-ORRE01002332-ORRE01002332.1-human-gut-metagenome-genome-assembly--contig:-NODE-2332-length-11258-cov-5.121664_pt1 | contig 11258 bp, 11 predicted proteins | sample MGYA00242171_ERZ509126 | MGnify/ENA primary metagenome ERZ509126 (study PRJEB26280, sample SAMEA2338648) | human gut metagenome | biome: human gut; feature: human-associated habitat; material: faeces... | reverse complement strand
TAAGCGAAACTAACTACTGGTTATCAATCAATTATCAAACAAAAAAAGTTTGCCTGTATGTCTTGCTGCTTATAAAAGAAGATGTAGACGATGCATTCTTCCACAACGAAGCGATTGTCGAAACTCCGGCTTATTTTACCAAAAACATATTGACTTACGTCACCCGCCGTTTCAAGGATGCGCAGATTTCCACGGAGCGTCCGGCTCGTAAATATGTTAGTGACGTTATTTTCAAGGAATATCAAACCATATACTGATTATGAGTATTGACATCATCAAGCAGCAGACAAAAGACCTTATCGACCGTCTGAAAAGTACGACAAACAATATCGGTCTTGGCAATAGCGGAAATGAATATACGGTTATCGTAGAGACGTTTCTATATAAGTTTCTCAATGATAAGTTTATCTATGAGGCAAAACGTACACTGCCCGAACTTGCCAAAGCGAAGGATGTTTACGAGGCATTGGAGCAACTGTCCGATGATGAATACGAAGAAATGTGCGATATGATGCTCGATACCATTGTATTGAAAAAAGAGCATCTAATTCCGTATCTTGCGAAACGTCAGAATGAGGATAATTTTGCGACTTTATTTGATGCGACATTGGAGGCTATCGCCGACACCAATGAGGAGATTTTCTACATTCTCAATGAGGACGAAACCCGTATCTCCATTATGAAACCGCTTTCAGAGGTGATAACAGGAGGCTCTGCCAAGAAAAACGGTTTTTGCAAATCGTTAATCGGCGACGTGGTAAGTTTCTCTTTTGAAGCAGCTTTTGCCGCAGGGTATGATTTCTTCTCCACCATCTTTGAATACCTGATCAAGGACTACAACTCCAACGGTGGCGGCAACTATGCCGAATACTATACGCCACACGCCATTGCCTCTATTATGGCTCAATTGCTCGTTGATAAGAACGAGGATGTAAAAAGTGTGACTTGTTACGACCCCTCGGCAGGGACAGGTACGCTTGTCATTGCACTTGCCCACCAAATTGGGGAACAGAACTGTACGGTTTTCACGCAGGATATTAGTGACAAGTCTTCGACCATGTTGATGCTGAATCTTATATTGAACAGCATGAGCCATTCTTTGACGCACGTCATACAAGGCAATACGCTGAAGCACCCTTATCACAAAGAGGGACACAAGCTTCGTAAGTTTGACTATATCGTCAGTAACCCGCCTTTCAAGCTCGATTTTTCCGAGTACCATTCCGATCTCAAAGCCGACCATTACCGTGGACGTTTCTTTGCGGGTATTCCCAACATACCCAATAAGAATAAGAAAGGTATGGAAATCTATCTATGCTTTTTTCAACATTTGCTTTACAGCCTGAAAGAAACAGGTAAAGGGGCTATCGTTGTGCCTACCGGATTTATTACAGCCAAGAGCGGTATTGCGCTCAAAATTCGTAAACACCTCGTAGATAATAAGATCCTAAAAGGTGTGGTAAGTATGCCGAGCAATGTATTCGCAAATACAGGTACGAATGTAAGTGTGGTTTTCATCGATAAGAACAGGCCCGAAAAGCCCGTGTTTATTGATGCAAGCAAACTTGGCGAAACCGTCAAAATAGGAAAAAATCAAAAGACGAATCTTCGTCCTGATGAGATCGCACAGATTGTAAATACATTCCGAAATGAAAAAGCGATAGACCAATTCTCGGTTACTCCCTCCTACGAAGAAGTAGCGGAAAAAGGGTATAGCTTCTCTGCCGGACAATATTTTGACATTAAGATTGAATATGTCGATATTACAGAAGAGGAGTTCAACAAGCGTATGGCGGACTACGAAAAGACTCTCACCGAACAATTTGCGGAAAGCCACCGGCTTGAAAAGGAGATAATGGCACAGTTGAAGACATTGAAATTTAACCAATCGTGCGATGCTTGACAGCTTGACTCAATGGGCTACGCTATTAAGTCCTATAATTAGTGTAATTGCTATAATTGTTGCGCTAAGTGTTGCACGCAGTTCTTCGAAAGATGCACAGCAACAGATTAATGCTATTCGTCACCTACTCGATGTGTTTGTTGCTGCCAATAATTTGGATATAGTAGAAGCTCAACGAAAATATCAGCGACAACTTGCTGAATTGGACAGCCAAATTGAAGATGCTCAAATGAAAGTCGATACTGTATATCCTTTTGTTGGCGGAGCAAGAATTAACCATATCATTGCCGTCCAAGAAAAGGCGGAACAAATAGAGGATCTTGCTCAACTTGTGGCAAAGCGAAAAGAGATAGAGGCAAATCTGTCCCTGATTCAGGATTATATTCAGAAAGCTACAGATAAGTAGATATTGTATGAAAATCAAAGATATATTGAATGTGGTAACATCTGCGGTTGTTCCACTGTCCGAGGTGCATTATCATCTATATAGTCTTCCTTCCTTTGATGACAATCAAACAAGGGAAGAGTTATTAGGCTATGAAATACAGAGCAATAAATATAATGTCCCCGACAAGTGTATATTGTTTAATAAACTCAATGTGCGATTTAAGCGAGTTTGGCGTATTGACAATGCGGACACAAACAAAATATGCTCCACGGAATTCCTCCCGTTAGTTATTGATGAAAATAAAGTGGATTATAACTATTGCTATTATTTACTTGTATCAGATCGAATAACTAATTATTTGTGTGGGCAGAATACAAATACATCAAGTAGCCATAAGCGCATTGACCCTACCGATTTTCTCAATATCGAATTGCCATCATTGCCATCATTAGCGGATCAAGAAGCCATAGGCAATCTTCTATCATCAATCGATAAAAAAATAGATGTCAACTGTGCGCTAAATCAGAATTTACCAATGCTTGACCGTTCGTTAGAAGTGGTAGGAGTTCGTCACGCAGCTTAGCCAATACTTGATTTTCCTTTCTGTTTCGAGTTATCTGTTCCATCAAATTTTGCATAATCTTTTCAAATTTTTCAGCAATCATATTAGATGGGACAATGATTAATTGCTCCTTTAAGAAACTATAGTGTCTGGCATATCCTTTCCCAATCTTTATATTTTTCACGACAAAATACAGATATTCAATGGAGATGTTGGTGTTATTGGACAACATTACCTGTGTTCCATCTGCACCTCTAACAAAAGGAAAATTCACATATTTAACAGCGCAGGAATGGTCTCCAAAAACGACTGCTGGATATTGGCCAACTACAGCCTCTTTCCTATTCGTGAAGCCAGCATAGTAAACCTCCGTGGTTTGATCAATTACTGGGTATATTCCATCTACAAGATATTCATTCGTACTAAGCCGAGGAGTGCTTATTACTTTACCCAAGATATTGCCAATGTTTGTAACTTCCCAATCTTTGGGTATTTCTTTTTTCAACTTTTCATTCCAAAACATTTTACCCCCGTTTGATTTATACGGTTTGCCCGCTTCGTTCGGAAAGTCAAATTGCACAAACCAGTAGTCATAGAGCTGCTTCGCCATCGCCTCTAAATTCTGATTTAACGCACGATTGATTGCTATTTTACGATGAATGCTGTCTAAAACGGCAACCACTTTGTTTTGGTGTATTTTATCAACATTTTCAATAGGAATGGCTTTATATGCGGCATCCAGTTGAAGATTTTTCAATCCAGAGGTTTTGCCCTCAAAATTGAAGAAAACACCATTATTGTAAATATATTGCAAGTAATAGAACACATAGCGAGGATTCCACTTTCCCTTTACCCGAAAGGCGACACAGAAATTGGAGCATACAACAGATCCCACTGTATCGATCAATTCTTGTGAGATAAAAGCAACACGCCCTGTTGATTGTGTGGGACTTCCGCCGGATTTCTCCACGACAATATCACCAGCTTGCAAGCATTTGGTCTCAAAAGATTGCCGGTTGATATAGCGTGTAGGGATATGACTGAAATCGCTGTCATTTATGGGTACAATATCCGCACCTCGTACGCACGCGACCTTGTAAGGCGTACTTTCCGAATAGCTTTCTTCGCCCCAGTCTCCGCTAATGAATAATTTTCTATGGTATCTATTATGTTCATGCGTTAGCTGCAAGTCTATTTATTCTGCAACTTGAAAAACTCTTTCTGCTGCTCAATCTCGCGGCGCAATTCTTCCTTGGTCGGCATATAAGTGAGGTATTTCGCCGCAAAAAGATGGTCATTGTTATTGAGTACGGAATAATGTGCCACATCCTCGTCCGTATCGGCACAAAGCAATAGACCTATAGTCGGATTGTGTCCTTCGGGGCGCACCAATTCATCGTACATCCTGACATACATATCCATTTGACCTACATCCTGATGACTCAATTTGGAGGTTTTGAGGTCGATCAGGACAAAACATCTCAGGTGGTAATTATAGAACACAAGGTCTATATAATAGTCCTGCTTCTCTGTATGTATATGTTTCTGCCTGTCAACTAACGCAAAACCTTTACCCAATTCCATCAGGAAAGGAATCAGGTGGTCGATAATACTCTGCTCCAAAGCGCTCTCGGTATAGTCGGTGTTATTCTTGAATCCCAAAAATTCAGCGATAACAGGATTTTTCAGAAATTCCAGCTTGTCTTGCAGCGGCTGAGTGAGTTTGACCATTTCGTCGTGAACAACAGCCTTGTTCTGCGACCGTAGCAGACGATGATAGTATTGCGATGATACATTCCGCTGCAATGTCCGCGTACTCCACATTTCATTGGCCGCCTCGTTCTCATACCATGTACGACCATCTGCTGTAGGTTCTTGCAGAATTATACGATAATGTGTCCACGATAAGCGAATAGGCGTTTTTACAGTCAGTGATTGCAAAATATCAAAATCCGATGCTGATTTTCCACTCACTGCGTGGAAAATGTTGTCTGGCGATTCGTCTTCTGATTTTCCACTCACTGCGTGGAAAAAGTTTGGCCATGACTGATAGAAAGCAACATAGTTATATAAATTGGTCTTTGTAAAACCTGTTTTGTATTTCTCCGTCAATTTTTTTGCCAGCGTTTTTATAACCTGATCGCCATATCCTGCCCGTTGATCTTTCAAGACCTCATGCTGGATACGCATACCCAACAACCAGTTTCGTTTGATGAGCGTTTCATTGATAGCTAAATACGCAGACTTTTGCGCTTGCTCTATGATGATACAAACGTCATGAACAAGCCCATCTGCCACTTCCGGTTTTACGATTTCTCCCTTAGTCATTACTGTCCTTCTTTGAATGCAAAGGTATTCAAATTCGGGCAATAATGCGTTAAGCGTTTAACTTAAAAATTTCTTATGCGCAATCTTCACGTTATTTTGATTGACAATTGCATAATGAAGAGTCGTATCAATGCGAACATGTCCGAGCAGACGCTGCACCTGCTCAACAGGCATTCCTTTGTCAATAGCCATAGTTGCCAACGTACGACGAAATTTGTGCGGATGTACTTTGGGTATATTCAATCGTCTACCCATTTCCCGAATACGCACCTCTACACCGCCGATTGTCAATCTATTATGCGGAGCAGACAAAGAAACGAATAAAGCTGGATTTATATCCGTTCGTTCATTTAGATACTGTTGAAGATGCAGTTTGGTGCGAGCATTAAAATAGACTACACCTTATTCCCTTTGCCGAAGACAACGCATTGTCTTTCATGAAAATCAATATCCGTCCGGTTTAGCTTCACAAGTTCTCCGACACGAATGCCGGTTGATGCAAGAATTTCAATTATTGCCAAGTCGCGCTTATTGGTGCAGTTGTCGCGTAGTAGTTCTAATTGTTCATCGCTCAGCACCTCTTTCACAAGGGAATCTGTCTTCACCTTATGAATCCTCCGTACAGGGCTTTTGGCTATATAGTCTTCATCTTCGAGCCAAGCAAAGAAGCTGGAAAAAATACGGCGCATGTTATCGATAGTCACTTTGCTCGATCTGTGTTGTTCTTGATACATAGAGAGATATTGCCGAATATCACTTGTCGTAATATGGTGTATGGCAACACCTACAATATCAAGCAGACGTTCAATGGTATTGCGATAATATATCAGCGTTTTAATAGAGCACCCTTCTATCTTTTTTGCAGAAATAAAAGCCGACAAAAGGTCTTCTGTCTCCTCTTTTCGTTTGGCAGAATTACCGGAACTTTCCGTTATATTTACATCTTGCAGTTCTTTAATTAGCGCAGCTTTGAGTTGTGCTATCTGCCGGCAATCCAAATCACGCTGCATGGCCGCAACAATCGCCCGAATAACATTTTCTTTCATACTTCTCAAATTTAGAAGCCTTGACCAAATATGGTTTACGGAAAAAGATGCAACAGAGCAAACGGATCTTTACAACATGATGGATATTGCGCTTCCTGACGGAACAAAACCTCGTTCTGATTCCAATTTTGAACGTAACTACATTGCAGGACGATATGGCGCCATTCCTTATATTATAAACGAATAGCAGGACATGGCAAATAAAATTAAAATCGATAATGCGCTACTAAAACGTCAAAAGCGCAAAGAGGCCAAAAAACATCCGGCGAAAAAAATTTCTTGTCGAGTTCTGATCGTCTGTGAGGGTTCAAAAACCGAACCTAATTACTTTGAGCAATTCCGAAAAGGAGAAAACGATCATTTTGTGTACGACATTGAATGCGAGGGTAAAGGGCTTAATACAATTGGTGTAGTGGATGCAGCCATCGCCAAGAAAGCTGCTGCAGAAAAGACGCCAACTCCATATGATAGTGTGTGGGCTGTATTTGATCGGGATAGTTTTTCGAAAGCACGGTTCAATGCTGCGATTAAAAAAGCACAAGCACACGGTATTGAAGTTGCGTGGAGTAATGAAGCTTTCGAGTTGTGGTATCTCTATCATTTCCACAACCGCATTACTGCAATGAAACGAGAGGAGTATAAAAACGCCATCTCTGAAGCAGTGAATAAGTCCGGAAAATGGAAAGAGCGTAAGATCTATCGATATGCGAAGAACGACAAACGGAATTACGATATCATGACTCGTTATGGTAATATAGAACAAGCTATTAAATGGGCAAAAGAACAGAATGAGGCATTTGATGGAGAACAATATGCAGATCATAATCCATGCACATTAGTCTATAGGCTTGTTCTTCAATTGTTGGATCGTGATCAAAAATTGATTCAACAGGTTATGTCTAAGATTTATTGCGATGCAGCTAATAAAAAAACGGTTATATAAAATTTAGAATCGAACTCATTATTCCGGATAGTTTACAGTAATAGTGTATTTTGGTCCTATCTCCTATCTGAAATTCTAATAAGACAGAAGACGGCCGTGCAGGCCGTCTTTTGTCTTATTAGAGTTTCAACTCAACATTTTGGCCTTATTTATCGGCATCTTCCAGACGATAGCTGGTGTCGTCGCTCGTTCAACGATCCAGCGTCTAAATACTTCGGCATTTTCGGATTTCAGTCGGAATGCCAGTGCCGTAATCATTTCAAGATTGTACCGTTCGACGATGTTTCCATCTCGGCAACGAGTACGGCGGATAACGCGGTCTTCGTGCAGGACGCCGTTTTTGAGAATCGCTCGGATATTCGCGTTTACGGCAGCAGAGAATACTCCGAACAAGTCGGCAATTTGAGCCTGAGTAAGCCATACTCCGTTGGCGGTTGTGCGAATCGTTATACGTCCGTTTTCGATTGTTATGGGTTGAGTTGTCATATACACTTAATTCTTTATAGGTTCTTCGTAGAGTTCGAGCTCTCGGCTCGCTGAAAGTTCTCGCAGCTGCTTCGTATCCTCGTCCACCTTTCTGTCTGTTACATGGGCATAGATTTGGGTCGTCATCAGCCGTCGGTGTCCCATCATGCGGCTGACGGTCTCTATCGGTACGCCCAACGAGAGCGTGATATGCGTTCCGAAATTATGCCTTGCCCTGTGAAAGGTCAGCTTGCGGTCGATGCCGCAAACTGCGGCAAGAAGTTTTAATCCTCTGTTCAACTCCGAGTTCCCGTACATAGGGAGCAGCTTGCCGTCCAATGTCGTATCGCGATACTTGTCGATGATATGGAGCGGCAAGTCGAGCAGCGGTATCTCGAACTCTACGTTCGTTTTCTCCCGTGTAGCCTTGATCCAGACCGTTCCGTCTTCGACCGTTTCGAGGTTCACGGCGGTCAATCGGCACATATCGCCGTAGCTGATACCCGTATAGCAGGAGAACAAAAACAAGTCGCGGACGAGGTAGAGCCTTGGAGAAGGGAGCGGTGTCGTCATCAACCGTTTCAGTTCCTCTTTGGTCAGATAACGTCGTTTGCGTTCGGGACGCGGAGGTTCATATCCTGCAAACGGATCGGCGGTGATGATGCCTGCGGCGATGGCTTTGTTGATTACCGTATGCAGGCGCGACATATATAATACTATCGTGTTCGGAGCCAGTTTCCGCTCCGCACGCAGGTACAGGTCGAACTTGTCGATGAACGACCGATCCAAAGCCGAAAAAGGAATATCCGAAAGCCGAAGCCGCTCCGACAGGAACCGCTCAACGTGTTTATAGGCACAACGATAAGTGTGTGCCGATTTGGCTGTGCGATTCACACCCACCCGTTTCTCGAAATATTCGATATGCGAGCGGAAATAATTGAGTAGTGTCTCCTGCCCGAAAGCCATACCCAGCAGCAGGCATTTGACCTCCTCGGCTGTTACCCGTTCACGAACGGCAGACTGCTCGCGATAGATACTGATAGCCGAAGCACGCAGCCCGTCCAACCGACGGTTGATTTCGACGGCCTCGGTGCTTTTGCCTTTGGCACGGCCAGACACCCACAGCGAACATGGCGCGAGCATCTTGGCGCTGAACACGCTTTCCGAACGACCGACAGTCAAACGACCCATGACGGGGCAACGCCCCTCGGTATTCGTTTCGTTCTTTTTAAGGTAGAACGTAACCTTTACATCCTCTTGATTCATAACTCTATTAACCGTTTACAAAATTAGTTGATATAGAGCTATTTGAAGCTATGAAAAACGAAGCGAAACATAGAATAAGATACTATGCCCTCACATCGGAAACCGTCTTTTCGAGAAACTCCGAATAAAACGACTATCTTTGTCGTGGAGTTTCGTGAGAAAAACGGTGTTCCTCGAAGTATAGAACCGTTTTCGAATAGTGAAAAGAAAGCTTCGGCGACCTCTTCTCCGACCCGAAAAAGGCAACGGATAAGTAACGAATCCCTCGCTCTACTCCTCGAAATCCTGCTTTTCGGTCATTCGGCAAGGAACTGAGGTTCTACCCATTGCGATTCTGCATTTCAACCACTTACATTATTACGCCCCGTTCGCCCGTTTTATCCGATTTTCTTCGTATCTTTGGCTGCGCCGAAGATACTCTCGCTCGGCAAAATGCAAGTAAACTTGCTTTTGCACTCGCTTATTCGTATCTTTGTTTGGACCTAACAGATACCGTCTGCCCATGAAAAACCTGTTGTTTACCGCCCTGCTGCTCGCCGCAATGCCATCCGTCCTGGCGCAGAACGACCTGAAAAGCGTGCTCTCGCAACTCGACGCCACCCTCTCGCACCGCGACTCCTACATCGCAGGCCGCGAACAACGGATCGAATCGCTGAAAAGCATCCTCGGCAAATCGGACTTTTCGGACGCCCAGCGTTACATCCTGAACCAACAACTGATCGACGAATACACCCCCTACCAGGCCGATTCCACGATCGACTACCTCTACCGCAACATCAATCTGGCCAAAAAGATGCACGACGCACGGCGCCTCGACGAGAGCCGCATCCAACTGGCTTACCTTTACAGTTCGGCGGGCATCTACCTCGAAGCGGCCACCCTTCTGCAACAGATCGACACCGCGAAGCTCGACCGGAAACAGCTGGTCGATTACTATGTCGCCCGCCACAAACTCAACGACGAACTCCAACTCTACTCCCACGACTCGGTGCAGGGCACGCAGTCGTGGTACCTCACGGTGCTCTACGCCCGGCTGATCGTGGAGAACACCGAGCCGGAATCGACCATGCACCTCAATTTCAAGCTCTGGCAAGCGATCAACGACCGCAATTACGAGCAGGCGGTGGAGATCTCCGAACGGCTGTGCAACACCCTGCCGCCCCTTTCGCGCGGCTACGCCGAGGCGTCGTACATGCGGGCGTTGGTGGCGGACCTGATGAAGGACACCCTCACGGCGCAGGTGTGGTTCGCCCGCTCGGCGATGACCGACATCCAGCTGGCGATCCGCGACAATGCGGCGCTGAAAAGCCTTGCCAACACGCTGCTCGACGACGACAACATCCAGCGGGCGATGCGCTACATGCGGATCGTCATGGACGACGCACGGTTCTTCAACTCCCGGCTCCGGCCCTGGCAGGACGCGCTGGCCCTGCACGTCATCGAAGAAGCCTACATGGCCCGGCGGCAGCGGATGGACGCCATGTACAACATCTTCGTGGTGTCGATCGTCTGCTTCATGCTGCTGGCCCTCGGGGGCGTGATCTTCGTCCTGCGTCAGAACCGCAAGCTCAGCCTCGCGCGGCTCGAACTGCAACAGGCCAACAACCGGCTCAACATCTCGAACAACGACCTTCAACGGATCAACGAACAGCTGGCCGGCCTCAACAGCCAGATTTCCGAAGCCAACGAGGTGAAGGAGGAGTACATCGGCATTTTCCTGACGATGTGTTCGGAATACATCGACAAGATCATCGACTCGCGCCGCCACGTACGCCGCCTGCTGCGCGACGGCCGCGTCGACGAACTGCGGAAGGAGTACTCCCCGACCGACGGCGACAGCCGCGAACTGGAGGAGTTTTACCGCAACTTCGACACGACGTTCCTGCAACTCTACCCCACGTTCATCGAGGACTTCAACTCGCTGCTGGACAAGGAGGCGCGCATCGAGCCCAAGAAGGGCGAGCTGCTGAACACCGAGCTGCGCATCTTCGCGCTGATCCGGCTGGGCATCAACGACTCGTCGAAAATCGCCGCGCTGCTGCGTTACTCCGTGAGCACGATCTACAACTACCGGTCGAAGATCAAGGGGCACACGCTCGTCTCGCGCGACGATTTCGAGGAGCGGATCAAGACCATCGGGGCTTTCAGTCCGCAGCATCTCTGACCGTTTTCGCCCAAGGGGGGGGGCACCCTCCCGGAGCGATTCGAAGCGGCACAAAAAAAGCCCACGGAGCATCCCGCAGGCTTTTCCAATACATGAATCGGAGAGGTTCCGGCCGGGCGCAAAACACGGGCGGGAATTCACCGTCCCGTTCCGGGAGGCAAACAACCTCGGAATTTCCATTGCAAGGCGCCCC
>ENA-ORRE01002331-ORRE01002331.1-human-gut-metagenome-genome-assembly--contig:-NODE-2331-length-11269-cov-5.405475_pt1 | contig 11269 bp, 9 predicted proteins | sample MGYA00242171_ERZ509126 | MGnify/ENA primary metagenome ERZ509126 (study PRJEB26280, sample SAMEA2338648) | human gut metagenome | biome: human gut; feature: human-associated habitat; material: faeces... | reverse complement strand
CCGCCTCTTTTTTCTAAATGTCGGCGTTCCAATTGCAAACATAGTAACTTGTGTCCGAGTTTTTGACAGTTTGCTGTTTTTTGGAGGGAAACATGGCGGGGATGTGCTCCCCTAAGATAGGGGAGCCGTCGCAGCAACACAGGGGCATTAACGAATTACTCCAAATGCCCTTCTATCGAAATAAGCGTGCCAGACCATTACTAATAGGAGAGAATTTCTCGGACAGAAGTTACTATGTTTAAAAAGATGGACTCTCCGCGTGTCTTATCGTAAACCATTTTTCATTGCCAGCCCATATCTTTTCGGATATCGGTACACACGGTATCGAATCTGTCAATAAGTTGCAGCCATCCATGGACATCCTTGTTCATCCATCCCATGACTACGATCATTTCCCGATGTATTTCTTCGACACGTTTTAGATTCCAGCAGATGGATTCATTATGGAAAACCCTATTGCGAAATGTTCGGAATGTATTCAATGGAGCGGATACATTCTTTCTTTGCCTGTCTCTCTTGGGCATAAATGGGAACGCCCTACGTAAGTCTTTCCACAGAATACGTTCGTACTCGCTATTCAGCAGTGATACCCAAAAACCAAGAGTCAGTTCTGCAATTACTTTTGATGGGGTTATCGGTTCATGTCGGCCTGCAATCTGTTTGTTTGCTTGTGTCACATAATGGTTCAACTTTGACAATCCGGGGGTATTCGCAAATACAGCATACCAGTCATCTCGTCCTGTCATTGTCTCCAATTCACGACTCAGTGCGTTGCGGAGTGTAACTTCAAATACAGACAAGCTTGTATAGAACGCTTCTGCCAGTTTCAAATTACACTGATAATGCAGAATAGCCCGACCTTCGTCTTCTGGATAAAGTTTGAAATACCTTTCCATTCGCTTAGTCGAGAAAACTTTTTCAAAGAATGCTTTGTTATATTCCATATTTGCCGTATTTTTGTATCGCAGTCCCGGGCGTTCCTCTCCCAGCTTTCAGTTACTGGTGATGAATCCGGGTTTTTTTATGTCCGCACACAAATATATAATTTTTTCTTCTACCACCCTTTTCTCGTCCCCATTTTTGCACATAACTTTTCTTCCATCCGATTTAGTTTCCGCAATCATTTATTGTAGAGAAATTCTAAGACAGAAGAACAGAAAGACAAAATTTCGAGGATTCATTAACTTTCCCATCCACCCTCCTGTTCCTATGTCTAAAATATGAATTCCGCCTAATGGATTAGGGCTTCCGTAAACTGTAAACCGTAAACTAACCTATTAATGCGCTTCGAGCCAGTTGGCGCCGCTGCCGTAGTCGGCCACTAAAGGCACTGTACCCTTATAGGCATTCTCCATTTCTTCCTTCACAACACGGGTGACAAGCTCCAGTTCTTCAGGCAATACGTCGAAATTCAATTCGTCGTGCACCTGTATAATCATCTTCGAACGGATACCTTCCGCCTTAAACCGGCGGGAAATGCGCACCATGGCAATCTTTATGATGTCGGCCGCAGTACCCTGAATCGGGGCGTTGATGGCATTTCGCTCGGCATAGCCGCGCACCACGGCGTTGCGCGAATTAATGTCGGGCAGCAGGCGGTGGCGTCCGGCAGATCGCGCCGCCGGCCGAAGAGCGTCGTCACATAGCCGAGTTCACGCGTACGGGCAATGCTGTCGTCCATAAACCGGCGCACACCGGGGAACGTGCGGAAATAGCCCTCGATGATTTCCTTCGCTTCGGAGCGCGGAATTTGCAGGCGTTCCGACAGTCCGAACGTCGAAATGCCGTAAATCATGCCGAAATTCGCCGTCTTTGCCTTCCGACGCTGGTCGGGAGTGACATCCTCAATGTTCTCATGGAAAATCTTCGCCGCCGTAGCCTTGTGAATGTCCTGGCCTTCGAGGAACGCCTCCACCATCGCAGGGTCCCGGCTGATGTTCGCCACAATGCGCAGTTCAATCTGCGAATAGTCGGCAGAGAAGAACACATGCCCCTCGTCGGGGATAAACGCCTTGCGGATTTCCCGTCCGTCGTCGTTGCGGATAGGAATGTTCTGCAGGTTTGGCGCCGTAGACGAAAGCCGTCCTGTGGCGGTCACCGTCTGATTGAACGTCGTATGGATTTTTCCCGTTTCAGGATTTATCAGTTCGGGAAGGGCATTGACATAAGTGGAAAGCAATTTCTTCAGTTTGCGCACCTCGAGAATCTTGCCAACAACAGGATGCTTGCTGCGCAGTTTTTCGAGAATTTCCTCCGTGGTGGAATACTGTCCGCGGCCGGTTTTCTTCGCCTTCGGGTCAAGTTTCAGATGCTCGAACAAGACCTCACCCACCTGCATCGGCGAGCTGACATTGAAATCGACACCCGCCAGTTCGCGGCACTCCTTCTCGATGGCCTCCATGCGTTCCGTCAGCACCAGCGAATAGGCGTTGAGCGTAGGCACGTCAATCCGCACGCCCGCCATTTCCATATCGGCAAGCACGGCAATGAGCGGAAACTCGATGTCGTTCAGCAGATGGCACATCTTTTTCTCTTCCAACTGACGGTCGAACACGGGACGCAGCTGCAAGTTGGCACAGGCAGCCGCTCCGGCAATCCGGCAAAGCGCCGCTGCGTCGAGATCGACAGCCGGGTCAAACCGGTTGGCCTTCACCCCGGCAGGAAGTTCCACAGCTGGAAGCTGCTGCGACAGATAGATTTCCGCCAGTCGCTCCAGTCCATGGTTCATTTCCGGCTGCAACAGATAATGGGCTACGGCATTGTCGTAGTAGGGTTCGGCAAGCTCCACTCCCAGACGGCGCAGCACAATCATCGGCCGCTTCAGGTCGTTGCCCACCTTTTCCACCGCAGGATTTTCCAGCAGGCGTTTCAGCGCGGCAGGTACCGTAGAGCCGTCAAGTTCCACGTAGAAAGCCTCCGAACCGGAAACCGCCACAGCCACACCCTTCAGCCGCGACAGCATGGCGTCGGACGCCGTCATGACAAACGACAGGCCACACACGCCCGCACCTTCCGCCTTCTCCACCCAGCCGGGCAGCGACTCCGCATCAGCCACCACATAACTGCCCGCCGCTTCCGCCACAGGCTGGACAGCCTCGGCCGAAGGTTCGAGAAACTCGTCGAACAGCGAGCCCTGCGCCGACGACGCTTTCGGAGCCGGTGCAGGAGCTGAAACTGCCGGAGCATCGGCACTGCTGCCCAACACGCGCGAAAGCAGCGTGCGGAACTCCAGTTCGCCAAACAGGCGGCGTATTTCGTCGGCATCCAGACTCCGGCGTTCCAGTTCTTCCGGACGGAACTCCACCGGAGCATCGGTGGCGATGGTTGCCAGTTTTTTGGAGAAAAGAATATTGTCGACGTTCGATTCGATTTTCGTTTTCAGCGCACCTTTCAGTTGTCCGGAATTGGCTATGATGTTCTCCACCGAGCCGTATTCCAGAATCAGTTTAGAGGCCGTTTTCTCGCCCACGCCCGGACAGCCGATAATATTGTCGACCTTGTCGCCCATCAGCGCCAGCAAGTCAATCACCTGCTTCGGCTCGTTGATGCCGAACAGCGAGCACACCTCTTCCGCGCCGCGGATTTCAGCTCCCTGCCCCTTTACGCCAGGACGGTAGATTTTCACGTTGCCGCCCACAAGCTGACCGAGGTCCTTGTCGGGCGACATGATATAGGTGGCAAAGCCCGCCTCGCCCGCCTTGAGCGCAAGCGTGCCGATAACGTCGTCGGCCTCATAGCCCTCCACCTCCACAATCGGAATGCGGTAGGCACGGATAATGTCCTTAATATATGGAATGGCCGCCTTGATATCCTCGGGCGTAGCCTCGCGGCCCGCCTTGTATTCGGGATACATTTCGTGGCGGAACGTCTTTCCCGCAGGGTCGAAGCACACGGCAATGTGCGTAGGCTGTTCCTTTTTCAAAATTTCCTCCAGCGTGTTCACAAAGCCGAAAATGGCCGATGTGTTCAGCCCTTTCGATGTCACGCGCTGCGAATTCTTCATCGCATAGTAGGCACGGAAAATCAGCGCATAGGCATCCAGCAAAAACAATTTCTTTTCTTCCATATATTTCGTCGTTTAATCGTCGTTTTCTTGCTATAAATGTATAAAAAAACCAAAGTACATGATAATTCAACCGTGAAATTACAACAAACGTACAATTTATTATTAATTTTGTGGCTTAAAAATCGTTTTATGACGAATTTCAACGAAATAAAGAAAACCATTTCCGCAGAACTGGAGGAGCTGAACCGCATTATCAACGACTCGCTCAGCAGCAACAGCGAGTTGCTGAACGAGGTGGTGAAGAAGTACCTTGAAACAAAAGGCAAGCAAATCCGCCCGATAATCGTTATCCTCAGCGCCAAGTTCTTCGCAGAAGTGAACAGCAACGTCCTCAATGGAGCAGCCGCCATCGAACTGCTGCACAATGCTTCGCTGATTCACGACGACGTAGTCGATGAAACAAAAGTAAGGCGGGGCAACCCCACTGTCAACAGCATTTGGAACAACCACATAGCCGTGCTCGTAGGCGACTTCTTTGTCAGCAACTCGCTGTCGTGTGCCATCAAGGCGGGCGACAATCGCGTCATTCAGGTAATTTCCGAACTGGGCAAGGAACTGTCGACCGGCGAAATCGACCAGATAAACATCGCCAAGCAGCACAACATCAACGAAGAGAACTACTACCACATCATCTCGAAGAAAACCGCATCGCTGTTCCGCTGCTGCGTGCAGGTGGGCGGATATGCCGTGAAAGCCGACGAGGCCGACATCGAGAATCTGGCAAAATTCATGGAACTCCTCGGACTGTGCTTCCAAATCAAAGATGACATTTTCGACTATTTCAAGGATGAAGCCGTGGGCAAGCCTACCGGAAACGACCTGCGGGAAGGCAAAATCACGCTGCCGCTGATCTATGCCCTCGCACAGGACACTCCGCAACGCGACGCCATGGTGAAACTGGCGAAAAAGGACGAACTCGACACCGACGAGATTGAAACTCTCATCGAATATGCCAAGGCTCAAGGCGGCATTGAATACGCCTACGAGTCGATGGAGCGTCTGCGCCGCGAAGCCATTGCCACCATCGAGAAATATCCCGACAACGAGGCGAAGGATTCTTTCCTGTCGCTCTTCGATTTCATCATCAAACGCCATCATTAAGCCGTGCTGCTGCCCTATCTTGAACAAGGAAGAATAGAAGCCGGCTGCGACGAGGCCGGACGGGGCTGCCTGGCAGGACCGGTGTTTGCCGCCGCTGTCATCCTGCCCGAAGGCTACTGCAACGAACTGCTCAACGACTCCAAGAAGCTGACGGAACACCGTCGCGACCAGTTGCGCGCCATCATCGAGCGCGACGCTCTGGCATGGGCCGTAGGAGTGGTGACGGCTGAGGAAATCGACCATATCAACATCCTCAACGCCTCGTTTCTCGCCATGCACCGCGCCGTCGATGCCCTGACAGTGCGCCCGGAGCATCTGCTGATTGACGGCAACCGTTTCAAGCCCTACCACGATACGCCTCACACTTGCATCGTGAAAGGCGACGGAAAGATGATGAGCATTGCCGCCGCATCGATTCTGGCGAAAACCCACCGCGACGAATTTATGGCACGCATACACGAGGAATTCCCGCAATATGCGTGGAACATCAACAAGGGATACCCCACAAAAGCCCACCGTGCCGCCATCAGCCAATACGGTCCGTCGCCCTACCACCGGAAATCATTCCGACTGCTCGACACGCAGCTCTCACTTTTCGAAAACGAATAAACAGCTACATATCAGCACGATATAAAATATACACTGACAGCACAAAAAGAAAAAAACGCATTTTTTTGAAAATTTCTTGCCAAAACACTTGACATATTAAAAAATATGCGTAACTTTGCAACCGATTTACGAATCACCGGGGTGTAGCACAGTTGGTTAGCGCGCCACGTTCGGGACGTGGAGGTCGGAAGTTCGAGTCTTCTCACCCCGACCAACTAAAAAGCCTAATTTGCAAAAGCAAATTAGGCTTCACTTTTCTAACAGCGGTTCCGTCCGGAACTGGTTATCAACAAAGAGTTTTTATTGTCAACAAGGTTATCAACAAAGTTATTAACAACCTAAAGCACATACAACCAATGCATTAGATAAAAATGTACATAAATCCGGCATCCCTTGTCGACAGTTATCAACAACCGCTTTTCCACACGATTTTTGCAAAAAACGGATTCTGCATCCCTAATGTTCTGATAGACACCCTTTCAAACTCCATTCAGCAATTCAAAGCGGCCAAAAACACTTTTCCACGTACAACTTTCCGAAAAAATGACTACCTTTGCAGCCGATTGGTTCCGAAAAGGCCGTTCCGGCCCGACGGATTAAAAGGGAATCGGGTGAAAATCCCGGACAGTCCCGCTGCTGTGAAGCTCTATCCAAAACGCATCGACAGTCAGTATGCCACTGGTGGCAACACCGGGAAGGCGTTGATGCGAGAGTCAGTCAGAAGACCTGCCATCGTTTTTTTATTATTAACCGGACTCGTGGAAAAGACGGTTGAAACCAATATTGAACAGACATTGATTTCACAAATCAGTTTTCGGCGGCAGTAAAATCGCACCGAACCCGGCAAGCCCCATGGCATACTATGCCTTGCGCTGTGCCCTTGTGCAGTTTTCTTCTTTCCTTTCCACAGCCACAAAATGCAATCATAATGAAAAAAGTAAACTGCCCACTGACACTTGCAAGCCTTGCCGTCCTGTCGTTCGGCCTGACAGGCTGCAACAACGAAGAACCGACAACTCCCCCCGGAAATTCTCCGACTCCCTACGTGACACAAGTATTTGACTTCCGCCCTGCCGTAGGACAATTCGTCAACCAGCTTCCTGAATACGAAGAAGGCGACACACAGGAAGACATGAACCGGAAAGTGCTGGAAGCCATCGGCGGCGAAGGCGAAGGCATGATTTCGCTGGGTGGCTTCGGCGGATATGTCGTAGTGGGCTTCGACCATACGATTGAAAACAAAGCCGGACTGTGCGATTTCCGCGTACTCGGCAACGCCTTTTATGCCAACGGACAAACGGAATACGGCAGCAGCGAACCCGGGGTGATACAAGTGAGCTTCGATGCCAACAAGAACGGCAAGCCCGACGACGCATGGTATGAAATAGCCGGAAGCTCGCACAACGGAACAGAATCATGGATTCAGCAAGCCGCCGAAGCCGGCAACGACACACAAACCATCCGCAACTACGAAATCACCTACTACCGCCCCGAAACCAATCCTACGGAAGCCACTAAAGAATACATCCGTTGGGAGGACAATCAGGGCAACAGCGGATACAAGGAAATGAACAGCACGCACAAGCAGCCCTACTACCCGCAATGGATTGACGAGGCGAAACTGACCTTCAAAGGTACACGCCTGCCGCAAAACGCTATCGACCTCAGCGGACAAGGCAACAACTATGCGCTCTACCGCTTTGCCTACGGATATGCCGACAACGAGCAGAATGCCAACGACGCTTCAGCCATCGACATCGACTGGGCTGTTGACGCAGAAGGCAATCCGGCAAACCTCCAGGGCGTAGACTTTATCCGCATCTATTCCGGAGTCAACCAGGAAAACGGCTGGCTGGGCGAATGCTCGACGGAAATCACCGGCGTTGCCGACCTTCACCTGCTCAACGTTTCCATCGCAAGCGAAAACATCAAAAAATAATCACTATAATCACATAAAGACATATGAAAAAAAATCTGTTTCTGAGCGCATTTTCCATTGCCGCTCTACTGTTCTTGGGAAGTTGCAGCAATGAGCCTGCCTCCTCTTTCTCCGTCACTACTGAAAACGACGAAAACACTCCAATCTTCATCACTCCCGACAAGGGATTCAGCATCACCTACACGGCTGAAAACATGAAGGCCGTCACTGCCGAGAACCTGCCGGAAGGATGGAGCGCCACAGTGAACAGCGCCGAAAAGAGCATCACCATCACGGCGACTGCCGATGCTGAATCAAACGCAACCATTACCGTTTCGGCAACCGGACTCGACTCAAAGACATACAAAAGCGAACTGAAATTCTACTGTCTGAACTCGTTCGACAACCCTAACGGAACTTTCGTTCTCAACGAAGGAAACATGACCACCGAAAACGGCTCGCTCACCTACATCACTCCGGAAGGATATGTCGTTGACGACGCCTATAAGACAGTCAACGGAACGGAACTCGGAAACGTGGCACAGGACATGTCTGTCTGCAACGGAAAAATCTATGTCATCGCGCAGAACGGCAACGAAAATCCGAACGGAACAAAATTTGAAAACGACGGCATGCTCGTTGTCATGGATGCAAAAACGCTGAAAAAAGTACAGGCGTTTTCAAAAGAGGAACTGGCAGTGCTCGACTGGCCGACACACATCGCCGCACTCGACAACCAACACATTTTTATTCGCGACAATGAAGGTATCTACCGCTTCAACGCAGATACTAAAGAGCTGACTTTCGTCGAAGGCACTGAGGGTGCTCCGAAAAGCCAGTTCATTGTAATGAACGGCAATGCCTATACCTACAAAACCGGCATGCTTGGCGGCATCCTTGCTCTTTCCACAGAAAGCGACAAAGCAACCAAAACATCATTCCCGTTCAGCATCAAGTACGACATCAACGAAACGCTCGGTATCCGTGCGGCTGAAGACGGAAAAATCTGGGTTCTTGGATTCGGTTTTGGCAAAACATCCATCAGCAAATTCAATCTGTCCAACCGGGAAATGGAACAGCGCGTCATCAGCGTAAAACCGGCTGTCGGAAGTTCAGGCGTGTCATTTGTTGCCAACGGCAATACCCTCTACTACGCCGACGGCACAGCCCTCTACCGCTACAACTTCACTGCGGAAGAAGAGAATGCCGAAGAATGGCTGGTTGACCTCTCAACGCTCGACAAAAACGCAAAATTGCTCTACAACGGCCTTGGCGTACACCCGCAGACCGGAAAAGTGTATGTCAACACACTGAAGTCAACGGCTCTTTACAACGAGAATGCCATCTGGGTGTTCGACTTCAACACCAGCAAAGACGCGCCGGAAGCAAAATATGAAAACTACACCAACTTCCCGGCAGGTTTCTATTTTCCTCAAAACTAACACTAAAAACAACCGAACATGACAATAAAACAATCCTTCCGATTCCTTTCGGTTGCAGCCATTGCCTGCACAGCCCTCACCGGCTGTAACAACGAAGAGCCCAAAGACAATCCGCCGACAACCCCTTTGGGCGGATATGCCGACCCGAAAGGGGTAATGATTCTCAATCAGGGAGCTTCCTTAGAGAGCAGTTCACTCACTTACATCGCACCGAATGGTGAAGTGGAAGAAAAAGTGTATCAGAAAGTCAACGGCACTGCCTTCGGACACAATGCACAGGACCTCTACATGTATAACGGCAAACTCTATATCCTCAGCGACAACAACGAGGAAAACAACGCTCACGCCGGCGACGGAACACTGGTCATCGCCGATGCCGTTACACTGAAACGCGAGAAGGTATTCAAGCTCAAGGACCTTGTCTACAAACGTCCGGAAGGCTCTTTGGACGAAAACGAATATCTGCCTCTCATTCTGCCTACAAGCAATATTGTAGTCGTAGACGAACAGAACATTTTCTTCTCCGACCAGAAGGCGCTGTTCCGCTTCAACAGTTTGGACGGAACGCTCACCATTCTTGAAGGCGGCTATCATTTCGGCAACCAGGGCAACACCATCGAATCCGTTGCATCGACAAGAGGCATGACCGTAATCGGCGACTGCGTTTACACCGGAGGCGGAGGCTTTTGGGCAACAACACGCCTGCTGGAATTCAAAAAAGACACGAACGAATCCACACGCGTCATCGAAGACCTCAATGGAGATTTCATCAGCGGAATATGCCGTACGGGCGAACGCGAAATCCTTCTCGCTACCTGCGGACGGGAAGGCAGCAACAAGAGCTACTTCTACTTCGTCAACATTGACACTTGGAACATCGTGAAAGAAATGCCGGTTGCAGCCGACATCAATGCAGACTACTGCAACAATTCCGGCATCACACTCGCCGGCGACTATGTGTACTTTGCTGCCGGAACAACCAAAATCAGCCGTGCGTCCATCAAAACGGGCCAAGTGGAAAAGAACTACATTGACATTCAGAAAGATGCGCCAAACGCCAATTTCCTGACTTGTAATGTAGTTGCCGATCCCACTAACCAGTATCTCTACGTTGCGGCATCGGAAGAATACTACGAATCGACCATTTCCAACAGCAATCTTCTGGTTTACGACTGTAACGGAGACACTCCAAAACTTGTCCAAAACATAGCCAACAAGACAAGCTATCCGGTCGGAATCTATCCGATGTCAAAATTCTATTGATAGAACGTCCCACCGCAAGGGGGACAGCCACAAAACATAAGAGCTCCTGCTTTAGCCTTTTGAGTGCTAAAAGCAGGAGTTTTTTTATTGCATCATAATAAGGCGACAAGCGAATCTGCCCCGTTTTCAATTTTAATAACAATATCTATCCCAAACAGATTCGTCCTACCAGCCGGTCTTTCAAAAATTTGGCTAACTTTGTGCCCAAACTATAAGGCAAGAATCCGAACAGGAGCCTGCCCGTTGTAAATACCAATCCACAAACCGCAACATGGCAAAGAAAATATCAGCATTGCAACTTATGGCAGGTATTGCTGCCCTGTCATTCGGCTTCGCATCGTGCAGCACCGAAGAGCCTTCGCCCGAACCAGAACCGGAAGGACCCTCACCTTATGTGGCAAAAGTGTTCGACTACCGCCCTGCCGCTGGACAGTATGTCAACGTAATCCCTGAATACGAAGAAGGCGACACGCAGGAGGACATGAACCGTAAGGCCCTGGAAGCCATCTGCGGCGACGCCGACGGCATGATTTCGCTCGGCGGATTCGGCGGCTACGTTGTAGTAGGCTTCGACCATACGGTTGAAAACAAAGCCGGCTTGTGTGATTTCCGCGTGCTCGGCAACGCTTTCTACGCCACAGGACAATCGGAATACGGCAACAGCGAACCGGGAGTTATCCAAGTAAGCTGCGACACCAACCGTAACGGACAGCCCGACGACGCCTGGTATGAAATAGCCGGAAGCTCGCACAACGGAACGGAATCGTGGATTCAAAAAGCCGCCGACGCCGGCAACGACACGCAAACCGTACGCGACTACGAAATCACCTACTACCGCCCCGAAACCAATCCTACGGAAGCCACTAAAGA
>ENA-ORRE01002329-ORRE01002329.1-human-gut-metagenome-genome-assembly--contig:-NODE-2329-length-11290-cov-2.708945_pt1 | contig 11290 bp, 7 predicted proteins | sample MGYA00242171_ERZ509126 | MGnify/ENA primary metagenome ERZ509126 (study PRJEB26280, sample SAMEA2338648) | human gut metagenome | biome: human gut; feature: human-associated habitat; material: faeces... | reverse complement strand
ACGCCGAAGCTTACGACGCCGCACGAGCCGTTCGGCAGATATTTCTGCCCGAGCTCGTAATATTTGTCGCCCGGCAGACCGCAGTACTGCACCCAGGAGACGTTTTCATGCCGATGCAAAAATTCAGCGACCCTCTGCGCATTTTCACAGTGGCGCTGCATCCGCACGTGCAGGCTTTCCAGCCCGAGGTTCAGATAATACGCGTTCTGCGGCGACTGCACGGCGCCAAGATCGCGCATCAGCTGCACGGTGGCCTTTGTGATGTATGCACCGGCAAGACCGAAGCGCTCGGTATAGGTCACGCCGTGGTAGCTCTCGTCGGGAGTGCACAGGCCGGGGTATTTGTCGGGGTATTTCGTCCAGTCGAACCGGCCGGAATCGACGATCGCGCCGCCCACGCAGGATCCGTGGCCGTCCATGTACTTGGTGGTGGCGTGCGTGACGATGTCCACGCCGTACTGGAACGGACGGCAGTTGATCGGCGTCGGGAAGGTGTTGTCGACGATCAGTGGCACGCCGTGACGATGCGCTGCGTTCGCGAACTTCTCGAAGTCGAGCACGATAAGCGCCGGATTGGAGATGGACTCGCCGAACACGGCCTTGGTGTTCGGCTGGAACGCGGCCTCAAGTTCCTCTTCGGTGCAGTCCGGGCTGACGAAGGTGCATTCGACGCCCATCTTGCGCATGGTCACGTTGATGAGGTTGAACGTGCCGCCGTAGATGGCGGAGGAGGCGACGATGTGGTCGCCGTTGTTGCAGATGTTGAACAGCGCGAAGAAGTTCGCCGCCTGGCCGGACGAGGTGAGCATCGCGGCCGCGCCGCCTTCCAGCTCGCAGATCTTCGCGGCGACGGTGTCGTTGGTCGGATTCTGCAGGCGGGTGTAGAAGTAGCCGGATTCGGACAGGTCGAACAGTCGGCTCATCTGTTCGCTCGACTGGTATTTGAAGGTCGTGGCCTGGATGATTGGGGGAGTGCGGGATTCTCCATTGCCCGGCTGATAGCCTCCCTGCACGCAGATGGTGTCGACGTTTTCGCTCATATGTTCCTTCTTTCGATTCCGCGCTTCCGTGTGCCGCGCAGGTGTTGCGCCGCGATGCGAACAAACAAACACACTGTATCACTGCATTGATAAATGGCTTGATTCCAATGGAAACGCCGTATAGTTTAACGAATTGACAAACTTAGGTAATTCAATTTATTATGTAGACCAAGACGGGCGGAAAGCCCGCTGCGAAATAAAGCTTTACGTAAGTAAACCAAGCAAAGGAGCATTCCATGGGTCTGTGGGATATCGATAAGATTCCGTACGTCGGTCGCGAAAAGGGGCCGCAGGAGGGTCTTGCTTTCCATTACTACGACGCCGACAAGGTTGTTGCCGGCAAGAAGATGAAGGACTGGCTGCGCTTCGGCGTCGCATGGTGGCACACCTTCGACCAGGAGCTGGTCGACCCGTTCGGCACCGGCACCGCCCAGCGCCCGTGGTACGGCAAGTATTCCGATCCGGAGGACGAGGCTCTGGCCAAGGTCGACTACGCCTTCGAGTTCTTCCAGAAGCTCGGCGTCGAGTACTTCTGCTTCCATGATCGCGACATCGCTCCGGAAGGCGACACCCTGCGCGAGACCGACAAGAACCTGGACAAGGTCGTCGACAAGATCGAAGAGAACATGAAGTCCACCGGCATCAAGCTGCTGTGGAACACCTCCTCCCTGTTCACCAACCCGCGCTTCGTCTCCGGCGCCTCCACCTCCCCGTTCGCCGACATCTACGCGTACGCCGGCGGCCAGCTGAAGCACTCCCTGGAGATCGCCAAGCGCCTTGGTGCCGAGAACTACGTGTTCTGGGGCGGCCGTGAAGGCTACGAGAACCTGTGGAACACCCAGATGAAGCGCGAGCAGGAGCACATGGCCAAGTTCTTCCACATGTGCCATGACTACGCGAAGGAAATCGGCCTGGACGCCCAGTTCCTGATCGAGCCGAAGGCCAAGGAACCGACGATGTTCCAGTACGACTTCGATGCCGCCACCGCCATCAACTTCCTGCGCACCTATGATCTGATGGACGTCTTCAAGCTGAACCTGGAAGGCAACCACGCCAACCTGGCCGGCCACACCTACCAGCACGAGATCCGCACCGCCCGCGAGGCCGGCGTGCTCGGCTCCCTGGACGCCAACCAGGGCGACAAGCTCATCGGCTGGGATATGGACGAGTTCCCGACCGATCTGTACGAGACCGTCGCCGTCATGTGGGAAGTCCTGCAGGCCGGCTCCATCGGACCTCACGGTGGTCTGAACTTCGACGCCAAGCCGCGTCGTACCTCCTTCACCGCCGAGGATCTGTTCCGCTCCCACAGCGCCGGCATGGATTCCTTCGCAGCAGGCCTCCTGGTCGCCGCCAAGATGCACGAGGACAAGGTCATCGAGAACCTGCAGGCCGAGCGTTACAGCTCCTTCGATTCCGGTATCGGCGCGACCGTCGAGAACGGCACCGCCTCCCTGGCCTCCCTCGAGGAGTATGCTCTGGATATCCCGCAGTCCAAGCTCATCGAAGCCACCAAGTCCGATCACCTCGAGTCCGTCAAGGCCACGATCAACAACTATATGATCGACGCCCTGGCCGAGGCGTGAGCCGAAAACCCACTAGGGTTTTAGGTAGCCTCGGGCGAAGTCCGAGACGGTAGTCGAGGGCGAGCAATGACTGGGCGCGCGTAGCGTTCGGAAATTGCAGGACCGAGGCATGGACGCAATAAGGAGTTTCCGTTAGGACTCCTGATTCATCGCTGGATCAAACAGTGGGGCTCGACTGTGACAGAGCCGGATGTGGTGTGCCGAAGCGTCGGTGTTCCGGCACACCACTCACTTTTCTTTCCTTCCTCCTTCCTCAAATTTCCTTCGCACGCAAGTCGTTTGCCGGCTAGATCGCCGGTGAGCGGCTTGTTTGCGTTGCTAGACCAAGCGAAAATTTCGATTATTCGCAATGATGTGATGTATCCAAACGTTCCCGAATGAGGCGTACTTATGACCACAACGATTACCATCGCCAATCCCATTCTTCACGGAATGCATCCTGATCCGAGTTGGATTTGGGATGATGATCTTCGGCAAATCGTGCTTGTGACCTCCACCTTCGAACTGGTTCCAGGCTTGCCTATTTACGTTTCCAGGGATATGGCCCACTGGAAACACGTGTCGGATGCCATAGATGAGGAGTTGGCAAGACGTTTGCTCATTCCTTTCGTGGATGACTCGGGTGGCGTCTATGCGCCGACGCTGCGTAGGATTCGTGGCAAATACGTGATTGCCTGCACCATCGCTCGCATCAATGGACGCAAAGCCATCGCGGAAGGATGCTCCCAGGCCGAATTGGATGCGGCCCAGGCGGCGGAAGGCAACTTCGTTCTTGAGTCGGACTCGATCGACGGACCTTGGCGTGGGCCGTTCTGGATCGAGGGCGCCGAAGGCATCGATCCAGACATATTCGAGGACGGGGACGGCAATGTGTACTGGACCCAGACCCGTCCTGCGGTCAATCCGCAATGGGAAGGCCAGACCGAGGTCTGGACCCAACGCATTAATCCGGAGACTTGGACTTTTGTCGATGACGGTCTTCCTGCGGGATCGGGCAAGACGGTAATATGGCGCGGATACGGTATGGAATCGGTGTGGGCTGAGGCGCCGCATCTCTATCGCGTGGGTGATTATGTGTATCTGATGACCGCTGAGGGGGGCACCAGTTTCGAACATAGCGAAATGGCCATGCGCATCTATGCGCCGCATGGACTGCTTCGGGCGTTCGAAGCTTACGAACGGGAAGTATCCGAATTGGGTGAGTGCATTCCGCAGGTTCGTGACGGGGAACGCTGCTATCTTGGCACTGCAATCCGTGCCTTCCACGCGGATAAGAAGAATCCGATTCTCACCCACCGACATCTGGGTTTGTCGGAACCGCTGCAATGCGTGGGACATGCGGACCTGTTGCTTCATCCGGAACTGGGATGGTGGCTGGTGTGTCTCGGCGTGAGAGAGACACGGGGAAAGCATGACGGCGAATTATTGAGCTACTTGGGAAGGGAGAGCTTTGTCGCTCCGGTATCCTGGGAACATAATCCGGCCGATTGGAAGCTGGACGGCAACGGTGCATCATATACGCATGAGGGTGACCCCGGATGGCCAGTGACTTGCGCTGGTCTTGGCCGCTTGGCCGACGAGATCACGGTTACTACTGAAGACGATGGCATCACCATCGAGCCTAGGGTGAAATCCTCGCTCGCCGGTGACGTGGAACCTGCGCTGGTGGATGTGGCTGATGGCTCGACGAACGATGTGGTGGTGCGCGACGAGCGTGATGTCAGCTACCGCAGAATAGCGAAACTGCCGACGCTCATGCCGATTCCCATGTCCGGTTCTTTAGTGATCCGGCAGAATTCCACGCATTACGCGGTGTTTTCGATGCATGGCACGGATGTGCGCTACGAGACGGTGAATGGAGATGATTCGCAAGCCGGTTCCGTTGCCGCCCTGCGGGCTGATGGCACACGTCCGGCGGTGCTTTTCGATGACAACCGCTTGTTGGTCATCGTGGCTGAAGGGCTTGATCCGGCTGATTCCTCGGCTTTCGTGAGTCGAGGGCAGGTATTGCTCAGTATTGACGCTCGTTTCCTTAGCACCGAATGGGCCGGTGGATTCGTCGGTTGCATGGCTGGTTTCATGGCATAGAATCTGAGGAGTTTGAAAGGATGGTTCGTTACTGGTACTTCGGAGGACCATCCTTGGGACGGGTCGGAACCGGAAGGCTAGGGGCGTGTGGCGTTTCTTCCTCCGGTTGCACATGCGCGGTTTGTCTTGCTGGTCACCCTTCAAGTTGCTGTGTGCTGTTGCGTACCACTAGCGATGTCGGCATGATGATGTGCGGTTGGATCACGTCGTCGGTGGACAGCGCCTCGATCAGCATGCGTACGGCGGCCCTTGCCATGTCTTGGAGCGGCTGCTGTACGGTGGTCAGCGCCGGGCCAAGGAATGCGGCAGTCTGCACATCGTCGAATCCGACCACGGATAGATCCTCCGGAATACGTAACCCCAATTGCCTTGCCGCCTCGTAGACGCCCATGGCCTGCAGATCGCTGCCGGCGAAGATTGCGGTCGGACGATTTGGTCGTTTCAACAGGGAGATGGACTGTGCGTAACCGCCGGAAGTGGTGAAATCGCCTTCGGTGATAAGTTCGGGATCGGTTTCGATTCCATGTTCTGCAAGCGCTGATGTATATCCGTCCAGACGTGCTTTGGAACACATCATTTCCTCCGGTCCGGTGATGATGCCTATGCGGGTATGTCCGAGTGCGAGCAGATGCCTGGTGGCGATTACGCCTCCGGTCCAGTTGTCCGCTTGCACCGACAGCGTGTCTGGATCTGGATTACCGAATGGATCGAACAAGACGAAGGGAATACCTCTGGAATGCAGCTTGTTCCGTTCGATACGTGTCAGACTGGAGAAGACAAGAATGGCGCCATCTGTCTGCCGACGCAGCATGTTGTCAATCCAGGATGAGTCCGGGTGCTGGCGATTGCCGCCTTCGGTGGTGATGACGTTCAAATCATGCAACTTGGCTTCGCGAATGGCGCCACGGAGTACTTCAAGGGCCCAAACATTATCGAAATCTTGGAACACGATTTCGATAATTCGTTGGCTTTTCGTGCTTGTCGCTTTACGGGAATACCCATACCGTTTCAACACCGCGTTGATGGTTTGCCGCGTCTCTTCGGAAACGTCGGCTCTGCCGTTGAGCGCCTTGGATACGGTGGAAAGGGAATAACCGGTCTCTTTAGCTATGTCAGAGAGTCGTACCGTAGCTTTTTTTGCCGTATTGCGCATGAGTCACTCCTTCTTCATTTTCATCATATCCGAAAATGCGAACGAAAGTTTCGGTTTACGTTTTTCGAAACTTTCGATATGTTGGCAATGCTTAAAAACGTTGTAAAATCAACGAAAAATAGTTAGTTTTCTGATTTTACAAAAAACTTGACTTTGTGTGATTTGTTTCGGTAGTCTGTAGGTACAGCGAAAACGGAATGGAAATTTTCGAAGGGAGTCAAAGGCTGATTCTCTGTCTGCCAGGGAGCTGCGGCAGCATTCGTTGCGGTCATGCTTCCCGATTCGGCCCATTCGAGAGAAATCGTTCCTGTCGTTGCCATCATTTTGTCGATGATGATTTGGTCAATAAGGAGAAGACAATGAAGTTCAAAACCATTGCAGCTGCCACTCTTGCGGTGGCGACCATGTTGGGCATGGGTGCCTGCGGCTCTAGCGCTGGTGCCAAAGACGATAAGACCATTACGTTCTGGCATAACGCAACAGCTGGTGACGGCAAGCAGTATTGGGAGGATATGGCCAAAGCGTTCGAGAAGAAGACCGGTGTCAAGGTCCAGATCCAAGCCATCCAAAACGAGGATTTCGAAGGCAAGCTGACCACCGCTATGCAGGATCCCGCCTCCGGCCCGGATGTGTACATGACCCTTGGTGGAGCCAAGACCAAGGACATGATTGACGCCGGACAGGGCATGGACCTCACTGATAAGATCAGTGACACCGTCAAGAAGCAGATGTCTTCTGCGCTGGAGTCCATGTCCTATGACGGCAAGGTCTATGGTGTTCCAGTCACTGTGCAGCCTGGTGGCATCTGGTATTCCAAGGATCTGTTCAAGCAGGCTGGCATCGATGCCGCGCCGACCACCTTCAGCGAGCTGAAGACCGATGTACAGAAGCTTCGCAGCGCTGGCATCGATCCGATCGCACTCGGCGGCAAGGATGCTTGGCCGGTCGGTCACTGGTACTACTGGTTGTCCATGCGCGAATGCTCTCCGAAGGCCTACGCCAAGGGCGTCAATGACAAGGACTTCTCCGACTCCTGCTGGACCAAGGCCGGAGATGATCTGAAGGATTTGTTGGATGCGAATGCTTTTAACGAAGGATTCCTCACCACGACGGCCCAGCAGGGCGCCAGCTCATCCGCAGGTCTGCTGGCCAATCATAAGGCTGCGATGGAGCTCATGGGCACATGGGAGCCTGGAGTTCTCAAGGACCTGACTCCGGACAAGAAGCCAATGGCTGACCTTGGCTTCTTCGCCTTCCCGACCGTGGACGGAGGAAAAGGCGAGGAAGGTGCTTTGATGGGCGCTGTGACCGGTTTCGCTGTCAATCCCGAGGCTCCGGACGCTGCTGTTGATTTCGTCAATTTCATGGCTGAGAAATCAAATCAGGAGAAATACGCCACTGCGTTCAGCACCATTCCGGCTTCCGCCGAAGCTTACGATGCGGTTACCGATGAAAATCTTAAGAGCATCATCGAAGCTATGAAAAAGTCCGATGGCATGCAGCTGTGGATGGATACCGCTCTCGGCGGAAATATTGGCAACGCTCTTAATTCCGGAGTGGTGAATCTGCTTTCCGGACAGGGGACTTCGGCTGACATCGTCAAGGCGATGAAGGACGCAGCGGCCAAGGGCTGACAGTGAACATGGCTGGTTGACGGCCAAAGGAGGGTGGATAGACAGATATTCATCCACCCTCCTTCCTATTCGAGAAACGTATCTGGTAGTGGAGAAAACCATGTCAAGTACAAGCAAAGACGCGGTGACGCTGCGCGCTAAGCGGTCCAAGAAACCGTCCGATGGCAAAATGCGTCGTAATGTTGAGATTTTCGTACTGTCCGCACCTGCGATTCTTCTGTTCGTCTGCTTTGTGATTCTGCCTATCGTCTTGGGTGCTTATTACGGCTTCTATCAGTGGAAGGGCTACGGACTTCCCTCCAAGACAGGTAAATTCGTTGGTCTCCAGAACTACATCACAGCGCTTAAGGATCCCGCGTTCCAGGCGGCAATTCTGCATACCTTCGAGGTCGTGATCGGCTCGTTGGTCATCCAGGCTCCGCTCGCCATCCTGTTCGCATTGCTGCTGAACCAGAAGTTCAAGGGGCGTGGTCTCATCCGCACCCTCATCTTCGTGCCGTATGTCGTTTCCGAGGTCATCGTCGGCACAGGATGGAGCCTGTTGCTACAGAAGAAGGGCGCCATCAATGAGATTCTGGCCAACTTCGGCATCAATGGTCCCGATTGGCTGGCCGACCCGAAGATCGCTATTTGGACGCTGCTGTTGCTGATCAGCTGGAAATACGTCGGTTTCGCCGTAATTCTGATGCTCGCCGGCATGCAATCCATTCCCGAGGAACTGTATGAAGCAGCCAAGGTGGATGGGGCGAGTTTCTGGCAGATGCAGAAAAGCATCACGTTGCCGTTGCTTGCTCCGACGTTGCGGATCTGGGTGTTCCTTTCCATGATTGGCTCTCTGCAGCTTTTCGATCTGGTCTATATCGTGTGGGGCAAGTATGTGTCGACCACCGCTGGTGTGTCCACCATGGCCACCTACATGGTGCGTGAAGGTCGTGGAGCCGGCAACTATGGCTATGGTTCCGCCGTTGCTCTGATCATCTTCGTGATCTCTTTGATCATCGCACTCGTCTATCAGAAGTTCGTGCTGAACCGTGACTTGGACGGTGCTGTTACTGAACAGAAAGAAGCCAAGAAGCGTGCCAGGAAGCGCGCAAAGGAAGCGCAGCATCGTGAGGTTGCTGCCCTGGCAAGTGAGGTGAAGTGATGACTGCCGCAACAATCGCAGGACATTCCAACAAAAGCGAGTACAGCAAGAAGAATGGTTACCGTAAGTCGTCCAAGACGCCATGGGGCAACCCAATCGTCTACTTCTTCTCCCTGGTGCTTGTGGCCATCTGCATCACTCCGGTGTTGTACATTATCTTCGGTGGTTTCCGTACCAATTCGCAGATCACCAACCATCCGTCCGGGATGCCGAACCCATGGGTCCCCGACAACTACAAGACGGTCTTCGAAAGTGATATTTTCTGGACGGAACTGAAGAATTCTACCATCGTGGGTATCGCCACCATGGTAGGCGTCGTGGTGCTTAGCATCATGGTGAGCTTTGTCATCGCCCGATACAAATTCCGCTATGCGCCGCTTATGTACGCGTTGTTCTCTGCTGGTCTCATGTTCCCGATGACCGTTGGCATTACACCTTTGTATCTGCTGATTCGCAATCTGGGTCTGGCCAACTCCCTGTGGGGTCTGATCCTTCCGCAAATTGCCTTCGGACTTCCTCAGACCATCATCATCTTGGTGCCGTTCCTACAGTCGATTCCTAATGAGCTTGAGGAGGCCTGTCTTCTCGATGGATGCTCCCGCCTTGGCTTCTTCTGGCGCATGGTCATTCCGCTGTCCATGCCTGGCGTGGCCACCACTGGAATCCTTACCTTCGTGGGAAGCTGGAATGCCTACATGCTGCCGCTGTTCGTGCTCAGTGATTCCAACAAGTACACATTGCCGCTTGGCGTACAGATGTTCAGCTCTGAACACTCCGTTGACACCGCACAGGTGTTGGCCTTCACCTCTCTGGCTATGATTCCGGCCCTGATCTGTTTCACCATCTTCCAGAAGAAGATCGTCGGCGGCCTGACAGGTGCGGTCAAGGGCTGACGGAATGTGACAACCCACGCCCGGAAGATGTTCCTTTCCGTCTTCCGGGCTTCATCTCTTATGCAAGAGGTACATTATGAAGATTTCCAACCCGGTGCTCACCGGTTTTCATGCCGATCCTTCAATGATTCGCGTCGGTGACACTTATTACATTGCCAATTCCACTTTCGAATGGTTCCCAGGCGTTCGCCTGCATGAGTCCAAGGACCTGGTGCATTGGAACATTCTTCCAAGCCCGTTGAGCCGGTCCAGCCAGCTTGATATGAGAGGAAACCCCTCTTCGGGAGGCATCTGGGCTCCTGACCTAAGCTATGCGGATGGCAGGTTCTGGCTGATCTACACTGATGTCAAGGTGGTCAATGGTGCATTCAAGGATTGCACTAATTATTTGGTCACCGCCGAGGACATCCACGGGCCATGGAGCGAGCCGGTTCGCATCAACGGGGTCGGTTTTGACGCCAGCCTGTTCCATGACGACGACGGCCGCAAATACTTGGTGCAGCAGACATGGGATTTCCGTGAATACCACCACCAGTTCGACGGTATCACATTGACGGAATTCGACGTCGACACCATGAAGCTCAAGCCAGAAACGGCCCGCACCATCTGGGATGGCACCTCGGTGAAGATCACCGAAGGTCCCCACCTATACAAGAAGGATGGTTGGTACTACCTGTTTGCCGCAGAAGGCGGCACGGTGTATGAGCATCAGGAATCTGTGGCGCGTTCCCGTACCCTTGACGAATGCTCCTTCGAAGTTATGCCGAATGGCCCGTTCATCGGTAACTTCGACACTCCTGACACCTATTTGCAGAAGCAGGGCCATGGAGCGTTGGTGGACACCCCGTCCGGCGAGTGGTATTACGCCTCCCTATGCGGTCGTCCGTGGCGTCATGATACCGAACCGGCCCATGGCACCCGCGGATGGTGCACACTCGGACGCGAGACCTCCATCCAGAAAGTCGAATGGGATGAGGACGGTTGGCCGCGCGTGGTCGGAGGCCATGGCGGACAGCGTTACGTCGACGCTCCGAAAGACGCCATCGAGACCGTTGCCCCAGCGACGCGCGACGAGCGCGACGAGTTCGAATCCGACGAACTCGGACCGAATTGGAACACCCTGCGCGTCCCGTTCACCGACGCCATGGGCACGGTGGGCGACGGCAAACTGGCATTGCGTGGTCAGGGCTCGCTGTGCAACCTGTTTGACCTGTCCCTTGTGGCTCGTCGCTGGCAGGCATTCGATTTCGACGCTGAGACCAAGGTGCGTTTCGATCCGAAGAACTACATGCAGATGGCAGGCCTGACCAACTATTACGATGACCTATGCTGGTCATGGGCGTTTGTCACTTGGGATGAGAAACGACATGCAAGGGTCATCGAAGTGGCTCAGAACGATTTCAACCAATATACGTCGTTCCTCAAGGATGACGCCATCGTAGTGCCCGAAGACGCCGAAGCGGTATGGCTGCGCACCAAGGTCCGCACGGAATACTATTCCTACGAATATTCCTTTGACGGAGAACATTTCACCGAGATTCCGGTCAAGCTCGATGCGAAGATCCTGTCCGACGATTACGTGAACCAACGTTACGGCGGCTTCTTCACCGGCGCGTTCGTGGGTCTCGCCTGTGTTGATCTGTCTGGCTATGACGCGAAAGCCGAATTCGACTATTTCGATTATCGGGAGCTTCCCGACAACCGGTAGTCGATGCCGACGGGCGGCGATTCGCCGCATTCCTGCCGCCCGTC
>ENA-ORRE01002326-ORRE01002326.1-human-gut-metagenome-genome-assembly--contig:-NODE-2326-length-11296-cov-6.121430_pt1 | contig 11296 bp, 16 predicted proteins | sample MGYA00242171_ERZ509126 | MGnify/ENA primary metagenome ERZ509126 (study PRJEB26280, sample SAMEA2338648) | human gut metagenome | biome: human gut; feature: human-associated habitat; material: faeces... | reverse complement strand
GCGGTACTCTGCTTTTTTCCTCTTAACTGCCACCAATAAATAGGCCGTAAACCTGTTATGAAGGATTTGATCTTCATTGTTTTCAATATTCTGAAAAGTCATTTATTCTGCCTCCATTTCTGAGTTTTTGAGAAATGCTCAAATGCCAGAAACGGAGGGCCGCGGCACCGCAACCCCCGCGGCTGTGGATGAACATCTTTTTGCGTTCCACATAAAAACAGCGTCCAACGAGATACTGCCAAGCAGTACCCCATCGGACGCTGTTTCTTGCTATAATAGCCACTATAATAGCCATGCACCCACAGGCGCACGGAAAACCAAGCCCGCCGCAAGCTGTCTTTTTCAGATCTTTGCGACGGGCCGTTGCACCGGCAGGCGGCAGCTATCCATCTTCTCTCGCCACTCCCACCGTTATTTTCTTGTTTCTGTTTGTCCGTGATTTTTAAGATGCGTTCATAGCGCGCCTTCTTCCAGATGCTGGCTTCTTCAACACTTCAAAATCACAACATAATTTAGGCGATTACTTCCCTAGTGCGTTCTTCCTTTCCAAGGATTGCTTCAAATTTCGTTTTTCAATAAATGACCGGGACGGACGCTCTCAACCTTCTCCTTGGAGTCGTCCGCAAAGGAACCCTCTCCTGCATCAAAGGTCATGGAAACGAAGTCTTTCTCTGCCCAGACGGCGTAGAGTGTGACTGTACCATCGGATGCGAGCATTTCAGCTTTCAGCGCATCCGGCTGGCTATTCTGTTCCCTCTCGCAATCATCCCCGCATCCTCTCGCCACGCCTGCTCCCAATCCCCTTCGGTCTGTCTGTCCCGCGCCTGTCCTGCTCCCTCGCATCCCGTTTGCTCAACCCTCTCCGCATCCATTTCACGATCTGTTCCCATGTCTCCCTTGCAGCAAAAGCAGCGCTTCCATCAGGATGCGCTGCTTTTGCAAGTTCCCTCTTGACAAATCGGGAAAGTTATGGTATTTTATAATCAGTAATGATAATCATTATTGTTTTGGAGGATTCAAGCATGAAATACGAATGTCCCTGCGGCTACGTCTATGATCCGGCCGTCGGCGATCCCGAGAATGGCATTGCCCCCGGCACACCGTTTGAAGAAATCCCTGAGGATTGGGTTTGCCCTGACTGCGGTCTGGACAAGTCCGCATTTGCGGAGGTCTGACCGGCGATGGAATACAAAGAGAACGCAGAGCTTTGCCACTGCAAAATGGCCGAACTCGTGGATAGCGATGACCGCGCCGAAGATGAGCAGCGCAGCAACAAAGGTGATGAAAACTGACATTATTTCTCCTATATTACAGGTGTGCTCTCACGAATGCACGGGCCATACGGTCACACTCATACATGATAAGATCATGGGCGTCATCTCCGGTCTGATGAGCGGCTAAGAAAAGGAGATCAACTATTATGAAAATTCGAATCAATCAGGATATTGTTGAGTTCACCCCGGAGAATCCCGCAGAAAAAACAGAGCTGGAGGCGCTCTGGATCAAGATGTCCAACTGTATCGGCAAGACGAAGCGCCTTGAACCAATGGGCACCTACATTCCCAGTGAGGACAAAACCGCAATGTTCCACATTGAAGGTCTTTCCAAAGAAGAACTTGGCGCAATTCCTGCCGTTCGTGCGCCGTATGACACGGATGTTTACTGTCAGACGTGCAACAAGACCGTTCACGTCAAAAAAGGCGAGGTCATCCCCTTCTGCTGCGGCCGACTCATGGAGATTCTCGACTGACTATGCGTTTCCCGGGCCGTTCCCATTTTGTGCCCGAACAGGCAGCCAGCATTTCGCTGGCTGTCATTTTTTGTCGGCTGTTTGTCGAGATATTTTGGTTGACACCCTCCCCCATATTTCGCTATCCGTAGTTACATTCTCACCTCGATGCATTTTGTTGATGGTATGGACAGCTGTGAGGAAATGATGATTCAGGACTGGCCGGGCGCTCTTTACAAGAAAGATGACACGGCATTTCTCTGTTGGACTTATTCTCCGGAAGTCACTTATGTTCTCGAATACACTCCAAGCAAAATTGATGATTCCGAAATCATCAAGATGGCTGAAAGTGCAGAACCTGTAAAATAAAAACCACAGTCTACACTTCAAATCGGAGCGTGACTGTGGCTTTTTATTTATGCACGGGCATGATTTTTCTATCATTCCTTTTTGGAAAAATGTGATTTTATCACGGAGAGCGCCTCCGAAACAGGTTATACTACAAATACAAAACACAAGGAGGTATTCTTATGAGACTGAAAGATAAAGTTGCAATCATCACCGGAGGCAGCCGTGGCATTGGCTACGCTACCGCAGACAAATTTTTGAAGGAAGGTGCTACGGTAATCCTGACCGCAAGCTCACAAGGTTCTGCTGACAAAGCGGTTGCGCAGCTGAAAGAAAAGTACCCTGATGCAACAGTTGCGGGAATCAGTCCTAACCTGTCCAATCTGGAATCTGTCCGCAATGCGTTCCGAGAAGCTGCCTCAAAATACGGTTGCATTGATATTCTGGTGAACAATGCCGGTGTATCCGAAAGCACTCCCTTTACCGAGTATACGGAGGAAACCTTTGATAAGGTTATGGATCTGAATGTAAAAGGCGTGTTCAATGCTACAAGAGCCGCCAGTGAGTGCATGATTGCAAAAGGTCAAGGTGTTATTCTCTCCACCTCCTCAATGGTCAGCATTTACGGCCAGCCCAGTGGCTTTGCTTATCCCGCATCCAAATTTGCTGTCAATGGCCTGACGGTTTCCCTTGCCCGAGAATTGGGTCCGAAGGGTATTCGAGTGAATGCAGTCGCTCCCGGTATTACCCTGACCGATATGATGAAGGCTGTTCCCAAGGAAGTAATTGATCCGCTCATCAAGCAGATCCCTCTGCGCCGCCTGGGTCAGCCGGAGGATATTGCCAATGCATTTGTGTTCCTGGCATCTGACGAAGCATCCTATATCACGGGCGTTGTGCTCAGTGTAGACGGAATGGCAAGAACATAAAAAAGGAAACAGGGCAGCTGGAAACGGCTGCCCTATCTTCAAAATATGGAGGTATCCACACGAAAAGAATCATTCCCATTTTAATGACTTTACTGCTTCTCTCTGGTTGTGCAACGCAATCCGCTGAAAAAACCTATCGACAGATTACTATGGAGGAAGCTATTACGATGATGGAGGAGGAAACCGGATACATCATCCTCGATGTTCGTACTGCTCAGGAATATAGCGAAAAGCATATTCCCGGTGCTATCAATATTGCCAACGAATCCATTGGCACAGAGGATATCTCTGAACTGCCGGATAAAGATCAGCTGATTCTGGTATACTGCCGCAGCGGTAATCGGAGTAAGCAGGCATCTGAAAAACTGGTGAAACTGGGCTACACCAATATCATTGAGATCGGCGGAATTAATAGTTGGCCCGGTGAAACAGTCAACGGCGATAAGTGATAAAATCACAGAACAAGGAACGACTGCTGGATATAATAAAGCCATAAAAAAGAAAACAGGAGGACTTAAATATGTCTGCTATCAATGTTAATAAAAACAATTTCAATCAAGAGGTTTTGAACTCGGACAAGCCCGTCCTGATGGATTTCTGGGCTCCCTGGTGTGGTCCTTGCCGCATGGTAGTTCCTCTGGTAGAAGAGATTGCCAAGGAGCGCTCCGATATCAAGGTTGTTAAAATTAATGTGGATGAGGAACAGGAACTGGCTATGCAGTTCGGTGTGATGAGCATACCCACTCTGGTGGTTATGAAGAACGGAAAGATTGTCAATCAAGTCACCGGTGCCAGACCTAAGGCTCAGATTCTCGCCATGCTGTAAGGAGGTGCAAAGATGAGATTCTTCGATTTCCTGAAAGGCCCTGACATCAATCAGGGTGTCAAAGAATATAGCACTACGGATGGCGCAGTCCTGCTGGATGTTCGCACCCCCGACGAATACCGGCAGGGGCATATCCCCGGCAGTAAAAATGTTCCTTTGCAGTCCATTAGCAAAGTGGCTGGCATGATTGACAATAAATCTACCCCCATTTTTGTTCATTGTCTCAGCGGTGCAAGAAGCCGTCAGGCAGCTGCTATTTTGAAGCAGATGGGTTATACCAACGTGAAAAACATAGGCGGAATTTCCGCTTATGCAGGAAAGGTGGAACGATAACATGAAAGTTGTCATTGTGGGCGGTGTGGCAGGCGGTCCTACCGCTGCCGCCCGTATTCGCAGACTGAATGAGCAGGCAGAAATCGTAGTTTTTGAGCGCTCGGGGTATATCTCCTATGCCAACTGTGGTCTGCCATACTATATCGGTGATGTGATTACCGATCCGGAAGAGCTGACCTTGCAGACCCCGGAGAGCTTCTTCTCCCGTTTCCGTATCATGATGAAAGTGTTGCATGAAGTGACCGCCATCCATCACGATAGAAAAACGGTTTCTGTAAGAAATTTGAAAACCGGCGAGGAATTTGAAGAAGGCTATGACAAACTGATCCTCTCTCCCGGTGCAAAACCCACCCAGCCGAAGCTGTCCGGTATGGAGGCGAACAAGTTGTTCACTCTGCGTACCGTGGAAGATACCTTCAAAATCAAAGCATATATCAACAATAATCATCCGAAATCCGCTGTAATTGCCGGTGGTGGTTTCATCGGCTTGGAACTTGCAGAAAATCTTCGTGAGCTTGGCATGGATGTGACCATTGTGCAAAGCCAAAAGCAGCTTATGATGCCATTTGATTCGGATATGGCAGCATTCATTCACGCAGAAGTCCGAAAGCATGGCATTCATCTGGTATTGGGGCATAAGGTGGAAGGCTTCATCGAAAAAGACGGTGGCGTGAATGTCCTGCTCTCAGATGGCACATCTCTTCCCGGAGATATAGCAGTGCTTGCCATCGGTGTAACGCCGGACACCCATCTTGCAAAAGAAGCCGGACTGGAACTTGGTGTTAGGGGCAGCATTGTGGTCAATGACCGTATGGAAACCTCTGTTCCGGATATTTACGCCGCAGGAGATGCTGTTCAGGTCAAGCATTTTGTTACTGATGAAGATACCCTCATCTCCCTTGCAGGACCGGCAAATAAGCAGGGACGCATAATTGCCGACAACATCTGCGGTGGGGACAGCCGATACATGGGTAGTCAGGGAAGCTCCGTAATCAAGGTGTTCGATTTGACCGCTGCGTCTACTGGTATCAACGAAACCCATGCAAAAAATGCAGGGCTGAATGCAGATACGGTCATTCTGTCACCCATGAGCCATGCAGGTTACTACCCCGGCGGGAAAGTCATGACAATGAAGGTGGTCTTTGAAAAGGCGACTTATCGCCTGCTGGGTGCGCAGATCGTAGGCTATGAAGGTGTGGATAAGCGCATTGATGTGCTGGCCACTGCTATCCGGGCAGGAATGAAAGCCACGGAACTGAAGGATCTGGATCTGGCCTACGCACCGCCTTATTCCTCTGCGAAAGACCCGGTAAATATGGCTGGCTTTATGGTTGAAAATATCGCAAACGGTGTTCTGAAACAATGGCATCTGGAAGATGCAGATCGTCTTCCTCGTGACGGAAGCGTAACTCTGTTGGATACCCGCACTGTGGAAGAATTCGCACACGGACACATTGACGGCTTCTTTAACATCCCGGTGGACGAGCTGCGGGAGCGGCTGGGTGAGCTGGACAAGCGTAAGCCTGTCTACGTCATCTGTCAGAGCGGTCTGCGCAGCTACATTGCCTGTCGTATCCTGGCCGGAAACGGCTTTGACTGCTATAACTTCTCCGGCGGCTTCCGGTTCTATGATGCTGTGACCAATGATCGCTGTCTCATTGAATCGGCTACGGCCTGCGGAATGGATCGAGCATAAAATCAGGACATCTGCTTGCAACTAATAGCAAGCAGATGTCCTTTTTGCTTAATCATTTTGCAATTGTTCCAGTCTGATTTTGTCTGTAATCTCCACTGTTCCACGAGTCAGTTTGACCATACCCTCGTTCTGGAAATAGCGAAGCATTCGGGTAACTACCTCACGGGCGGTACCCATGTGGCTCGCAATGGTTTCATGGGTAATCTTGAGGATATTTGTTCCCTCTAAGCTGCATTCCTCCAGCAGAAATCCTGCCAACCTTTTATCAAAGCTTTTCCACATGATCTGCTCCATGAGCCACATAACCTCAGAAAAACGGGTGGCCATAATTTCGTTGGTAAAATTAGCTACCACAGCAGACTCTTTCATAATGTGCTGATAAGTGTCAGCAGAAATAACCCACATCGTGGTATCCTTCTGCGCCTCAATGGTAATCTCAAACTGAATACTGTTCATCATACAGGAGGCGGAAAACAGGCAAATATCCCGATCAAACAAACGATAGAGGCTAATCTCTCGTCCTTCATCGGAAAGAATATAGGCACGAAGCTGTCCGCTTCTTACCAGCAGAAGACCAGTACACTCCACAGTTCCATTGTGAATCACGGTCCCTTTGTCCACTTTTCGTAAAACTGCATTTCGCTCCAAAATCTGCTGCTGGGTCGGTGTCAGTTTGTTCCAAATTGGAAAATAGGATGAAAAATCCATGGGTACACCTCCTTGAATACACATAGTATAAAATAATTTATGGCATATGTCAATAATTCCGTTGACATATAGGAGAGGGAGGATGTACAATGGTTGTATAAATGGCATATGCTGCAAATAATATGGAGGTGAATCTATGCCAAGACCGAGAAAATGCCGAAAAGTTTGTTGTTTACCGAATAATGATGGTTTTGTTCCGGTTCGTGGCGGCGAGGAACTGACTCCCATTGTCCTGAATGTGGATGAGTATGAATCCATTCGCCTGATTGACCGTGAAGGTTTTTCTCAGGAGCAATGCGGAGAATATATGCGTATTGCCAGAACAACGGTTCAGCAGATTTATGCAGCTGCCCGCAAAAAACTGGCCGATGCGCTGGTTGAGGGACTTCCTCTGCGAATCGAGGGAGGGGATTTTACACTCTGCAACGGAAACAGCGCAGCCTACGGGTGCAGAAATTGCTATCAGAAAAAAATCCATCCGATGCACGAAAAACCGAAAGGAGATAATATTATGAGAATTGCAGTCACTTATGAAAACGAAGAAATCTTTCAGCACTTCGGTCACACTGAACAGTTTAAAATATACGATGTGGAAGATGGAAAAATCATTTCGTCTAAGGTTGTGGATGCTGGCGGCAGCGGACATGGTGCACTGGCAGGCGTCCTGAGTACACTGAAGGTGGATGCCCTGATCTGCGGCGGTATTGGCGGCGGTGCCCAGATGGCACTGAGCGATGTGGGTATCCGGCTTTATGGTGGTGTTTCCGGCAACGCTGATGCAGCAGCAGAAGCACTGGTAGCAGGCGAACTGGACTTCAACCCCAATGTCCGGTGTGATCATCACGACCACCATGGGGAAGGTCACTCTTGCGGTTCCCACGGCTGCGGCCATCACTCCTGCGACTGAAATAGGTGATTAAGTCACGGAATATGTGTCGTGATTTGATAAAATATAGATAAAGGAGGCGGTAAAACCTAAGTATTCTTGAGAAACAATATCTTGCAGCTGAACAGTATAAAGATTCTCTCAGGCAGGAAGCATACACGGTTCATTTATATGCTTCTCTCTCGCTGGAGGAGGCAAAAAAACATCCATAAAAGATAAGCAGTCTCAAATCATCCGTTCCAGTGAACATATCCTCGAGTTACTTAATAACGAAAAATTTTAGTGCGGCAGCAATGTCGCACTATTTTATGTGATATCATCACCGAAATGTTATTTTAGATTGGCTATACTATAATCAAGCAAAGGAAAGGAGCTGGCAATATGGCAGTTATCAATATTAATAGAAATCAATTTGAAGAAATGGTGCATAGCGGAAAGACTGTTCTGGTGGAGTTTTCAGCCCCTTGGTGCGTATATTGCCGCCGTCTGGCTCCAGCATTGGAAAGCGTTGCTGAGGAATATAAGGATACACTGATATTCACTGCTGTCAACATTGATGATGAACCGGAATTGGCTGAGACCGAGGCTATTGAAGTTGTCCCTACTCTGCTGATCTATCACAGCGGACAGACTCTTGGCTCTATCGTCGCTCCAGAATCCAGAGCGCAGCTGGTGGCTTTTATTGAGGAAACCTTACAGCACCGGACTCAGGAAGTAAATAATGCGCAGCATATCTATGACATGATCGTTGTAGGTGGCGGTCCCGGCGGGTATACCGCAGCCCTTTATGCTGCAAGAGCAGGAATGGACACCGTGGTTTTAGAAAAGCTGTCTGCCGGTGGGCAGATGGCTCTGACCGAGCAAATCGACAACTATCCCGGCTTCGAGGATGGCATCGACGGTTTCTCCCTGGGAGAAAAAATGAAGCGAGGAACGGAGCGGTTTGGTGTGGAAACCAAGCTGACTGAGGTGCTGTCTCTGGAACTGTCAGGTTCTGTAAAGAAAGCTGTGACCAGCGAAGGCGCTATGTACGCAAAATCCATCGTATTGGCTACAGGAGCCGGTCCCAGAGAGCTGGGTGTTGATGGGGAACAGGCGTTAATCGGTAAAGGTGTCCATTACTGTGCAGCCTGTGACGGAATGTTCTATCGGAATAAAACGGTTGTCATCGCAGGAGGTGGCAATACCGCTGCGGCGGATGCGCTGATTCTCTCCCGTATCTGCAAAAAGGTCATCGTCGTTCACCGCAGAGGCACCCTAAAAGCAACAAAGATCTACCATGAACCTTTGATGAAAACAGAAAATGTAGAATTTGTCTGGGACAGTGAGATTATAGCTCTGCTCCATAACGAAAAGCTGACCGGTATCCAGATTAGGAACGTGAAAACTGGAGAAGAAAGTACCCTTGCTTGCGATGGTGTATTTGTAAGCGTGGGAAGAAAGCCTTCCACCGAATTGATGAAAGATCAGATTGAGATTGATCCGGCTGGATACATTATTGCAGATGAGAGTACCCGCACCAACATCCCCGGTGTGTTCGCCGTTGGGGATGTCCGCACAAAGGCATTACGGCAGGTCGTAACTGCTGTAGCCGATGGGGCAACTGCTGTTCACTATGCAGAGGAATATTTAGCAGGAGGAATGTGAGATGAAAGAAAAAATTAAAAAATGGCTGAAGCCAGTTCTTTTTACCGCAGGCGGCGCATTAGTTGGCCTTGCATATTACTACTTTGTGGGATGCCCCACTGGAGCTTGTCCGCTGACTTCTAACCCGTTCATCACGATGGCCTATATGGGCTTTATCGGCTGGCTGTTGTCCGGTATTTTCGGAAAGGGGTGCAGCGGTTCATGCAATACGCAGTAGCTTTTGACGGCAAAGCAGATCCCATACACGGAGCGGACCTGTGTATGGGATAAGGCGCGGATTTCTCGGATTCTGGAAAACGCAAAGTACACCGGCGATGAAGAATTTGAAACGATCATTGACGAGGACATCTACGAAGAAGCCGCTGCGGTTAAAAGCGCACGGCGTTGGAATCAGGCGGTCCAGGAAAGCGAAGGCATCCGGCAGATCCGCGACCGTGTCCGCTGCGGACAATGCGGCGCGCCCATGCTCCGGCATATCAATTCCAAACGCGAGATCCGGGAAAGCTGGACGTGCAGCAATGCAGACTGTGGCATTCGGGTGCGGATCAGTGACGGAGAGCTGCTCCGGAAAATCACGCTCCTTATGAACCGCGTCATCGCAAATGCCGATCTCATGCTCCCGCACTCGAAAGTGAAGCACAGGGATTCCGCAGTGGTGCTGAATTTGCAGCAGCAGATCTCCGACGAAATGGAGCAGGGACGCCCCAGCGAGGAACGGATCGCTACGTTGCTCTGCGAAATCGCAGGTCAGCTTTACAAAGAAACAAACGCCAAAACGCAGATCGCCGCACAGATCGCCAGAAAGCGTGCCTCCCTGATGAAGCCGCAGGATGCGTTCAACGCCGCATATTTTTCCGAACTGATCGACGCCGTCTCCCTTCATGTGGGAGGCGGCGTCGTTTTGCATACAAAAACAGAAACCGATATTTGCGAAAGCGAGGATAAACCGAATGGAAGTCCAGAGAATTCCGAAACGGACAGTTTCCGTAATTGAACCCCAAAAGTCCATCCTTGTAGACAAGGAGAAATATCATCAAAAGCGGGTGGCGGCCTACTGCCGCGTCTCCACAGATTCCGAAGAACAGCTTACATCCTATCAGAACCAGATGCGCGTTTACACGGAAATGATCGCTGCCAACAAGGAATGGGAGTTTGCCGGCCTTTATGCCGACGAAGGCATTTCCGGCACAAGGGCGGACAAACGCCCGGAGTTCCAGCGCATGATCCGCGACTGCCAGAACGGGAAAATTGACTATATCATCACGAAATCCGTATCCCGATTTGCCAGAAATACCGTGGAGTGTCTGGAATATGTGCGCTCCTTAAAAGCGCAGGGCATTGGCATCTTCTTTGAAGAACAGAACATTGACACGCTGAAAAACGAGAGCGAATTATACCTTGTCATTTACGCGGGCTTTGCGCAGTCCGAATCCGAGAGCATCAGCAAGCACATCACATGGACCTACCGCAAAAACTTCGAGGATGGGAAAGTGAGCTTTCAGTACAAGCGGCTGCTGGGCTACCGGAAAGGCGAGGATGGCAAACCGGAGATCGTGCCGGAGGAAGCGGCCATCGTAGAACGGATTTTTGAAATGCTTCTCGCTGGACAGCCAGTGGGACTTATCGCGCAGACACTCCAATCCGAGAACATTGAGATTCCCGGAAAGGACCTCAGCTTCAGCAAGAACATGATTATGAACATCCTGCGGAATGAAAAATACTGCGGTGACAGCATTCTTCAGAAAACCGTGACCGTAGACTGCATTTCCAAAACACGCAAAGCGAATCACGGAGAAGCGCCGATGTACCTTGTCGAGAACAGCCACCCGGCGATCATCAGCCGCGACATTTTCCACCGCACACAGGAAGAACTGGCGCGGCGAAAGGCCCTCCGACCAAAATCGGATAAGACGTCTATTACCCAAAGCGGGAAATACTCCAAATACGCGCTGACCGAGGTGCTGCAATGTGCGGAATGCGGTAGCCGATATCGGCGCGTCACTTGGACCGCGCACGGGAGGAAGAAAATCGTCTGGCGCTGCGTCAGCCGATTGGATTACGGAAAGAAATACTGCAAGGATTCCGTCACAGTGGAGGAAGCCGCCCTGCATGGGGCCGTTGTCCGGGCGCTGAACCGCTTTCACGCGGAGGACGAGTCCACCTACCTCACGCTTATGAAAGCCACCATCGGAGA
>ENA-ORRE01002323-ORRE01002323.1-human-gut-metagenome-genome-assembly--contig:-NODE-2323-length-11307-cov-4.948631_pt1 | contig 11307 bp, 7 predicted proteins | sample MGYA00242171_ERZ509126 | MGnify/ENA primary metagenome ERZ509126 (study PRJEB26280, sample SAMEA2338648) | human gut metagenome | biome: human gut; feature: human-associated habitat; material: faeces... | reverse complement strand
ATGCCGCCGATGCGGTGGGCTGCCGACGCGCCCGCGTTGTCGAACCGGATCTCGCCCGCATTGGTGCAGTTGCTGATGGTCGTATTGACCGCGGTTTTCATCACCGAGGCCGTAATTCCCGCCACGGCGTTGCCCAGCCCGAGCGAAGTCATCACCGGGCCGTGGTTGTGGCATCCGTCCAGCGTGATCGCCCCGGCCGCGTCGCCCGAGCCGTCGACGATGCCCGCGATACCGGCCACATAGCTCGCCACGCCCGCCGTCGCCACGTTGCTCACCGCGCCGTAGTTCCTGCAGCCGCTCATCTTCCCGTTATACAGGCTGCCGACGATGCCGCCCGTGCGCGACTTGCATCGGGAATCCGCCGTGACGGTCACGGGTACGAAGCTGGTCACGCCGGTGAGCGTATTGTTCGATTGTGCGACGATGCCCGCATAACACCACGTATCGGTGTCGGCGCTGTATTTGAGCTCGATGCGGCTCGTCCCGTCATAGGACGTGCCGTCCTTCGACCCGAAAACCACATCCGAGATCGCCCCCTTGGCATAGGCGAAGAACCCGGCATAACGCCCGTCGGCCGATACGTTGATATTGTAGATACGGTGGCCGTTGCCGTTGAACGTCCCCGTGAAATTCTCGATCGGCGTCCACGGGACATTCCGCATGTCGATGTCGGCCTGGAGGTCGACGATGGCACCGCCGTTGTCGTCGGCGCACTCCTGCGCGAAGTTCACCATGTCTTCATAGGTGGCGATCCTCAGCCGGAAGAAAAGCTCGGTCGCGGCTCCGACGCAGTTCCCCGCAAAGGCCACTTCCTGCGTTTCGAACAGGTTTTTGACGAAGACGCTCCCGTCCGTACAGGAGATCGTCGCCTTCAGCCCGCCGTCCACCTTCGTACCGCTGGCGATCAGGAAATTCACCGTCTGGGCCTGCACCAGCGACATTTCGCCGATCTCCATCGTGAGGATGTCCGACACCGCGGCATCCTCGCCGACAGTCACCGCACCCGTCCGGGGATCGACCACGGCCTCCGATACGGCCAGGTGCCCCTCCACACCGTCGGGGTCGACCGGTTCGAGCGTGATTTTCGAAATGGTCTTCGAAGCCTCCTCGCCGATCGTGAGCGACAGCACCGAAGCCAGCGGCTTGAAGTGCAGGCCGAGGCTGCCCTGGGCGGGTGCGGCATCGGCCGCATAGGCATACATCGGCAGGGTAGCGCCCGTTTGGTCGGCACCGACCGCAAATACGCCGTCGACGGCCTTGAAATAGGCCGTCACTTCGCCGCGTGCGTCCGCGGGCAGCGAGAGGGCCACCGGATGGAACTCGACACCGTTGCCGGCGTCGTAGGTTTCGTACACATAAGACATCCCCTTGTAGCCGACGATGATCTGGTCGCCTTCCTGCCATAGGGGAGCATACGCCTCGCCGTCCCCGGTAGCGGACGGGATCGCATCGATCGTCGCGAGGATCGTCACGGCATCCGCCGAAGGTTCGTCCACGGGGGATACCTTCGGATGCGTGTTGTCCTCCGAACAGCCTGCGATCGCCAGCATTGCTGCTGTGAAAAGAAAAATTTTTCGCATGGTTTTGTTTTGTTGGTTAAGAAATATTTGGTTGGTGGAAATACGGGTTGCAGGGTTTGCCCGGCGCGGGCAAACCTTTCGTCCGGCTGTCGCGCACCGGCTCTGACGGCGGAAAAACACACTTAAAGCCATCGTGCAGGTAAATCATACGATATATTTATATATCAAATTCATGGCACCTCTGCGAATGAGGGTGCGATCGGCGGCTGAAGGCGCCTTCGGGAATGTCGTTTCCATCGGTCGTGTAGTTTAGGCGGTGTTCATAGATACATACAGCCGACCCGCCCAAACCACTTACCGGAAATTGAAAAAATCGGGAGCGGGATCAAACGAAAAAGCGCCGGGATACTATGTATCCCGACGCCTTGGGGTCTGTGCCGCTCCGGCCTATACGCCCCGCATGAAGAGCAGCGAAAGCAGCAGCAACAGTTGTTCCTTGGAGAGTTTCCGGCGCAGTTGCTTGAGCGCCGCATACATATGGTTTTCCACCGTGCGCGGCGAAATGCCCAGCTGCTCTCCGATCTCGCGGTTCGAAAGGTCTTCGATGTAGCTCAGACGGAACACTTCGCGGCATTTGGGCGGCAGCGACTCGATGGCCGCATCGAGGCTGGCGCGCAGGTCGTCGTTGTAGAGTTTCTGCACGACGGGGCTGTTGTCGGGTGCATAGTACGAACTGCCCAGCGCGGCGATGCGCTCCCGGTAGTAGGCGCCGTATTCGCCGGCGCGCCTGTTCTTGTCCAGGTAGTTGAGCGAGCGGTTGTAGACCGATCGCAGCAGGTACTTGTACAGCGAGTTCGAATCGTCGAGCGTCTCCCGCCGCTGCCATACGTTGTAGAACACGTCCTGCACCACGTCCTCGGCCCAGTCGTCTTTCAGGAACAGGCGGGCGTAGGAAACCAGCATGGCATAATATTTCCGGCACAGTTCGTCGAACGCCTTGCGGTCGCCCGCGCGAACCCGTGATATAAGCGAGATTTTCTCCATCGGATAATCAGATTCGGTACAAAAATAAACATTCTCGCCGAACGAAACAATGTCCGGTGCCTTTTTTAATTTTTTTGTAATCCGGTTAGGTGGTTTCCCGCGATCGGTTGTATTTAATATGACACGACCAAACTACACGACCGATGAGAAAAAACCTTACCCTCGCATTTTTTGCCCTTTTCTGTGCCCTGACCGCCGCCGCACAACTGCATAACGACGATGTCCACGTCCATGAGGCCGTCAGCCGCCAGAACTACCGCCAATACCTCCGCATACCCGACATCGGCGGCTATATCACGCTCAAATGCGATTTCCACGTCCATTCCGACATCTCCGACGGACAGGTGTGGCCCGTCGGCCGGGTCAACGAAGCGTGGAACGACGGACTGGACGCGATCGCCATGACCGACCACATCGAGGTGCACAAGAACGCCGACATCATCCGTTGCGGCCTCAATAAACCCTACGAACTGGCCAAGGCACGCGGCGACATGATCGGGATGATCGTGATCCCCGGTGCGGAAATCACCCGCAAGAAGCCGTTGGGGCACATCTGCACGCTCTTTATCCAGGATGCCGACAAACTCGACGTCGAGGACGAGATGCAGGCCGTCGAGGAGGCCTGCCGCCAGGGCGCCTTCCTGCTGTGGAACCATCCCGGCTACCCCGACCGGAAAAGCGACATCTATCCCGTCCACGAACGCCTGATCGCCCAGGGCAAACTCCGCGGCGTCGAGGTGTTCAACAAGACCGAATCCTATCCCCGCGCATTCGACTACGCGGTTCAGTACGGCCTCGTGCCGTTCGCCAACAGCGACATACATTATATGAGCGGGAGCATCTATCCCGTGCGCGGCAGCCGTCCGATGACCCTGGTCTTCGCCACCGCCCGCACGGCCGGGGCGATCCACGAAGCACTCCTCGCCGGGCGGGCCCTGGCCTGCTTCGACGGCAACCTGATGGGGCGCGGGGAGTACATCGGCCAGATGATAGACGCTGCGCTCGAAATCCGCGAGATCCGCCAGGTCAACAAGACCAAACGCACGTTCGAGATCGCCAACAAGTCCGACCTGCGTTTCGCCGTCCGTCCGGCCTCCTACGACTATCCCATGCCCGTCTATGCGGGGCAGGTGCTGCGCATCGACATCAGGCAGGGCGAGCAGGTCGAATTCACGAACTGCATCCTCGGCAAGGGCAGGTATTACACCCGCATATTCTGGGAATAGGGCGCAGGGCATACGCCGCCGGGGCTCAGCGCTGCGACGGGCCGCGGCAACCGATACGGTATTTTGTTACAGAAGCTATATTTAAACCACGAATGCAATGAAGAAAGCTATTCAATTCGGAGCCGGGAACATCGGCCGCGGATTTATCGGCGCCGTGCTGGAACAGGCGGGCTACCATGTGGTATTCGCCGATGTGAACGAACAGGTCGTCGCGAGGATCAACTCGGACAGGGCCTATACGGTTCAGATCATGGACACGGTCTGCGAGCAGATGCGCATTACCGACATTTCGGCAATGGACTCCCGGAGCCCGGAACTTGCCGCCCAGATCGCCGGGGCGGAACTCGTCACCACGGCGGTGGGGCTGACCGTGCTGCCCCGCATCGCCGGAGCCATCGCGGCGGGTATCGCCGCACGCAGGGATGCAGGCGTCACCGAGCCGCTCAATGTCATCGCCTGTGAAAACGGCGTCCGCGCCACCACACAGCTCCGGGAGGCTGTCCTCAAGCACCTCGACGAGGCCCAGCGTGACTGGTGCGAGCAGTACGTCGGCTTCCCCGACTGCTCGGTCGACCGCATCGTGCCGCCGGTCAAGAGCGAGAACCCGATCGACGTGGTCGTCGAACGCTTCTTCGAATGGAACGTCGAGCGCGCCGCATTCAAGGGCGCCGTGCCCGAAATCCCCGGCATGAATCCGGCCGACAACCTGATCGCCTATATCGAGCGCAAGCTCTTCACGCTCAATACCGGCCACGCCATCACGGCTTACCTGGGACGGATGAAAGGCTACATGACCATCTGCCAGAGCATCTCCGACGAACATATCCATACCATCGTGAAAGCCGCCATGCGCGAAAGCGGACGGGGGCTGGTGGCGCTCTACGGCTTCGACCGCGACGCCCACTTCGCCTATATCGACAAGATCATCGGGCGCTTCCGCAACCCCTACCTCTGCGACGACGTGACCCGCGTGGGACGCGAGCCGCTGCGCAAGCTTTCGGCAGGCGACCGCCTCGTCAGGCCCATCCTCACGGCCCGCCGCTACGGTATCGGCACGCCCGACCTGCTGCTGGGCGTCGGCGCCGCGCTGCATTACGACAACCCCGAGGACGTGCAGAGCGTGGAAATGCGCCGTCTGGTCGAAAAAGAGGGTGTCAAGGCCGCCCTGGCCCGCATCGCCTCCCTTCCCGACACCGACCCGCTGCTGCCGCTCGCCGCACAGGCCTACGACGAAGTGGAACGTATCATCGCCAAAATCCCCGAAGCACAATGAAAAGACCGAGCCCCCTTCTCCTGCTCCTGGCCGTATGCTGCGCCGCCGTGCTGCCCGCGTGCGCCCAGGCCCCGATACCGCACGCCGTGCGGATCGGGTCGATCGAAGAACTGCAAGCCTATTTCACCTATGACCCCGGCCGTGACATCATCGTCAGCGGACACCGCGGGGGCATGATGCCCGGCTATCCCGAAAACTGCATCGAATCGTGCGAAAAGACGCTGTCGATGATGCCGACCTTCTTCGAGGTCGACTTCAGCTTCACCCGCGACAGCGTCATGGTACTGATGCACGACCTGACGATCGACCGCACGACCACCGGCAAGGGGCGCGTGGCCGACTATACCTACGAAGAGCTGCAACAGTTCTGCCTCGTAGACCGCGACCGCAACGTCACCCCCTACAAGATCCCGCGCCTGAAAGACCTGCTGGAATGGGGCAAGGACAAGGTCGTCTTCAATTTCGACAACAAGTACATCAACACCAAGGGCGTGAGCGACGAGGTGCGCCGCGCCAGCCTCGACTACTATATCAAGCAGTTGCAGCCGGGCGGCGACTGGTCGATGTACCACAACATCATGCTGAGCGTCCGCTCCGTCGAAGAGGCGCTCTACTACTGGGAGCACGGCATCCGCAACGTCATGTTCTGCGTCGAGATCAGCTCGATGGAACATTTCAGGGCTTACGACGCATCGCCCATCCCCTGGAAATACATCATGGCCTATATCCGCCTGGCCGTAAACCCCGACCTGCAACCGGTCTACGACCTGCTGCACGCCGAGGGTGTCATGACGATGACCTCGATCACCGGCTCGTCCGACAAGGTGAAAAACCCCTACGACCGCCGTGTGGCCTACCTGCGCGAGCTGGTCGCCGAACCCGACATCATCGAGACCGACTACCCGTCGGAATTCATCGGCCTGCCGTGGTCGCGCGATGCGATCCACGCCCTGCAGGAAGCTGCGATGCGCAGCCACCGCACCAACCTGAAGTAAAACCCGAACCAACCTGAATAAATGTCTGCAAAACAACTCAATCCGGCCTATGACGGCATGACCGACCAACAGGTCAAGCGTTTTAAATACTGGGAATTCCGCACCATGGCGATGTGCATCTTCGGCTATGCGCTCTTCTATTTCGTGCGTAAGAACCTGAGCATCGCCATGCCTTATCTCAACGAGGAGATGGGCATCTCGAAATCCGACCTCGGCCTGTTCCTCACGCTCCACGGACTGATCTACGGGCTCTCCAAATTCTTCAACGGCATCTGGGGCGACCGCAGCAACGCACGCTATTTCCTGGTGACGGGGCTCGTCTTCTGCGGCATCTGCAACCTGCTTTTCGGGTTCAGTTCGTCGGTGCTGGCGCTGGGTATCTTCTGGGTACTCAACGGCTGGTTCCAGGGCATGGGCGTCCCGCCCTGCACGCGGCTGATGACCCACTGGATCGTCCCCGAGCGGCTCGCCACCAAGATGTCGGTCTGGAACCCCTCCCACTCGATCGGCGCCGGCCTGGCCATCATCTTCTGCGGCTATGTCGTCAGCCTGAACTGGGGCGCATGGTTCGACGCCTCGTCGATCCTCTCGCAGCACTGGCGCTGGTGTTTCCTGCTCCCGGCGACGATCGCCATCCTGGGCGCCGCCGTCGTCTGGGCTTTCGTGCGCGACACCCCCTCGTCGGTAGGGCTGCCCGAACTGAAGACCGGCAAGGCGGCCCCGGCCGACGCCAAACCGCATACCAAGGCCGAGCAAAAAGCCGAACACAAGGCGTTCCTGCGCCGCAAGGTCTTCCTGAACCCGACGATCTGGATCATCGCCGTGGGCAATTTCTTCGTCTACATCGTGCGCTTCGCCGTGCTGGACTGGGGACCCACGATGCTCAAGGAGCACCTCCACATGGACATCAGCCACGCCGGATGGACGGTCGCGGCATTCGAAATCGCCGGCATCGCGGGTATGCTCGCCGCAGGCTGGGCCACCGACCGTTTCTTCGGCGGCCGCGCGCCCCGCACCTGCGTGATCTGCATGCTGATGACCGCGCTCTGCCTCGTGGGGCTCTATACCCTCAATGAACATACGCCGCTGGCCGTTGCCATCGCCATCCTGATGTCGGCCGGATTCTTCATCTACGGCCCGCAGGCACTCGTCGGCATCGCCGCGGCGAACATCGCCACCAAGCGCGCCGCCGCCACGGCAGGCGGTTTCTGCGGCCTGTTCGGCTACGGCAGTACGATCGTCTCGGGCTGGGGGATGGGTATACTGGTGCAGTACACCGACTGGAGCGTAGCGCTCTACACGCTGGTCGGCATGGCGCTTGTCGGCACGGCGGTCTTCGCCGCCGCATGGAAAGCCAAGCCGAACGGCTACGACGACTGACGCAGTTTTAGGTTAATGATAATTGTGTGTAGAGAAACCCCCGCAGACTTCCTTGACTGCGGGGGTTTCGTTTGCAGCCGCTTTCCGGGCGGATCGCACGGCCGGCTGCGGCACTCTTTCCGCCGGGAGGTTATTCCACCGTCACCGACTTGGCCAGGTTGCGCGGCTGGTCGACGTTGCGGCCCTTGTTGACGGCGATGTAATATGCCAGCAGCTGCAACGGCACCGACACGACGATCGGCATCAGGCAGTCGGTGACCACCGGCACCTCGATCGTATAGTCGGCACTGCGGCGCACATGCGTGTCGTCGCGGGCGATCACGGCGATGATCTTGCCGCCCCGGGCGCGGATCTCCTCGATGTTGCTGGCCGTTTTCTCGTAGGTGTTGTCCGGCGTGGCGATCGCCACGGTCGGCATCTCGTTGTCGATAAGCGCGATGGCGCCGTGTTTCATCTCGGCGGCGGGGTAGCCCTCGGCGTGGATATAGGAGATCTCCTTCAATTTGAGCGCCCCCTCGAGCGCCGTGGGGTAGTTGTAACCGCGCCCCAGGTAGATGAAGTTGTGCGCATAGGTAAATATCTTCGAGAGGTCGGCGATCTGGTCGCCCAGCCCGAGCACGTCCTCCAGCACGGCGGGCAGTTCCAGCAGTCCCTTCGCCACTTCGCGGTAATACTCTTCCGTCACGGTGCCCTTTTCGCGGCCTACGGCCAGCGCCAGCATCGCCATGACGGTCACCTGCCCCGTGAAGGCCTTGGTCGAAGCCACGCCGATCTCGGGCCCCACATGGATGTATGCCCCCGAGTCGGTCGCCCGGGCGATGGACGATCCCACGACGTTGCAGATGCCGAAGACGAATGCCCCGGCCTTGCGGGCCAGCTCCACGGCGGCCAGCGTGTCGGCCGTCTCGCCCGACTGCGACACAGCGATCACGATGTCGTCGGCATTGATGATCGGGTTGCGGTAGCGGAATTCCGAAGCATACTCCACCTCCACGGGGATCCGGCATATATTCTCGATCAGGTGCTCGCCGATCAGCGCCGCATGCCACGATGTCCCGCACGCCACGAATACGATGCGGCGGGCCGCGAGGAATTTCCCGCGGTTGTCGATCACGCCCGACAGCTTCACCTCGTACGTGTCGGGGCTTATGCGCCCGCGGATACAGTCTACGATGGTCTTGGGCTGCTCGTATATCTCCTTGAGCATGAAATGCGGGTAGCCGCCCTTTTCCAGCTGCGAGATGCTCATCTGCAGCTTCTTGATATCGACTCGGCCCTCGTGGTTGTCGAGCGTGACGATCTTGAGGGGCTTATGGCGGTTGATGACGGCAATCTCGCCGTCGTTCACATAGACGAAATCCTGCGTGTATTCGATGACCGAAGCGGCGTCCGAGCTGAGGAAAAATTCCCCCTCGCCGATGCCGATGGCCATCGGGCTGCTCTGGCGCGCGGCGATGATCTCGTCGCGGTTGCCCTTCTCGATCACGGCGATGGCATAGGCGCCCACGACCTGCCGCAGGGCCTGCTGCACGGCTTCGAGCAGCGTGCAGCCGCCCGTGGTGCGGATGTACTCGATCAGGTTCACGAGCACCTCGGAATCGGTGCTGCTGCGGAACGTGTAGCCGTTCTCCTCGAGCGCGTCCTTGAGCACCCGGTAATTCTCGATGATGCCGTTGTGTATCAGTGCGATGTTCTCCGATTCGGAGTAGTGCGGATGGGCATTCACGTCGTTCGGCACGCCGTGCGTCGCCCAGCGCGTATGCGCGATGCCGATGCTACCGCCCAGCTCCTTGCCCTCGAGGAAATGCTCCAGGTCGGAGACCTTGCCCTTACACTTGTATACGTTGAGCGCACCGTCCTTGCCGACCATGGCGACCCCCGCGCTGTCGTATCCGCGGTATTCGAGCCGGTGCAAACCCTTCAACAGAACCGGGCAGGCCTCGCGCCCCCCGACATATCCTACAATCCCACACATTCGTTCTCAAAATTTTTATCCGGCCAAAAATAAGAAAAAATTTTAAAAACATATTCCCTGTGGGAATAAAAAAGGACATTCAGGCATAACTTTGCGTCATTTGCCGCAAACGGGCAACTGCCTCCGGAGCGCAAAAAACGGGATGCGGATCGAATGTCCGCACCCCGTAATACCGGTTGCCTGCCGTCGCAGCGCCGTGCCGCCCGGCCTATCGGATATATTTGAGCATCTCCCCGACGAGCACCTCGTTGCCCGCGGCCTGCGAGACGCCGCGGTTGCGCCTGAAATTGCAGACGACGCCCCCGGCTTCCCGCACGATCAGGTTCGCGGCACAGACGTCCCACTCGTGCAAATCCAGCTCCCAATAGCCGTCCAGCAGCCCCGCCGCGATGCAGCTCAGGTCATAGGCCGCCGATCCCAGCCGCCGTATGTCGCGCACATAGGGTACGATCCGCGCGACGTTGTCGCTGTTGTTGTCCGGATCGACATCCTTGTCGTAAGGGAAGCCCGTGGCGAGCACCGACGTGGCGAGGGTCTGCTTGGCGGAGACTTGCAGCCGCTTCACCTCGCCTGAGCGGCTCTTCATGTAAGCCCCGCCGCCTTTCGACGCCCAGAACAGCTCCCCCAGGTAGGGTGCATAGACCACCCCGACGACGGTTTCCCCCTGGTGCTGGAGTGCGATCGACACCGAGAAGATCGGCAGCCCCTGGCTGTAATTGGTCGTGCCGTCGAGCGGGTCTATCACCCAGCGGTAATCACTCCCCTCCGTGCCCATTACGCCGCCTTCTTCGCCCAGTATCCCGTGACCGGGATAGCGCCCGAGGATCGCCTGCACGATGTAGGCTTCGCTCTCCTTGTCGGCCCGCGTCACCACGTCGTACGCGTTCGATTTGGTCTCTATCCCCAGGTCGTCGCCCCGGAAATAGGCGAGTTGTATCTCCCCGGCCCCCTTTGCGAGCGGGAAGATGAAATTCAGGAATTCGTCGTACATGGCGCTATTTCTCCGCTGCGAAATACTTGTAAAACAGCGGGATGGTCTCCACGCCCCGGTCGAACTGCTCCAGCCCGTAGCTCTCGTTGGGCGAGTGGATCGCATCCTCCGCGAGCCCGAAGCCGATGAGCAGCGACTTGATGCCCAGGATCGACTCGAACCCGCTGATGATCGGGATCGAACCGCCCGAATAGAAGGGCAGGGGTTTCTTGCCGAAGGTCTCGGCGATGGCCTTCTGGGCAGCCTTGTAGGCCGGCATGTCGGTCGGTGCCACGTAGGGCATGCCGCCGTGCAGCGATTTCACTTTGACCTTCACGCTCTTGGGCGCTATCGACCTGAAATATTTTTCGAACAGCCTGCTGATCTTGCGGTAGTCCTGGTTCGGCACCAGGCGCATCGAAATCTTGGCCGAGGCCTTCGACGGGATCACCGTCTTGGTTCCCTCCTCGGTGTAGCCGCCCCAGATGCCGTTGACGTCGAGCGACGGGCGTACGCCGGTGCGTTCCAGCGTCGTATAGCCCGCTTCACCCTCCACGTCGCCGATCGACAACGATTTCTTATAGCCCGCGAGGCTGAACGGGGCCTTGTTGAACGCCTTGCGCTCGGCAGGCGTCAGTTCGCGCACGTCGTCGTAGAACCCGGGGATCGTCACGCGGCCGTCCTTGTCCACGAGCTGTGCCACGAGGCGCGTCAACACGTTGGCCGGGTTGGCCACGGCGCCGCCGAACAGCCCCGAGTGGAGGTCTTTGTCGGGGCCCGTCACCTCGACCTCCATATAGGCCAGCCCGCGCAGGCCGCAGGTGATCGACGGAGTCTGCATCGAGATCATCGAGGTGTCCGACACCAATATTATATCCGCCTTGAGCATTTTTTTGTTCTGTTCGCAGAACTTGTAGAGGCTCC
>ENA-ORRE01002315-ORRE01002315.1-human-gut-metagenome-genome-assembly--contig:-NODE-2315-length-11323-cov-6.154508_pt1 | contig 11323 bp, 10 predicted proteins | sample MGYA00242171_ERZ509126 | MGnify/ENA primary metagenome ERZ509126 (study PRJEB26280, sample SAMEA2338648) | human gut metagenome | biome: human gut; feature: human-associated habitat; material: faeces... | reverse complement strand
AGGTGTTTGTCAACCTTGGAATGGTGTTGCGGGTGCTGCCGGTCATCGGCGTCACGCTGCCCTTCTACTCCGCCGGCGGCAGTTCGGTGCTGATGCTGTACATCTGCGTCGGACTGGTGCTCTCGGTCTACAGTCACAACACCAAAAGCCTGTTCGGCTGACCGGTTCCCGGTCCTTCACGGACGAAGCATTCTGCTTCGTCCGTTTTTTGTTGCGGTACGATCCCTTTCGGCATCATTTGCAACAAAAACGTAACATTTTTAGTGACATGTTTGTTGCAAAATCGTCTGTTTTGTGCTAAAATGAAAGCAAAAGCAGAGTGCGCTTCTGTTGCGGTGTATCAAATGATTGTTGCACTTTGTCCGTCTTGATTTTTCGCACACATTCAGGAGGGGATTCGTATGGCAACTCTGCGGGTTCATGATTCAACGGAATATTGGAAGAAAACAGATCTGATGGTAAAACCGGCCTCCTACCCCATAGCGGTCGGGTATAACGTTCCCAGCGTCGATACGATCCATCGGCCTCTGACGCTGGATCTTTCCGAAGTCTCCCACGAGGATCGGGTCTACTGGGCGGTGCGCCGGGCACAGGATATTCTTTTGTCCTCGCTGGCGCTGGTGGCGCTTTCGCCGCTGCTGCTGGTCACCTATGCGGCCATCTGGATCGACAGCCCCGGTGCCAGCCCCATTTTCACCCAGCAGCGGGTAGGACGCAACGGCAAGCTGTTCAAGATGTACAAGTTCCGCACCATGTGCCCGGACGCAGAGCAGAAGCTCAAGGACCTGATGGAGCGCAATGAGAAGGACGGCCCTGTGTTCAAGATGAAGAACGACCCCCGCATCACCCGGGTGGGCAAGTTCCTGCGCAAGACCAGCATCGACGAGCTGCCCCAGCTCTTCAATGTGCTGAAGGGCGATATGAGTATCGTAGGGGAGTGGGATATAATAGGGACAACCAGAGAAAACTCCAGTATTTATGCGGCATGTGTGGCTTAAACGTTTTATGATAATTCGATTTTTCATTGCTGCAGCAGGGTCACATTATAGCGGTTCATAGATATTGGATGGCTCTTTGGATGCTCAGTTTGACCCAATCATAGAGCAATAAAAATCGAAAAGGAGAAAACTTGAGCCTGTTAATCTGAAAAGAATGACGGGCTAAGGGACGTTAGGTTGCCGATATGAATAATGAAAAACTAAAAAATTAGAATCCCCCAGAGTGTGTATGTGTGTGGGGGGGTAAAGCGAGGTATGAAAAATGAAGCAGATGCGGATCGCTGAGAGCAAATGCAATTCCCTAGCCCCTTGTAGTGGGAAAGAAGCAAACGGAAAAATTGAATATGGCAAGAATCTGATGAAACATCGGAAAATCTATCTGGCAGTTTCTATAGGCTGTCTGCTTATGGCTGCTATCTATTTTCAAATAGAATCACATTTCGTAATTAATACAAATCCATTTTTTTATTGTGCTTTGCCTGCCCTGATAATTGGGTTGTGTTTCGGGCATAGATTGTTTCTTAGTAGTATTGAATGTAATATACAAAGTTCTGTGAAGGACTTCGTATTTTCTTATAAAAAGTCTTTGTTCGTTGGTAAGTCAGAGGATTGTAGCAGTTAGTTGAAAACGAACGTAATGGGATCTGAAAAATGAGTAAAGGGGAAAGAAAGTATGTATAGAAAAGATTCTACAGGATGGATAAAACATGTGGATTTTATCATCTTGGACTTAATCTGCTTGCAGGTGGCGTTCGTTTTGGCGTATGCGTTAAGCGGATATGGAGCTAATCCATACCAGCTAATTCTTTACAGAAATATGGCTGTCTTTATGGAAGTAGCAGATTTGGTAGTGCTGTTTGCAATGGGAACATTGAAAAACGTTTTGAAAAGAGGGTACTATAAAGATTTTGTTGTAACTGCACAGCATGGAGTAATTCTTGGAGCATGTTTATTGCTTTATTTGTTTATGCTTCAGGAAGGACAGCAATATTCCAGACTGGCATTGATACTGAATATCGTTATCTATATTCTACTTACTTATCTGGTAAGAGAGCTGTGGAAACATTTACTTAGAAAGAAAATGGAAGATGGTGAAAATCGTTCATTACTTCTTGTTGTTTCAGCAGATGTAGTGAGTGCAGTAGTAGAGAGCATGAAAGAGCATAATTATGCCCGGTATAAGATTGCTGGAATTGCTGTTATAGATAAGGAAATGACAGGAAAGTATATTGATGGTGTGAAAGTAGTAGCAAATATGGAAAATGCTGCTGAATATGTCTGCAAAGAATGGATTGATGAAGTTCTGATTGTGACATCCGGTGTAGTTCCATATCCAAAAGAACTGATCGAGCAGTTTACGGAAACCGGAGTAACAGTACACCTAAATCTTGCAAAGGTACAAAGCGTGCCGGGGAAAAAACAGTTTGTCGAAAAGATAGGACCGTACACGGTGCTGACAACCAGCATCAACTATGCGTCCTCCTTCCAGCTTTTCTTAAAGCGCGCAATGGATATCATGGGCGGTCTGGTCGGCTGCACAATTACAGTACTATTGCTTCCGTTTGTCGGCACAGCAATCTACCTGGCGTCCCCGGGACCGATCTTCTTCGCCCAGGAGCGTGTTGGTAAAAACGGAAAACGGTTCAAGATGTATAAATTCAGAAGCATGTACATGGATGCCGAGGCACGAAAAGCAGAGCTGATGAAAGATAACCGACTTGGCGATGGAAAGATGTTCAAACTTGATTTCGATCCGCGTGTTATCGGAAACAAGATCCTGCCGGATGGAAGCCACAAGACCGGAATCGGCGATTTCATCCGCCGTACCAGTTTAGATGAATTTCCGCAGTTTTTCAATGTGCTGAAAGGTGATATGTCGATCGTCGGCACGCGCCCGCCGTTGATTTCGGAAACCAATCTTTATGAGCTGCATCATAAAGCCCGGCTGGCGATCAAGCCGGGGATTACCGGGATGTGGCAGGTAAGCGGTCGGAGTGACATTACCGATTTTGAAGAGGTTGTAAGGCTTGACCGAGAGTATATCAGTAACTGGAATATCGGGATGGATATCAAGATACTGGTGAAGACGGTGATGGTGGTTTTGAAGGAGGATGGATCGATGTAATGACCGGTAGAAGAAGAGCCCGGAGACGGATTGGATGCTTGGATAATAAATGTCTACTCAACAAAATCAGTTGAGGTCTGATGGTCTATGGTGGAGTTGAATATGGACAACCAGAGAAAAGCCTGATTTCATGCGGGTTTGCGCGGCTTGACCTTTTCACCTCAACTTGTTTCTGCTTGTCATGGTGCGTTACGGCTATCATCATCACCTTTGTTTTGTGCTACGAGCTGATTTCCATGATCACCGAGAAAAACAACCTTCACGACGATGTATGCTAATAGCGAGGACTTTCAAGTCCTCGCTATTACAACGATGGTCAGCTCATTTGTGGCAGAATGGTATGGCCGAAGCGCGGAGCGGCATCATGAATGAAGGGTGATGTCGCTCGAAATTATATGCAATGAAATAAGCGCGGTTCAGCAGGAATTGCTATTGAAGTTGGAAATAAAATCAATCGCCATGCTAGAATATGCACCAAAACAAGATTCCGAGGCCTGCTGAAAACAGGATCATCAGAATTGGCGATGGAGCTGTTTTTCTGATTTTTTTACAAATCAGATGCGTTGCTCCGAGCATGGCAAATACTGCGATAGAGCGCAAATCGGGCGCAAATCCGGCCTGTAAATCTGTGAGGCCAAACAGCGTAGACAGCGCCATGCTGAGCGCGGTCGCAAGGATCATCGCTACAACGCACGGACGAACTCCCGATAAAAAGGCGTTGACGGGTGCATATTTCATCAGATTCTTTAGTGCGGATGCAATTAAGAGAATAATCAAAAATGACGGCAACACCACGCCCAGCGTTGCAACAAATGAACCGAGGATTCCGCCCTGTGTTGAGCCGATAAAGGTTGCCATATTCACGGCAAGGGGTCCCGGTGTGGATTCAGATACGGCAATAAAATTCAGAAACTCGTTCTCTGTCAGCCAGCCGTTGGAAAGCACCGTTTCGCGTACCAGCGAAACCATTCCATAGCCGCCGCCGAAAGACAAGGCACCGATCATCAAAAAGTTCAGAAAGAGACGCAGGTATATCATGACGTTTTCCCATCTCCTTTCCGGATTTTTCGCAGAAAGAAAACAACAAGCCCGACCGCGCCGCAGATCAGGATGTAAAACACAGAGGAAAACGAAACTGCTGTGATCGAGCAGCAGAGCATGGAAGCCATGACCAACGTGAGAAGCGTCAAGTTTAGTGTGTTTTTGTCAATACTTTTAAGCATTTTCAGCCCTGCGGTAAGGATCAGATAGATCACACATACCTGAATCCCGCGGAATGCGCAGGAAACCCAGCGCAAACTGAGAAACTGATCAAAGAACAGCGAGATAACATAAATTACAAAGAAAGATGGAATGCAGACAGCAAGTGTGGACATGGTTGCACCCGCAAATCCTGCAATTTTGTAACCAATGTAAGTCGCACTGTTGATGGCGACTGGTCCTGGCGTGGATTCGGCTACCGCAACCATGTCCAGAAACTCGCTTTTTTCAAGCCATTTTTTCTTTTCAACGAACTCATTTTCAAGCAGCGCAATCATAGCGTATCCGCCGCCAAAGGTGAACGCACCGATTTTTAAGAATGTGATAAATAAAGAGCAAATTAGTTTCATGCCTGTATATCCTGCCTTCTGCGAATAATGCCTATAAGTAAAACACCCAATAGAATCAGGCAGCCAGACAACACCTGCGACACGCGGACACCTGGCATCAGATAGAGACTGTCAGTACGAAGTCCCTCTACAAAGCAGCGTATCTGCAAGCGACCAGAAGGAAAGCTTTTTGACCTTGCAGTAAATCAGTACAACAGCAACACCGCCGAGGATGCCTCCATAAATGGCAAGCCCGCCCTTATTGATTTGAAAAACGGAGAGAAGGTTATCCTTGTACTGCTCCCACTCAAAAAGCACATAGTATGCTCTGGCACAGAGAATACACACGGGAATCAGCCAAAGCACGAGATTATATAAGTGATCCGGTTCAACTCCGGTTTTTTTGCACCGGCGAAGTGCTGGCATAAATCCGAGGATCATGCCGAATGTGATGATGATACCGTACCATGCGATGTTCAGCCCTTCTATGCCAAACAGGTTTTCAACAGCATAATGATTCATTGATTTTTGAAAGCCTCCCTGCTATTCGACGCGGAGCATCCGATAGCCGATTCCGATGTGCGTTTGTATGTATTGCTGCCCGTCTTTTCCGCGTTCCAGCTTTTTGCGCAGGGTCGCCATGAACACCCGCAGAGAAGCAATATCGTTTTCCCAACTGCTGCCCCAGATCTGCTGTGTGATGTAGGTGTGGGTCAGAACCTTGCCCACATTTTTTGAGAGCAGACACAACAGCTTGTATTCGATGGGCGTCAAGTGCAGTTCTGCACCGTCAAGATATGCGCAGCCTGCCGCATAGTCGATTTTCAGCGCACCGTTCGTAAAAATCGGAGATTCCTGCGCTGCGTCTGTTTTCATCAGCGACAGTCTCCGCTGCGTCACTCGCAGCCGCGCCAGCAGTTCATCCACGGAAAAGGGCTTGGTGAGATAATCGTCCGCCCCGGCATCCAGCGCCACGATTTTATCAGAATCCTCTGTTCTGGCGCTGATCACAATGATCGGCATATTTGACCACGAACGGATTTTTCGGATGATCTCCACGCCGTCCATATCTGGCAGTCCCAAATCAAGCAGCACAATGTCCGGGTTGTGAGACAGCGCCTCCATCACGGCGCTTGCGCCGTTTTGCGCAGAAAGATACCTGTATTCATGGGTTTTCAGCGTTGTTGTGATCAGATTGCGCACCGGCGTATCATCTTCTACAACGAGGACGAGCGGCTTATTCATTTAGGTTCACCTCACTGAGCGGTACTGTAAAGGAAAAGATGCAGCCATGCGGCGAATTTTCTTTCAATGTCATTTCGCCACTATGGGCATGAATGATGGCTTGGCAGAGCGTAAGCCCAAGCCCAAGACTTCGGCGGCTGTCGCCAATCGGATTGCTCCCGGTAAAAAACATTTCAAAAACACGTTCCTTCAGTTCATCTGGAATACCGGGACCATTATCGCTGACGCATATTTCGGCCATATTTTCTCGCGGGATTGCCGTGATCCGGATGTTCGAGCCAGCCGGAGTATATTTGACTGCGTTGTTCACCAGATTGATAAGCACCTGCACGATGAGTCCTGCATCCACCCGCACCAGCAGCGGCTCATCTCCACAATCTACTGTAATGTGATGCTCCGCCGACCTTCGGTCGATATGCCGGAGCGCTTCCGATACGATGTCGTCCACGACCTGATCGGAAAGGCGCAGTTTTACGCTGCCGTCCGCGATTTTCGTAATGGAAAGCAAGTTCTCAACCAGTCCCGTCAGCCATTGCGCATCGTCATAAATGTCCGTAAAAATCTGTTTCCGCGTTTGTTCATCCAGCACGTTATAGCTGTGCAGCAGCGTATCCGCGTTGCCGGAAATGGAGGTCAGCGGAGTCCTAAGGTCATGGGAAATTGAACGCAGAAGGTTTGCACGAAGCTGTTCGTTCTTTGCAAGGACGGCGGCTTTTTCCTTTTCTTCGGCGTTGCGTAGGCTTTCCAGCGCCAGAGCGCACTCGCCGAGAATGGAAAACAGCACGCTGGATGTAAATGCGTCAGGCTGCGTTTGCTTCTCCATCGGAATCCCGACAACGCCGAAAACCTGCTGCCCGGTACGAATGGCAAGATACAGCCGTTTTGCCTTTGGAAAGTTTTGCGTCGTTGCGCCAGCACGCTTTCGGTTTTTCCAGACCCATTGAATCACGTTCTGTTCCTGATCAGTATCCGGGATGCAATATGGACTGCTTCCGTCTGCCGGATAAACATTCCCATCCAGCAGCGCATCGCCCTGTGCCGGATAAATCAAAACGTCCCGCTGCATGAGCTTCTGTATCTGCGTCGCGGTCATCTGATAGACCTCATCCGGTGTTTCCGCCTTTTGAAGCTGCCTGTTCATATCAAAAAGGAGTTTTGTCCGATAGGCATCCCGCGCGGATAGCTGCGCATGGGCTTTGAGCTTTGCGGCAAGCGTACCGGTCAAAAGCGCCGCTGCAAACATGACGGCAAAGGTTATTGGGTATTTACTGCCATAGGCTGCCAAAGACAGCCGGGGTTCCGTCAGAAAATAATTGAACAGGATGACACTCAAAAAAGCGGACAGCACACCGCAGGTATATCCGCTGGTAAAAGCGGAAGTCAGAAGCACCCCCAGCAGGTAAACCATGATGATATTGGCATTTGCAAAGCCGAGCCGCAGAAAGACCCATCCAATGACCGTCGCAGCTGCCAGAATCCCGATGGTCAGAAGCAGTTCCCATGCAGTCGGAAACGCCGGACGGATGGTAAGCAGCCGTTTCCTGCGGTAGCTCTTATAGGCTTCCACATCCGGAATGATATGAATGTCCACCTCTGGTGCAAGCGCAATGAGCCGTTCTGTCAGCGTCGGTTCACTCCAAAAATGCCGCCGCTGTACGCCGCTTCGCCCAATCACAATTTTGGTCACATCAGAGAGCCGCACATATTCCGCGATCTGTGTTGCCACATCTTCACCATGCGTTGTGACGATCTCTGCGCCAAGCTGCTGAGCCAGACGCATATTCGCCTGCAAGCGAACGGTATCTTCCGCGTTCATATCAGCGTCTCCGGGTGTCTGCACGTAAAGCGCGGTAAGGCTGCCACTAAATGCCTGTGCCATTTTCCCTGCCATTCGTACAATGCGTTCATTGGATGGAGACGAGGACAGGCACACAAGAATATGCTCTTTTGGCAGTTCGCTTCCTTTGTTCTGCACATTTTCACCACCCCTCTTAAATGATATTATAGCACCAAGATGTGAAGGTTTCTACTGCGCCCAATCGGATTCGTTGTCCGGAAATGAAATTTGCTCTGAATCATAGATCACGATTTCTACATGGGCATGACTGCTGCGAAACCGGGAAAGCGTTTCCTCAAGTTCGTCAGGAGAAATATTTCCGACCAGATGCACGCACGGCTCAGGCTGCTGTTGTTCGGGCGCTTCCTCGATTCGCTTCTGATTTTCATCCAGAAAGCGATCCAGCCGCTTCATCAAAAACCAGCCGAACAGGAACATTAACGCTGTCCCAGCGATCAAAACGACATCTTCCACATACCCTCACCGTCCGTTCAGATTCGGAAGCACTTTTGCAGCGCTTTGTACTCGCCCACTGCTAAAATCGTTATTTTCCCGGACAGCACCGTATCCGGTGTAATTGATACGTCGGTTTTTCCCGAATGCTTGATGCCAAGAATGTTGATTCCAAACTTTCTGCGGATATCCAGTTCGCCAATGCTTTTCCCGACCCAGCCTTCCGGCACTTCCACCTCAAAAATGGCGTGCTGCTCGTCGATCTCTATGTAGTCGAAGATATGGTCGGCAGTGTATCGGATCGCTGCCCATTTTGCCACCTGCTTTTCCGGGTAGACTACATGGTCTGCACCGTTGCGAAGCAGAAACTTTGCCTGCACATCACGCTCGGCACGCGATACCACGCACTTTGCACCCAGCTCCTTCAACAGCGAGGTGGTTTCCAGCGAGTTCTGAAAATTACCGCTGATGGTCACGATGCAGACGTCAAAATTTCCGATGCCAAGAGAGCAAAGAAACTCCGCGTTTGTACTGTCGCCAATTTGTGCGTTGGTGACATATGGCAGCACATCACTGATTCGTTCCTCGTTTGTATCGACCGCCATGACCTGATGCCCCAGCTGAGAAAGCTGTACTGCGATATGCCGTCCGAAGCGGCCTGTGCCAATCAATAGAATGTTTTTCATGTGAAAAGGCTCCTTATCCAATCGTTATTTTTTCCTGCGGCAGCCTTGCATTCCCCACTTTTTTGCTGGAAAGTGCCGCATAAATGAGGGTAAGACCGCCGACTCTGCCCAGATACATGAGCAAGATCAGCACCATTTGCGATGGAATGCGCAGCTGCGGTGTAATACCAAGTGTCAATCCCACCGTCCCGACCGCCGATGCCGTTTCATACAGGCAGGCAGACAGCGGAAGATTCTCGTATGCGCTGATAAAGACCGCACCGCCAAAGAACAGCACCAGATACATCGTCAGAATGGTCGCGGCGGTCTTGACGGAGCTGCAATCGACTCTGCGTCCGAAAAATTGGGCGCTATCGCGCTGGCGGAAGGTCGCAGTGGCATTGGCAATCAAGACCGCCAGCGTCGTTGTTTTCATGCCGCCTGCTGTAGAACCCGGAGAACCGCCGATGAGCATCAAAAGGATCATCACGCCCTGCGACGCACCGGACATCGCGGATAGATTTACCGTGTTGAAGCCCGCTGTCCTCGGCGTGACGGACTGAAAAAAGGATGCCAGCAGCCGGTTTCCGGCGGGAAGCGCGGAAAAGTCTGAAAAGAAGAAAAACACAGCAGGCAGAAAAATCAAAAGACCTGTCGTGACGAGAATCACCTTGCTCTGCATTCGGTAGCGATGAAACCGCCACTTGTTTTCAAAGATGTCATCCCACGTCAGAAATCCAATGCCGCCAATCACGATCAACAGCATAATCGTGATATTGATTACCGGACTGCCCGCATAGCCGGTAAGAGATGGATAGCGGTTGCTTTCTGTCCCAAGAATGTCAAACCCGGCGTTGCAAAAAGCAGATATGGAATGAAATATCGCCATCCAGACGCCGCGCCATCCATAGTCCCGGCAGAATACCGGCAGCACGGCAAGCGCCCCCAGCAGCTCAATCAGAAACGTCCCTCGCAGGATGAAGCGTGTCAGGCGGACGATTCCGCCGACCTTTGGTGCTGAAATTGCATCCTGCATGGTGCTGCGCTGCATCAGAGAGATTCTTCGCCCGGACAACAGCGCAAACGACGCTGCTACGGTTACGACACCAAGACCACCAATTTGGATCAGCGCCAGAATAACCGCCTGCCCAAAGGTTGACCAGTAGCTGCCTGTATCCTGCACCACAAGCCCTGTCACGCAGACGGCAGAGGTTGCTGTAAACAGCGTTTCATTGAATGGAGTTACATTCCCTCCAGTCGTGGAGATCGGCAGCATCAGCAGCAGCGCTCCGAGCAGAATGACCCCGGCAAAACCTAATATGATAATTTGAAAAGACGAAAGGCGGCGCTTTCGACGAATGATCTCTTCCGGCATAAAGGCAGCTCCTTATTTCTGTGATGGCTATATTATACAGCCGGAGATTTTAAGAGCGGATAAGGGACATTTGCGACGTATTAAGATTGAATAAAGATGAGGAGATTGCTTGTGCAGATTGGGCAAGGCGAAAGTCTTGTCCATTTTTTGTGTCCGGCTTTGCCAAATCGCCCACACCAGACCGTAGTAGTGGTAAACGGTGGGCAGGTCGGATTATCTCAAACGCCTTATGCTCGCTTTTGAACAATGCCACACAGAGGGAAAAACAAGAGATTTTCAACCCTTAGATGTGCAAAAGCAGGCGGCACTCAACCGAAGTTGAGCGCCGCCTGCTTTACTGTCCACTCCTGTCCGGCAGATACCGGACAGGAGTTGCGCCTGATGAAAACACTCAAACAACGCAAACAATATATTGTGTTTTTATATTGACATTAAACACAATATACGGTATGATTATTGCGTTACACATTCTCGCTTAGGAGGAGGGAGGCATCACCATGCGCATTGGCGGATTACAGAAACTGACGCTGCTGGACTACCCCGGCAAGGTCGCCTGTACGGTGTTCCTATCCGGCTGTAATCTGCGCTGTCCCTATTGCCATAATCCGGGCCTGGTGCTGCCGGAGCAAAGCGAAGGGTCGGAAATACCGGAAGCGGAGGTACTTTCCTTTCTGGAACGGCGGAAAGGAAAGCTGGACGGTGTCTGCATCACCGGCGGGGAACCGGAGCTGCCGGAGTTTCTCGAAAAGCTTCGCCGTCTTGGCTATGCCGTCAAGCTGGACACCAACGGCACCAACCCCGCCATGCTCAAGGCGCTTCTGCATGAGCGCGTTCTTGACTATGTGGCGATGGACATTAAGAACAGCCCTTCTCGTTATGCGGAAACCTGCGGCGGCATCGACTGCCTTTCCAGGGTGCGGGAGAGCGCCGCCCTGCTGATGGACGGCACGGTGGACTACGAGTTCCGCACTACCGTCTGCGCCCCGCTGCACACGCCGCGGGACATGGAGGAGCTCGGCCGCTGGCTGAAGGGCGC
>ENA-ORRE01002306-ORRE01002306.1-human-gut-metagenome-genome-assembly--contig:-NODE-2306-length-11346-cov-4.936498_pt1 | contig 11346 bp, 9 predicted proteins | sample MGYA00242171_ERZ509126 | MGnify/ENA primary metagenome ERZ509126 (study PRJEB26280, sample SAMEA2338648) | human gut metagenome | biome: human gut; feature: human-associated habitat; material: faeces... | reverse complement strand
GCTTTTCCCCCGCCTGCCGGGCTTCCGCCATGGCAAGATCCAACCGATGGTAGATTTCCGGCTGGGTGATGGCGGTCAGCCAAGCGGTGCCCTGCGGTGTGGCAAAGGCACGGTCCGCCAGCAGGCGGCGGCGCACCTGACCGGCTTCATCCACAATATCGGCACCGAATTCCTGCTGGAGCTGCACAATGCAGGGCGAACCCGGCAGCAGAACTTCCCGCGCCACCTGGTCGGCATCCACACAGCGGAACCCCGCGGCACGGATGCTGTCCGTCAGGGGGGATTTGCCGCAGCCGGAACGCCCGGTAATGCCAATGATCTGCATATCAGACCTCCACCACGCGGAACGCCGCGGCACGGATCAGGCGGTTATACACGGCCATGGAAACGCCATCGCTGAGCGGGCAGCGGGCATAAACGGTTTTGGCACCCTTGCGGTCCAGTTCCCGCAGCACGGTGAACAGGTTGTGCGCTTCGCTGATGCCGTCCCCCTCTTTGCCGTAAGAGATGGCCGGAACGGGGAGCTGGGCTTCCTCACCGTCAAAGCAGAGCGCCCAGACGCCGTCCCCAGCGTGGGCGGCAATATAATCGCGGTAGGCATCAAAGCTGCCTTTCAGGATGGTCACATCCGCCTTGGGGGCGTAATGCTTATACTTCATGCCGGGGCTGCGGACAACAGCACCCTCGGGCAGCTTTTCGAGGATGGCCTTGGAGACCTCGACCTCCTCTCCCAGAGCGCGCTCCAGATCTTCCAGCGTGATATGGCCGGGGCGGAACAGGGTGGGCTTTTCGCCTACCACAGAGATCACGGTACTCTCCACACCCACATCGCACTCGCCGCCATCCAGGATCAGGGGCAGACGGCCATCCATATCGGTGAACACATCCTGTGCGTTGGTGGGGCTGGGCTTACCGGAAAGGTTGGCGCTGGGGGCGGCAAAGGCGCAGCCGCTCTGCTCGATGACCGCACGGGCCACCGGGTGGCTGGGCATCCGGATGCCCACCGTGTCCAGACCGGCACAGCACTCCGCGGCCACCTCCGGGCCGCGAGGCATGATGATGGTCAGAGGGCCGGGGCAGAACGCAGCCATCAGCAGCTGGGCACGCTCGGGCACCTCGCTGACAAGGCCGGACAGCATCTCTGGGCCGGTGACATGGACGATCAGGGGGTTGTCCTGCGGGCGGCCCTTGGCCACAAAGATCTTTGCGACTGCCGCGCCGTTGCGCGCATCGGCGGCAATGCCGTAGACCGTCTCGGTGGGCAGGGCCACCAGCTCCCCTCTGCGCAGCAGATCAGCCGCTTTGGCGATTGCTTCGCCTTCAGCAGGTAAAATTTCAGTTTTCATTTTCATACGATTCATCGTTCTTTCTATCTGTAAAGTATATTTGCTTGGCAGTCGTTTGGATGGTTTTGCACCCGCAAAACCGGGTTTTACCCGCCCAGCCTTTGCAGCTTTTCGGTCTGCTCATGGGTGGCAAGAGCATCGATCACCTCATCCAGATTGCCGTCCATGATCTTTTCCAGATTATGGACGGTCAGGCCGATGCGGTGGTCGGTGCAGCGATCCTGCGGGAAGTTGTAGGTGCGGATCTTCTCGCTGCGGTCGCCGGTGCCCACCTGCCCCTGACGCTGGGCGTTGATGGCATCCTGCTGTTCCTTCTGTTTTTGCGCAAGCAGACGGCTGCGCAGGATCTCCAGCGCTTTATCCTTGTTCTGGAACTGGCTGCGCTCGTTCTGGCACTCCACCACCGTACCTGTGGGGATATGGGTCACGCGGATGGCACTGGAGGTCTTGTTGATGTGCTGACCGCCCGCACCGGAGGAGCGGAAGGTATCAATGCGCAGATCCTTCATGTCCAGCGCAAAGTCCACCTCCTCTGCCTGCGGCATTACCGCCACAGTGGCGGTGGAGGTGTGAATGCGGCCTTGGGTCTCGGTCTCCGGCACACGCTGCACCCGGTGCACCCCGCTCTCGTACTTGAGGCGGTTATATGCGCCTGCACCGTCCACCGAGACAATGGCTTCCTTTACGCCGCCAAGTTCGGTCTCGTTCAGGTTGAGCAGTTCCAGCGTCCAACCACGGTTCTGGGCGTACATGGTGTACATGCGCAGCAGGCTGTGGGCAAACAGGGCGGCTTCCTCGCCGCCGGCACCGCTGCGGATCTCCATGATGACGTTTTTGCCGTCGTTCACGTCCTTGGGCAGCAGCAAAATTTTGAGATTATTTTCCAGCTTTGCCACATCTTGACTTTTTTCGCTGATTTCCTGCTGTATCATCTGCTTGAAGTCCGGGTCCAGTGAACCGGGCTCCTCCAGCAGGGCTTTGGCCTGCGCCAGATGATCCAGCGCGGTCTGCCAGTCCCGGTAAGCCTCCACCACCGGCTCGGTGTCGTGGTACTCCCGCATCAGCTTGCGGAACAGCGCCGGGTCGGCGGCGGTATCGGGCTGGTTCAGCCGTATGGAAAGTTCCTCAAAGCGGCGGCAGACCGCATCCATCCGGGAAGAAATATCTTGCATCCTTGCAGTTCTCCTTACAAATTCGTTCCGGTTCGGGTGCGTTGGCTGCGCTACTGCACGCTGCCGGGCTTTACCACCTTTTTGATGTTCTTTTCAATTTTGGCGCGGGGCAGCATGACCTCGCGTCCGCAGCCGGTGCAGCGGATTTTAAAATCCATGCCCACCCGCAGCACCTCGAAGCTGGATGCCCCGCAGGGGTGCTTTTTGCGGGTGAGGATGGTATCTCCCACAGCGATGTCCATATTTATCCGACCTCTCCCTTCTTTTCTGCCGCGCAAGCGCCCGGCAGAGCCAGTGTGTGCCGCCGCCCGCTGAGCGGGTGCTGCGCATACAGATATAGTATAATGCAAAGCCGCACAAAATGCAAATATCTGCGCACACTGCTGCATATCGTTGTAGCATCGCACAGAGACCCGAAAACCATATAGAAAGAGGAATGAAACATGATGCAAGCTTATCGTACCGAAAACAGTTACCGTTCTGCCGCCCGTTTGTCCCCTGCCGAGCTGCGGGCTGCCATGGCCAGCGGCGAAATTTTACAGGCCACTGCCCTTGCCTTTGACACCCGGCGGCAGCTGCGGTTTGAGCTGGGCGGCGTAAAGGCGGTGATGCCCTTTGCCCAGTGCGCAGACGGTGCCGAGACAGGTACCGTGCGGGATATTGCGGTGCTGACCCGGGTGGGACGCCCCACCTGTTTTGTCATCGAGGGGCTGGACACGGACGAGGACGGCGCGCCCTGCTACCGGCTTTCCCGCGCCGAGGCGCAGCGGCTGTGCAAGGCGGAGTATCTGGACACCCTTTCGCCCGGGGATATCCTGCCCTGCACGGTGACCCACATCGAGCCGTTCGGCGCGTTCTGTGATGTAGGCTGCGGCATCAGCGCCCTGCTTCCCATCGACTGTATGTCGGTAAGCCGCATCTCCTCCCCTGCCGACCGGGTCAGCGTAGGGCAGCAGATTTTGTGTGCCATCAAGAACCGGGACGCGCAGGGGCGCTTTGTGCTGACTATCCGGGAGCTGCTGGGCACATGGGCAGAGAACGCCGCCCGGTTCACCGTAGGCGAAACGGTGGTGGGCATCGTGCGCAGCGTGGAGGAATACGGCACCTTTGTGGAGATTGCGCCGAACCTTGCCGGGCTTGCGGAGAGCTGCTCCGGTCTTGCGCCCGGGCAGGCGGTAAGTGTCTACATCAAAAACATCCTGCCGGAAAAGATGAAGATCAAGCTGGTCATCGTGAACCACGCCCTGAGCCAGCCCCACCGGTTTGAGCTGCGGTACTTCATCACCGAGGGACATCTGGACAGGTGGGTGTACTCCACACCGGAATGCCCCAAGCGCATTGAGACAGATTTTGCCGTTGCGGCTTGCAATCCGGGCTGAAAGCCTTTATACTAATAGAAAGAGTTTTTGTCTGCCCGCTGCCCGCCCTTTTGGCAGCGGCGCAGACCTTTGATACCATGTGAAAGCGCAAGGGGGATGTAAGGAACGATGAGCGCCAATGATGCTTTTACCGCCGGTGTCCGTCCCGGCGGCCTGACCAGCAGCACCGAGATCCGGTTGCTGCTGTGCTATCTGGTGAAAAACGCCGGTCCCATTACCCGGCAGGAGATTGAGAACGCCCTGATGGAGGAAGCCCTTGTCAACTATTTTGAGATCGGCTCCTGTCTGGACGATATCACAAAACAGGCGCTGGTCACCCTGACCGGCGACAGCTACACCATTACCGACAAAGGCCGCAAGGTAGCGCAGGAGCTGGCCTACGACCTGCCCCGCAGCGTGCGGGAGCGGGCGGTGGCTGCCGTGCTGCGCTGCCAGACATGGGCCCGCAAGGAGGCCAAGTACAGCGCCCGCATCACCGAAAAGGCCGATGGTCACTGCACCGTGCGCTGCACCGTAAAGGGGCTGGACAGCGAACTGTTCTGTCTGGAACTGGGTGCGCCCGACCGGCTGAGCGCCGAACTGGTGAAGAAGCAGTTCATCCTGAAGGGCAACGAGATCTATCAGCTGCTGATCAACAAGCTGACCGAGGAAGAAAAATAAGACAGAACGATCCCCGCCCGCTGTAAGCAGAACTTACGGCGGGCGGGGATTTTTTCAGATACGCCTAGATCAGGATACAGATCAGTCCAGTGCAGCCCTCGTTGATGACCCGCTCCAGCGTTTCCTGCAGGCGGGTGCGGGCTTCCTGCGGGATGTGGAGCAGCTTGTTCTGCAAGCCGTCGTTCACCAGCTCGTGCAGACTTTTGCCGAAAATGTTGGACTCCCACAGCTGCACCGGGTCGTCCGCAAAGTCGGCCAGCAGGCTCTGCACCAAGTCCTCGCTCTGCTTCTCGGTGCCCACGATGGGGCTCAGTTCCGTGTGGATGGTGGCCTTCATCATCTGGATAGAGGGCGCGCAGGCTTGCAGCCGCACCCCGCAGCGCCCGTCCTGATGCACGATCTCCGGCGGTTCCAGATGCAGCTCGTCGATGGAGGGCATCACAATGCCGTAGCCGGTGGCTTCCACCTGCTCCAAGGCGCTGCGCACCTTCTCGTAGGCGCGTTTTGCCCGGGCAAGCTCCATGATGCAGGGCATCAGCCCCGCCTCGTCCCCGATGTCCAGCCCGGTCTGCTCGCTGAGCACCTGATAAAAGATCTCCGGCTTTAACTCCAAGCTCACCCGCACACTGCCGGCGGCAAGATCTGCGCCCGCCACTGCCGAGCGCTGCACGGCATCGCATTCCAGCGCAGGGGCGTCCGTTCCGGCGGGCAGATCCTTCATGCGGGACACCCGCTCTGCCAGCTGCATGGCAGCTGTGTACACCTGTGCTTGCAACCAGTGCCCGGGCTCCAGCATGGTCACCCAGCGGGGCAGAGCAAAATCCAGCTCCTGCACCGGAAATTCATACAGCACCCGCCGCAAAATCTCCCCCAGCATGGCGGCGTCCAAGTCCACGCAGCTTACCGGCAGCACGGTGCGGCGGTAGTCTCGCGCCATGCCCTCGGCCAGCTGCCGGGTCTCCGGCGCGTCCGGGTGGGTGCTGTTGAGCAGGATGATATAAGGCTTGCCCAGCGCTTCCAACTCGGTGACGACCCGCCTTTCGGCCTCTGCGTAGCCCGCCCGGGGGATATCGCTGACTGAGCCGTCGGTGGTGACCACCACCCCGATGGTGGAGTGCTCACAGATCACCTTGCGGGTGCCGGTCTCTGCGGCAAGGTCAAAGGGCACTTCCTGCTCAAACCACGGGCTTTTGACCATGCGGGGCTTTGCGTCCTCCTCGTGCCCCATGGCACCCTCCACCATGTAGCCCACGCAGTCGATCAGCCGCACCCGGCACGCCCCGCCGCCCTCCAGCTGCAAGGGCACGGCGGTCTCCGGGATGAATTTCGGCTCGGTGGTCATGATGGTGCGCCCCGCTGCCGACTGCGGCAGCTCGTCCCGGGCACGTTCCCGGGCAGCGGCAGAGCCGGACATGGCGGGCAGCACCAGCTGCTCCATGAACCGCTTGATAAAGGTGGATTTGCCGCTGCGCACCGGCCCCACCACACCGATGTAGATATCCCCGCCGGTGCGTGCGCCGATCTCGCGACAGATGCTGTTCTGTTCCTGTTTCTCCAAGGTCCTTCTCCCCTTCCTGTTGCGCTGCGCACCGCGCCCGTAGGGGTGGGTGTGCTCGTTGTATCGTATGAAAAGGGAGCGCTTATTATGCCGGGACGATCTTAAATGCCCTCCGCTTTGCTCTGGGCATAATCAGCGGAAAAATTATTTTATATAATTGCAATTGAAGAAAATCTGCGGATTTTCCTCAATTGCCTTTTCACGGGACTCAAAAAAGAGCTGCCGTGCAAACACACAGCAGCTCTCAGAAAGGTTTTATGAAATCACGGGGTCAGGCGGTTGGGGCCGCGGAACAGGAACTCGGCGTCCTTGATGCTCAGGCCGCACAGCAGCATGGTCAGGCGGTCGATGCCCAGACCAAAGCCGCCGTGGGGCGGGCAGCCGTACTGGAAGAACTCCAGATAGAACTTGACATCCTCAGCCAGACCCTTTTCCTCAGCCTGCTTCTTCAGCACCTCATAGCGGTGCTCGCGCTGGGCACCGGTGGTGATCTCCACACCGCGCCAGATCAGGTCGTAGCCCTGAGGCACGCCGTTCTCGTCGCGCATGTGGTAGAAAGCACGCTTCTCAGCATCGTAATCCGTGACGAAGAGGAACTCGTGGTTATAGTGCTTCTTCACCCAGTCGTAGCTCAGACGCTCAGCCTCGGTGGTCAGGTCGCCCTTCTCGGAATCGTCCACCACATAGCCGAAGTCCTCTTCCAGACCCTTGTACAGGTCAGCCAGCTTGACCACGGGGAACGGGGTCTCAGGCACGATGACTTCCTTGCCGAACAGCTCCTGGATCTGGTCGCCGTAAGCGTCCTTCACAGCCTGCAGGCCAGCCTTGAGCAGCTGCTCCTCCATGGCCATGACATCCTTGTAAGAGGTGATGTAGCTGAACTCCAGATCGAAGCCGGAGAACTCCGTGGCGTGCTTGTTGGTATAGCTCTTCTCGGCGCGGAACACAGGGCCGGTCTCAAAGATGCGCTCAAAGCCTGCTGCCATTGCCATCTGCTTGTAGAACTGGGGGCTCTGTGCCAGATAGGCATTGCGGTCGAAGTAATCCACCTTGAACACCTCAGAGCCGCTCTCGCTGGCAGCAGCGATCAGCTTGGGGGTGTGGATCTCGATGAAGTTCTGGTCCAGCAGGAACTTGCGCATGGCGTTGACCATGCAACTCTGGGCCTTGAACATCAGCTGGTTCTCGTCGGTGCGCAGATCGACCCAGCGGTAATCAATGCGCTGGTCGATGCTGGAACGCTCCACCGCCTTTTTCTTCTTGGTGGCGGCAATGGCCTTACGGGCAATGGGCAGTGCATCCGCAATGCTCTCCACCTCGATGGCCTCGGGGATCATCTCGATGCCGCCCATCTTGACGTAGTCGTTCTCGACCACCTTACCGGTGACAGTGATGACAGAATCAGGGGTCAGCTGATCGATGGTGTCCACCAGATCAGGATGATCCTCTTTTTCAACCGTGATCTGCAGCTTGCCGGTGATATCCTTCAGTACGATAAAGGCCATATACTTGCTGTTGCGCAGGTTTTCAATAAAGCCCTGTACCTTGACCGTATTGCCAATTTCCTTTTGTACCTCGTTGATGTAGGTGCGATTCATGGAAATCCTCCTTTGATGTCTTATACCGTTTTATTATACGCTTTTCAGGGGATAAATCAAGTATTCTGCCCGGGCCAGTCTTACTTCTTGTGGTTTTCCTCTTCGTGCAAAGTGCCGGTGCCGCCCTCGACCACACCGTCGTGGTCGAGCACCGCCCTGATGGTGCCAAAGAAGCACTTTGCGTCCATGCCAAAGCTCAGGTGCTCCACATAGTAGCCGTCCAGCCGGGCCTTGTCCACGATCTCCAGCTCATCCCGCCCATGGATCTGAGCCCAGCCGGTCAGGCCGGGGCGGACATCGTTGGCACCGTACTTGTCCCGCTCGGCCAGCAGGTCATACTGGTTCCACAGCGCCGGGCGCGGGCCGATGACCGCCATATCGCCCACAAAAATGTTCCAGAGCTGGGGCAGTTCGTCCAGACTGGTCTTGCGCAGGAAGTGCCCCACCCGGGTGATATACTGATCTGGGTCCTTGAGCATGTGGGTAGGCATATCGTGGGGGGTGTCGATGCGCATGGTGCGGAACTTGAGGATATTGAAATGCTGTTTGTGGATGCCCACCCGCTTCTGCCTGAAAAAGATCGGTCCCGGGGAATCGATCTTGATGGCAAGGCAGAGGATGAGCAGTAGCGGCGAGAGCACGATCATGCCGCAGAGGGACAGAATAACCGCCAGCAGCCGCTTGATGCCGTTTCGATACATGGAAGATCCTCCCTTTTCAGAGTACCTTTTATTATAGCAAGCCCTTCGACAGTTTGCAATCCATTCCGTGCAGTTTCACGCCCGAGGGGCTCCGGCAGGCGCAACAGAAGTATTGGCTGTTGCGCAGACCACAAAACGCCTGTTTTGTTGCATTATTTATCCTGTTTTCTCTCTTGTTCCGGAACGTTTTCTGCCGTATCATTACAGTAACAACTCTATCTGAAACAGGAGGTCTATTCTGTGATCCAGCGTTTTTCTTTCGGGCATCCCTTCCCCACCCAGAGCGTTGTGCTGTCTCTTCCCGCGGAAAGCGGCCCCGTTCCCTTTCTGACTCCCGATGGCACCGGCTGGCGGCTCACCCTCAGTGAGCAGGCTGCGGTCTACGGTCTGGGCGAAATGCCCCGCGGCATCAACAAGCGCGGCTGGCACTACATCACCAACAACACCGACGAATCCCGCCACAGCGAGGACAAGCTTTCCTTCTATGGTGCGCACAATTTCCTGCTGGTGCGGGACGGCAGCACCTGCTTTGGCCTGTTCGTGGATTTCCCGGGCAAGGTGTATTACGACATCGGCTATACCCGCCACGATCTTTTCTCTTTCCACACCGAGACCCCTGACTATGATCTGTATCTCCTCTCCGGCAAGAACGAGAATGCGATCTGCAAGGAGTTCCGCACCCTCATCGGCCGCAGCTATATCCCACCCAAGTGGGCATTCGGTCTGGCACAGAGCCGCTGGGGCTACAAGACCGAGGAGGACGTACGGGAAGTTGCACGCCAGTACAAGGAGCACGACCTGCCGCTGGACATGATCTGTATGGACATCGAGTATATGCAGGACTATGCCGATTTTACCGTAAACAAGGAACGTTTTCCTGACCTTGCAAAGCTCTCCGCAGACCTGAAAGCGCAGGGCATCCGGCTGGTGCCCATCATCGATGCCGGCGTGCGCATCGACCCCAACGACCCTACCTGCACCGAAGGGCTGGAAAAGGGATACTTCTGCAAAAAGGCCGACGGGACCCCCTTTGTGGCGGCAGTCTGGCCCGGCAAGGCCTACTTTGCCGACTTCCTGCGCCCTGAGGTGCGGGAGTGGTTCGGCCACAAATACAAGGCCCTGACCGACTGCGGCATCGAGGGCTTCTGGAACGATATGAATGAGCCCTCCCTCTTCTACTCACCCGAGCGGCTGCGCGCTTTTCTGAACGATATGGCCGCCCTGCGGGAGAAGGACAACATTGAGCAGGAGGAGTTTTTCCCGCGCGTGGTGGGCGGTGCCATGGGACTGATGAACAGCCCGGCAGACTACGCCAGCTTCTACCACGAGGTGGACGGCCAGAAGGTGCGCCACGATCAGGTCCACAACCTCTACGGCGGCAGCATGACCCGCGCTGCCGGGGAGGCCTTTGTCGACCTGCGCCCGGGCCAGCGCACCCTGCTTTACAGCCGCTCCAGCTTCATTGGCAGCCACCGCTACGGCGGCATCTGGCTGGGCGACAACAATTCCAGCTGGGCCCAGCTGCTGGCCAACATCCAGATGATGCCCAGTGTCCAGATGTGCGGTTTCCTGTACAGCGGTGCCGACCTCTGCGGCTTCTCCTCCGATACCACGCCGGATCTTGCCCTGCGCTGGCTTGAGTTCGGTCTGCTCACCCCGCTGATGCGCAACCACTCCGCAGTTGGCACCCGGATGCAGGAATACTACCGCTTCCCCGAGGTGCTGCCCGCTGTGCGCAATATGATCCGTCTGCGCTACGCCCTGCTGCCCTACCTGTACAGCGAATTTATGAAGGCCGCGCTGGAAAACACCAGCTACTTCCGGCCGTTGGCCTTCGACTACCCGGATGACCCCGATGCCCGGGAGGTGGAAGATCAGCTTCTACTGGGCGAGGGCCTGATGGCAGCGCCTGTCTATGTCCAGAATGCCCACGGGCGGCATGTCTATCTGCCCGAATCCATGAAGCTCCTGCGCCTGCGGGCTGTGGACGACTACGATGAAGAGATCCTGCCCGCCGGACACCACTATATCCGCTGTGCGCTGGACGAAGTGCTGTTGTTCCTCCGTCCGGGTCACATCGTTCCCGTGGCACAGCCCGCCAACAACACCTCTGAGCTGGATGATGCCAGCCTGACCCTGTGGAGCTTCCTGCCCGACGGCGAATCTGCTGAGTACCGGATGTACCGGGATGATGGCGTGACAACAGAATATGAGAAGAAAGAGCACTGGAAAACGCTGCAGATCCATCATTCCTGATCGAAGTGTCCCGGAAAGGCAGGATCTCCCCTGCGCAGCATCTTGTATTTTACAGAAAACTGTATTATAATATAGATGTTCTTTACAAATTGCGTTGTGCCGCAAAACGGCACGGCGCATTTTTTACGCTTCAATTTTGGTGCAAGAGTATGAGAGAAGTTTCAAAGGAGGCGGAGCTTTCATGGCACAAATGTCCAAAGCCGGTGATCTGACCAGCGGCCCGATGCTGAAAAAGATCATCCTGTTTTCCCTACCGCTGGCGGCATCCAGCTTTTTGCAGCTGCTGTTCAATGCTGCCGATGTGGTCGTGGTGGGCCGGTTCGTCGGCAGCGCCGCGCTGGCAGCAGTTGGTTCCAACGGTGCGCTCATCAACCTGCTGGTTAACCTGTTTGTCGGCCTTGCGCTGGGTGCAAATGTTGTGGCTGCCCGCTGCTATGGCGCAAAGGATGACCAGGGCGTGCACGAAGCGGTGCAGACCGCTGTTACCCTGAGCCTTGTGGGCGGCGTACTGATGGCTTTTGTTGGTTTTTTTGCAGCCCACGGCCTGCTGGAACTGATGTCCAGCCCTGAGGATGTCATTGACCTTGCCACCCTTTATCTGAAGATCTACTTCATCGGAATGCCGATGACCATGCTGTACCGTCAGTTCCAATATACCCTTTGTCACCATAGATGC
>ENA-ORRE01002293-ORRE01002293.1-human-gut-metagenome-genome-assembly--contig:-NODE-2293-length-11406-cov-2.674478_pt1 | contig 11406 bp, 10 predicted proteins | sample MGYA00242171_ERZ509126 | MGnify/ENA primary metagenome ERZ509126 (study PRJEB26280, sample SAMEA2338648) | human gut metagenome | biome: human gut; feature: human-associated habitat; material: faeces... | reverse complement strand
CAACCCCCAGCCACTGGCTGTCGGGCGTCCAGGTATTGGTATTGGTGAGCAGGTGATTACGGGGAGCAAAGGTTATCTGTTTCATGGCGCGGTCCTGATACAAAACGGTTCCCGCCATCATACTTCACAAGGACTTCACTTTCAGACAATAGTCTTTTGCCATCGTGATGAATGTGAGTGAAAAGATGGAACATTTCGACGTGGCGATTATTGGCCTCGGCCCGGCAGGGTCGGCGTTGGCGCGAAAGTTAGCAGGCAAAATGCAGGTGATCGCGCTGGATAAAAAGCACCAGTGTGGTACTGAAGGTTTCAGCAAACCTTGTGGCGGTCTTCTGGCACCGGACGCGCAGCGATCTTTTATTCGCGATGGACTGACGCTTCCTGTCGATGTCATCGCCAACCCGCAGATTTTCAGCGTCAAAACCGTCGACGTCGCCGCATCGCTCACGCGTAACTACCAGCGAAGCTATATCAATATTAATCGCCATGCTTTCGACTTGTGGATGAAATCGCTGATCCCCGCCAGCGTTGAGGTTTACCACGACAGCCTGTGTCGAAAAATCTGGCGTGAGGATGATAAATGGCATGTCATTTTCCGCGCAGACGGCTGGGAGCAGCATATTACCGCCCGCTATCTGGTCGGTGCCGATGGAGCCAACTCGATGGTGCGGCGACATCTCTACCCGGATCATCAGATTCGTAAATATGTCGCCATCCAGCAGTGGTTCGCAGAGAAACATCCGGTGCCGTTCTACTCCTGCATCTTTGATAATTCGATAACTGACTGTTACTCATGGAGTATCAGCAAAGACGGTTATTTTATCTTTGGCGGTGCCTATCCCATGAAAGATGGCCAGACGCGTTTCACGACGCTAAAAGAGAAAATGAGCGCCTTTCAGTTCCAGTTTGGTAAGGCGGTGAAAAGCGAAAAATGCACGGTGCTGTTTCCCTCACGCTGGCAGGATTTTGTCTGCGGTAAGGACAACGCCTTTCTGATTGGCGAAGCGGCGGGATTTATCAGCGCCAGCTCGCTGGAGGGGATTAGCTATGCGCTGGATAGCGCAGAGATTCTGCGTTCGGTATTACTGAAGCAGCCAGAGAAGCTCAATACCGCTTACTGGCGCGCCACTCGCAAACTGCGTTTAAAACTCTTCGGCAAGATAGTAAAAAGCCGATGCCTGACCGCACCGGCTTTAAGAAAGTGGATTATGCGCAGTGGAGTGGCGCATATTCCACAGTTGAAAGATTATCCAACGCGCTTCACATCGCCCACCAGCAGGATGTAAGAGAGCGCGCCAATCAACGCGACGGCGGAGATATAAACCAGTGCAGGTGCGAAACCGTAACCCTGCGCCAGGTACCCCACCACCAGCGGAACAGTGATGCCGCCCAGACCACCGGCAAAGTTAAACACGCCGCCGGTTAAACCAATCAGGCGCATCGGTGCCAGAGAAGAGACCAGCGACCAGGTTATCGAAGCAAAACCGTTGCCGAAGAATGCCAGCGCCATCAGGCACATAATCATCATCGGATCGTTGGTGTAGTTCGCACCCATAATGCAGGTGGAGATCAGCAAGCCGCAGATAATCGGCGTTTTACGCGCAAAGCCCAGTGAAAAGCCCTTACGTACCAGCAGATCCGCGACCCAGCCAGAGAGCAGGACGCCAATAAACGCCGCGAGGAATGGCACCGTGGTCATAAAACCTGCTTTCAGCGCCGTGATTCCTTTTTCCTGGGTTAAATAGTTCGGGAACCAGGTTAAGAAAAACCACAGTGTAGAAGCCACCGCAAATTGCCCAAGATAGACACCGATCAGTTTACGATGGAACACCAGTTTCCAGTCTTTGGCTGTTAACGGCTGGGGACGCGCCTCTTTTTTCACCGGCGCATCGCCATCCACCAGACCGCCGCCATCACGAATGTAATCCAGTTCAGCTTTGCTGATGCCTTTGGTCAGACGCGGCGGCTGATAAACCTTAAACCAAATCAGCGACCAGATAATGCCGATACCACCGGTGACAATGAACACCCAGTGCCAGCTCAACATCTCCTGAATCCAGATCAGCAGCGGAGTCAGAAACGCCAGACCGACAAACTGACCAGACGTATAAAAACCAACGGCAGAAGCACGTTCATGTTCCGGGAACCAACTGGTTACCATCCGGTTATTGGTCGGGAACGCGGGCGCTTCGAAAATACCGGTTATCGCGCGCAGACCAATTAATGACATTAAGCCCGTGGCAAAGCCCTGGAATAACGTCGCCACTGACCAGCCAAATATCGCAATAAAATAAGTCACGCGTGAACCTACGCGATCTAAAAACCAACCACCGGGGATCTGACATAGCGTATAAAGCCAGGCGAAGGCCGAAAATACATAGCCCATTTGCGCTTTAGTAATACCAAACTCTTCCTGAATATGGGCAGAAGCCACGGCCAGGTTAGCGCGGTCAACATAACAAATGACCACCGTAATAAAGATCATCACCAGCGTCAGATAACGCCGACGCCCCGGCTTTGCTGCATTAACGGGAATATCCATAGCGAGCTTTCTCCAGATTTTGGGCATAGCGAAGCCGCTCACCATGCCCTGTAATTTACAGAGGGTTATATTTTTGTATTGCTGTTTTAGTGCCCGATGAGGGGCTTACGTGGCAGGAATTACCACTCTGCTACGCTGTTATCTTCATGACGCCAGAGCGGATTACGCCAGTCCGGGGCATTTTTACTGAACTCAATAACTTTAGCTTCGTCGATTTCCACGCCTAAGCCCGGTTTCGTTAATGGTTTAAAGAAACCGCCGACCATGCTGAAGTCCTCTTTGTTTTTCACAAAGTCGAGTAACTCCGCGCCTTTGTTGTAATGAATGCCCATACTTTGTTCCTGAAGGACGGCGTTATAGGAAACAAAGTCGATATGCAGGCAAGCCGCCAGTGCAATCGGTCCGAGCGGACAGTGCGGCGCAAGGGTCACGTCATAGGCTTCTGCCATTCCGGCAATTTTGTAGCATTCGGTAATACCGCCTGCGTGGGAGAGATCCGGTTGCAGAATCGAAATACCGCCTGCCTCCAGCACACGTTTAAAATCGAAGCGTGAGAACATGCGCTCACCCGCCGCCAGTGGAATATGCGTTTGTGCCGCCAGTTTCGGGTAGTATTCGGCCTGTTCCGCCAGCACCGGCTCTTCAATAAACAGCGGACGATACGGTTCCAGCTCTTTAATCAGCACTTTCGCCATCGGCGCGCTGACGCGACCATGGAAATCAAGACCAAACTCAATCTGATTGCCAAAAGCTTCACGAATTTGTGCCACGGTGTTGACTGCCGCATCTACCGCGCGGGAGTTATCAATTAGCCCCAGTTCTTCACAACCGTTCAGTTTGAAGGTATCGAAGCCGATTTCGCGTAGCGTTTTAATGCCGTCGATAACATCCGCCGGACGATCGCCGCCGACCCAACTGTAGGCTTTAATTTTGTCGCGAACCAGGCCGCCCATCAGTTGCCAGACCGGCGCATTCAGCACTTTGCCTTTGATATCCCATAACGCCTGGTCAATCCCGGCGATGGCACTCATCAGAATCGGACCGCCACGATAAAATCCGGCGCGATACATCACTTGCCATAAGTCGTTGATGCGTGACGGGTCCTGACCAATCAAATAGTCACTCAGCTCGTGGACTGCCGCTTCCACCGTGCGAGCGCGACCTTCAATCACGGGCTCGCCCCAACCGACCACGCCTTCATCGGTTTCAATTTTCAGGAACATCCAGCGGGGAGGTAAACGATACGTGGTAATTTTGGTGATTTTCATTGCACTGCCTCTCGATACGCCTTAACAAATGCTGCTGCCTGCTGCGCAGTCCGTTCTACGGACTGCCCGGCGCGATAGAGATCGCTGCCTAAGCCCGCCCCTGCACAACCTGCGTCTATCCACTGCGCCAGGTTTTCTGGCGTCACGCCGCCAACGGCAAAGACTGCGATGTCCGGTGGTAATACCGCTTTTAATGCTTTGATGTATTGCGGACCAAAAGCCGATGACGGAAATATTTTCAGTGCCTGCGCGCCCGCTTCGAGCGCGGTAAAGGCTTCGGTCGCCGTCGCGCAGCCGGGGCAGACGGTCATGCCGTAGCCCACCGCACGGCGGATCACTTCACTATGGATATTGGGCGTAACGATGAGCTGACAGCCCATTCTGGCGAGCGCATCGACCTGTTCAGGTTTCAGTACCGTACCTGCGCCAATCAACGCCTTGTCGCCATACGCATCAACGATGGCGGGAATGCTCTGCTCCCATTGTGGAGAATTCAGCGGGATTTCAACCGCGTCGAACCCGGCGTCAATCACCGCGCCAACATGCGCCAGCGCCTCGTCGGGCGTAATGCCGCGCAAAATGGCGATCAGCGGGAGTTTAGTTTGCCACTGCATGAGCGATGTTCCTTATACCAGTCTGAAATGCCGTGTCGCCCGCCACCGCCGTCACGTCACAACCCATCGCCTGAAAGGCTTGCTGGTAGCGCGCGGTCAGCGATGTTCCGGCGACAAGGGTGATGACTTGTGATGGGTCACATAGTCGCGCATACTGGCGACCTCTGCGCCAATCAACAAACCAGAGAGAAATTCGCTGACCTGTTCGCGGGGAAGTGTTCCCAGCACATGCGAGGCGCGAACTTCAAAAAGCTGTGGCAATACGGCGGGCGCATTAAGGCCACGCTCAAGACCAGCAGCGAAAGCATCGACAGCGTTTTCCTGCGGCGGCAAACCTGCGCCAATCAATGAGTGATTTAACAGTAAATGATGTAATTCACCGGTCATCACGGTGCGAAAATCGTTAATTTGCTGGCTATCGGCCTGCACCCATTTGCAATGCGTACCGGGCATGACATAAAGAGAGGAAGGAGCGAGAGTGCGCGCGCCGATCAATTGTGTTTCTTCGCCGCGCATCACATTGTGGTTATCGTCATGAGAGACGCATAATCCGGGAATAATCCAGATATTGTCGCCAACAGACGTTAATTGTTCGCCAATAGACGAAAAACGGGCAGGAATGGATAAATACGGCGCAACTTTCCAGCCGACATTGCTGCCGACCATTCCTGCCATTACCACTGGCATATTCTCTTCACGCCAGTCGGTCGTCACTTCTGCTAACACCGCAGCCGGAGATTTTCCATTCAGGCGCGTGACGCCTGCTTCTGATTGCCTGCTGTCCAGGCAGTGGTCGCCCTGATAAAGCCAGGCGCGCAGATTGGTCGATCCCCAGTCAATTGCGATGTAGCGAGCTGTCATGTGATTTCCTTTAACCTTCGTGTCGAGCTGGCGATCATGGTAAGCGCCGCCTGCTCTGCCGCATCGCCGTCCTGATGCCGTATCGCATCGAACAGCGCCTTATGTTCCTGGAGCGTTTGCGGCATGTTGACCTCATCGCCCATCCAGGTTCGTTCAAAAACCGCCCGCTGCAGCGAACTGATCGCAATGCTCAGTTGTTGTAACACCGGGTTATGCACCGACTGCAGCACCGCCTCGTGGTAGCGAATATCCGCTTCGTTAAACGCTTCGCGGTCCTGATTGTTAGCAATCATCTCGTTCAGCGCCGATTCAATCTGCGCCAGATCGCTGGAGGTCGCGCGCTCTGCTGCCCAACGGGCAATAGCCGGCTCTACCAGGTTTCGCACTTCGCTCATTGCACTGATAAGCCGTGGGTCATAGTCGTTTTCCAACACCCATTGCAGTACGTCAGTGTCGAGGTAATTCCACTGGTTACGCGGAGCCACAAACGCCCCGCGATAACGTTTCATTTCAATCAGCCGCTTCGCCATCAGCGAACGAAATACCTCACGGATGATGTTGCGCGAGGTTGCAAACTCCTCACAGAGTTCTGCCTCAGCCGGAAGCGGCGAGCCTGGCACGTATTTGCCGTGAACGATCTGTTTACCCAGCGTAATAACGATGCGATCGGTTTTATTGAGAGTCATGGAGAGTCCTTGTGCTCTGTATGTTCTTCTCTACTTTACCCCGATCGATGCATAACGCGGCAATTTTGTAGTACCAGCGTGATGACGTTCGCGTTTGCTGTGCGCATAATGTAGTACAAATTTATATTGTTGTACTACAATTTAGATCACAAAAAGAACAACCCATAAGAAAATGTTCTACGCCGGGCAAAAATCTGAAAAGGGAGATCAGGCGCTAAACTGGGGGAAAAAAGAGTATGCTTTCAACGGATTAGCACTCTTGTTTAAAGGATTAATCATGAAGTTGAATCTTAAGGGATTTTTCAAGGCTGCCAGTTTGTGTTCTTTGGCATTTGCGTTGACCGGATGTATCACCGCAGGACTGGTTTTTAATACCGCAAGCCCTCCACATGCCGAGCAATGGCGGTCAGATACGATTAAGGGTTTATCGCTGGCTGAAGACAGTAACGGTACGAAAGGCTATGTTTTTGTTGGTGAATCGTTGGACTATCTGTTGACCACCGGCGGCGATGAGGTGGTTAACATGCTGAACGATCCGGCAATCCATGGTGAAAGAATCACCGTTTCTGATAACGCGAAATTTATTTTAAGCAGCAGTAATAAGAATTTCTCTGGTGCTATTACGCTCTATTACGACTGGAACAACGAAGAAGATAAGGCACTGGCAACACAATATGGTTTTATTTGTGATACCCGGCGTTGTACATGGATGCTGGACGGTTTGAAAGGCTCAATCCACCAGAAAAATAAAAAAGCGGATTACTCAAACGTGATGGTTTTCCATCAACCCTTTACGGTGGGATTTTATGAGTACAAAGCAACAGATGGCGTCCCGCGCGGCCTCGTTAATGCGCTGCTGCCAGTCACTCTTACGCTGGATATAGTAACGTCACCACTCCAGTTCCTGATTTTATGCACGACCAGAAATTGTTAATCGCTGCGGGCAAACGCATTCATGCCGTTTGCCCGTTCACTGATTAATTCAGCACATACTTCTCAATAGCAAATGCCACGCCATCTTCAAGGTTAGATTTGGTGACAAAGTTCGCCACTTCTTTCACCGAAGGAATAGCGTTATCCATCGCCACACCGACGCCTGCATATTCAATCATTGCGATGTCGTTTTCCTGATCGCCAATCGCCATGATTTCTTCCGGTTTAATACCTAACACGTCGGCCAGTGATTTCACACCCGTACCTTTGTTAACGCGTTTATCGAGGATTTCGAGGAAGTACGGCGCACTTTTCAGCACGGTGTATTTTTCTTTCACTTCCTGCGGAATACGCGCAATGGCCTGGTCGAGGATGGCGGGTTCATCAATCATCATCACTTTCAGGAACTGGGTATTGGGGTCCATTTTCTCCGCTTCGCAGAACACCAGCGGAATGGTGGCAACGAAAGATTCATGCACCGTGTAGTAGCTGATATCTCGGTTGGCGGTGTACAGCGTGGTGCGGTCCAGGGCGTGGAAATGAGAACCGACTTCGCGAGAGAGTTTTTCCAGGAAACGGTAGTCGTCATAGCTGAGAGCGGTTTGCGCCACGGTGCTACCATCAGCTGCCTTCTGTACCAGCGCGCCGTTATAAGTAATGCAGTAGTCGCCCGGCTGTTCCATATGCAGCTCTTTCAGGTAATTGTGAACACCTGCATAAGGGCGACCCGTCGTTAGCACGACATTCACGCCACGGGCGCGAGCTGCGGCAATCGCATTTTTAACGGCGGGTGAAATGGTGTGATCGGTGCCATCCATATCGATAGCAATGAGTTTGATAGCCATGAGTTCCCCAGGTAGATTGGTTCCTGCCCCATGCTAACGCGATTCCGCTCAAAAATCAGTACAACACCCGAGGGAAAAGGGGGATGCAACGCGCATTGCGTGCTCCCCTTTTGCTTAGCGGAAAAGTTTCCCTTTCAGCAGTTCCATGCCTGCGGAAAGCAGATCGTTATTGGCTTGTGGTGACACTTCACCTTGCGGTGAGAGCGCAATTGTTCTGCCAGTAAACTGGAAGCTGTACTGGTATCCACGCCAAGTTTTTGCCCGAGATCGGACACCGCATTTGTGCCGAGCGCCGATTCCAGTTGCTCGCCGCTAACTGATTGATTGCTCTGTTGATTACTCAGCCAGGTTGAGAGAATGGCCCCTAAGCCGCCACTTTGCAGTTTTTCCAGCAGCACCCGAATGCCGCCCTGCTCCTCAACCCAGCTCAAAATCGCCTGATATTTCCCCGCATCGCCTTTCAGAAAGGCACCGACAACTTCATCAAAAAGCCCCATGATAATCACCTGTAAAGCGTTACGTGTTGACCCAAAAAGTATAGATCTGCGGGATGATAATTGCGGATTGCAGAAATAAAAAGGGCGAAGATGATCTCCGCCCTTTTCTTATAGCTTCTTGCCGGATGCGGCGTTAACGTCTGATCCGGCCTACAAAATCATGCAAATTCAATATATTGCACGAGTCTCGTAGGCCTGATAAGCGTAGCGCATCAGGCACGCTCGCATTGTTAACGCCATTAAATATCGATATTCGCCGCTTTCAGAGCGTTCTCTTCGATAAACGCACGGCGCGGTTCAACGGCGTCGCCCATAAGCGTAGTGAACAACTGGTCGGCAGCAATCGCATCTTTAACGGTAACGCGCAGCATACGACGGCTTTCCGGGTCCATGGTGGTTTCCCACAGCTGTTCCGGGTTCATCTCGCCCAGACCTTTATAACGCTGGATGGAGAGGCCGCGACGGGACTCTTTCACCAGCCAGTCCAGCGCCTGCTCGAAGCTGGCTACCGGCTGACGACGTTCGCCACGTTCGATAAATGCATCTTCTTCCAGCAAGCCACGCAGTTTCTCACCCAGCGTGCAGATACGACGATATTCGCCGCCGGTGATAAATTCGTGATCCAGCGGATAATCAGTATCCACACCGTGGGTACGCACGCGAACAATCGGCTCGAACAGGTTTTGTTCGGCATTGGTATGGACATCAAACTTCCACTGGCTGCCGTGCTGTTCTTTGTCGTTCAGTTCGCTGACCAGCGCGTTCACCCAGCGGGTAACGGTCTGCTCATCAGAGAGATCGGCTTCCGTCAGCGTCGGCTGATAGATAAGCTCTTTCAGCAGAGCTTTCGGATAACGACGCTCCATGCGGTTGATCATTTTCTGCGTCGCGTTGTACTCAGACACCAGTTTCTCTAACGCTTCGCCAGCCAGCGCCGGTGCACTGGCGTTGGTGTGCAGCGTTGCGCCATCCAGCGCGATAGAGATCTGGTACTGATCCATCGCTTCGTCGTCTTTAATGTACTGTTCCTGCTTACCTTTCTTCACTTTGTACAGCGGCGGCTGAGCGATGTAGACGTGACCACGTTCAACGATTTCCGGCATCTGACGATAGAAGAAGGTCAACAGCAGCGTACGAATGTGCGAGCCGTCGACGTCCGCATCGGTCATGATGATGATGCTGTGATAACGCAGTTTGTCCGGGTTGTACTCGTCACGACCGATACCACAACCAAGCGCGGTGATAAGCGTCGCCACTTCCTGAGAAGAGAGCATCTTATCGAAGCGCGCTTTCTCGACGTTGAGGATTTTACCCTTCAGCGGCAGAATCGCCTGGTTCTTGCGGTTACGCCCCTGCTTCGCAGAGCCGCCCGCGGAGTCCCCTTCCACCAGGTATAGTTCGGAAAGCGCTGGGTCGCGTTCCTGGCAGTCTGCCAGTTTGCCCGGCAGGCCCGCTAAGTCGAGCGCACCTTTACGGCGAGTCATTTCACGCGCGCGACGCGCCGCTTCACGGGCACGGGCAGCATCGATAATTTTGCCAACCACGATTTTCGCGTCGGTTGGGTTTTCCAGCAGGTATTCCGCCAGCAGTTCGTTCATCTGCTGTTCAACCGCCGATTTCACCTCAGAAGAAACCAGTTTGTCTTTGGTCTGTGAGGAGAATTTCGGGTCCGGCACTTTCACGGAAACGACCGCAATCAGGCCTTCACGCGCATCGTCACCGGTGGCGCTGACTTTGGCTTTTTTGCTGTAGCCTTCTTTGTCCATGTAGGCGTTCAGAGTACGGGTCATCGCCGCACGGAAACCTGCCAGGTGAGTACCGCCGTCACGCTGCGGAATGTTGTTGGTAAAGCAGTAGATGTTTTCCTGGAAGCCATCGTTCCACTGCAACGCCACTTCGACGCCAATACCGTCTTTTTCGGTGGAAAAGTAGAAGATATTCGGGTGGATCGGCGTTTTGTTCTTGTTCAGATATTCAACGAACGCCTTGATGCCGCCTTCATAGTGGAAGTGGTCTTCTTTGCCATCGCGCTTGTCGCGCAGACGAATGGAAACGCCGGAGTTGAGGAACGACAACTCACGCAGACGTTTCGCCAGAATTTCATATTCGAACTCGGTCACATTGGTGAAGGTTTCAAGGCTTGGCCAGAAACGCACCATAGTGCCGGTTTTTTCAGTCTCGCCGGTAACCGCCAGCGGGGCCTGCGGTACACCGTGTTCGTAGATCTGACGGTGAATTTTACCCTCGCGCTGGATAACCAGCTCCAGTTTTTGCGACAGGGCGTTTACTACCGAAACACCAACGCCGTGCAGACCGCCGGACACTTTATAGGAGTTATCGTCAAATTTACCGCCTGCGTGCAGAACGGTCATGATCACTTCCGCCGCCGATACGCCCTCTTCCGGGTGAATACCGGTCGGAATGCCGCGCCCGTCATCCTGTACAGAGACAGAGTTATCGGCGTGAATGGTGACGATAATTTCTTTACAGTGACCCGCGAGCGCTTCGTCGATAGCGTTATCTACCACCTCGAATACCATGTGGTGCAGACCGGTGCCGTCATCCGTGTCGCCGATATACATACCCGGGCGCTTACGCACCGCATCCAGCCCTTTCAGGACTTTGATACTGGAGGAGTCATAAGAATTCGACATCAACGTTTCTCGCTCATTTATACTTGGGTTAATCCGTTATTTTACCCTTTTCCACGGTAAACATCTTCGAATTTTCGTCCGACATGTCTATAACGTGTTCAGCACTGATCGCGCTGACAAAGACCTGTGATTGCGTCGCTTTTAAGCGGCTGGCAAGCAGCCCGCGACGCTCATCATCAAGCTCAGAGGCAAAATCATCTATCAGGTAGAGACACCGCCGCCCGCTTTCACGGGTGAGGAACTCTCCTTGCGCCAGACGTAAGGCGCACATCAACAGCTTAAGCTGCCCACGCGATAAGGTATCTTCCACCGGCGCACCGTCGGCGCGAATGCGTAAGTCCGCTTTATGCGGGCCGTGCGCGGTGTAGGTTAACTGGCGATCGCGTTCAAAATTACGTTCCAGCACCTCAGCGTACTCTGTCTCTTTCTCCCAGCCGCGCTGGAAAGAGAAAGTCAGAGAAAACTCAGGGAGAAATTGCTTACAGGTATCAGCCATATCGGCTGGG
>ENA-ORRE01002280-ORRE01002280.1-human-gut-metagenome-genome-assembly--contig:-NODE-2280-length-11440-cov-5.264383_pt1 | contig 11440 bp, 8 predicted proteins | sample MGYA00242171_ERZ509126 | MGnify/ENA primary metagenome ERZ509126 (study PRJEB26280, sample SAMEA2338648) | human gut metagenome | biome: human gut; feature: human-associated habitat; material: faeces... | reverse complement strand
GGCATCGATCTGGGCAAGCCATTTCGATGTTGAGCATGGCTCTACGTACTCTGCCATCTTCGTGATCGCCTCTTTTGCATCGGCTACGATCGGAATATCGACGTGAATGTTTCGGGAGATCGAAGCTGTGTCGATGTCGATGTGGACAATCTGCGCGTGCGGGGCAAATTCATGCAGCTTTCCGGTGATACGGTCATTGAAACGTGTTCCGATCGAGAACAGCAGATCGCACTCGCTGACTGCCATATTCGCCGCATACGCGCCGTGCATGCCAAGGTTTCCGATGAACAGCGGGTGTTTCGTGGAGATCGCGCCGCGTCCCATAACGGTTGTGACAACCGGCACCTGTGTTTTCTCGACCACTTCGCGGAACACTTCCTGCGCATGTGCGATGTTGACACCGCCGCCGGCAAGGAACAGCGGGCGTTTTGCTTTCGAAAGCATCTTTAACGCACGTTTTAACTGACCAATGTGAACGCTGGTGTTCGGTTTGTAGCCGCGGATGTTGACGTTTTTCGGATACTCTGCGCTGCCGAACTCTGCCATGACATCTTTTGGAAGGTCAATGAGAACCGGTCCCGGTTTTCCGGTGCGGGCAATGTAGAAGGCTTCTTTGATGATGCGTCCGAGATCTTCACGGTTTCTTACCGTCACGCCGTATTTCGTGATGCTGCGGGTGATGCCGACAATATCAACCTCCTGGAATGCATCGTTTCCGATGAGGTGGCGGGCTACCTGTCCGGTGAAGCAGACAAGCGGAACGCTGTCGTAGTTTGCCGTTGCAAGACCGGTGACCAGGTTGGTTGCACCAGGGCCGCTGGTAACGAGGCATACGCCGACTTTTCCTGTCGTTCTCGCATAGGCATCCGCCTCATGCACCAGCGCCTGCTCGTGGCGCGGCAGAACGATTTTGATTTCATCCTGTTTGTAAAGCTCATCGCTGATATCAATGGTGCAGGCTCCCGGATAACCGAAGAGATACTCGACACCCTCCTCCTTCAGAGCCTTTACCAGAAGTTTGTTTCCTGTAATCTGTTTCATATGAAAACCTCCTGTTCTAAATTTGCTGCATAAAAAATCCCCGAACATAAAACACCTTTTCTGTGCCTTACGTTCAGGGAGAATGTTTCCATCCACGGTACCACCTGAATTCCAGAAGAATACACTTCTGCTCATTCCGTACAGGATTTAACTTTTTTCATCCGATACGGCATCCCGGTAACGTGGGAACTACGTTGGAGCCTACTTGGAAAACATTGCTGTCCGCTTTTTCTGTTCAGTCCACTGCTCGAGGGCTACTTCCGCAGGCACGCTCACGGAGATTCTCACCAGCCATCTCCTCTCTTTGCTTTGCGCCGCCAGGTACTCCTCCCTGTCACTGCATTTTAGGTTTTGTTTTTTCTTAAATTACTGTCTATTATAGTCAGAAATGCCGCTCGTTGTCAATCGTTTCGCGCCCTTTTCTTGACTTTTCGCCCTGCGCGTGCTTTACTTAATCAGGTTTGTCTAATTAAAATAAGGAGTTTATACCCATAATGATTACATACACACAGGAAGAACTCTCTTCCATTGTCCACGCATTTGCTTTCCCGGGAACGATTACAGACTGGACGCCGCACGGGAACGGCCATATCAACGATACGTTTCTGGTGCGCTCCACCGAAAACGGCGTCCTCCGCAAATCGATTCTGCAGCGCATGAACCGCACCGTTTTCCACAATCCAACGGAGCTGATGCAGAATATTGCACAGGTAACATCATTTCTGCGGAAAAAAATCACAGCCGCAGGAGGAGATCCATTCCGCGAGACGCTGAACCTGATTCCGACGACAGACGATGCCTGGTTTTTCGTCGATGAGCGCGGAGAATTCTGGCGCGCATTTCTCTTTATTTCCGATGCGTCCTGCTATGATGCCGTGACAGATCCAAAGCTGTTTTACGAGACCGGTAATGCTTTCGGCCGCTTCCAGCAGATGCTCTCCGATTTTCCGTCCGCCTCTCTTTTCGAGACGATCCCGGATTTCCACAACACACCGCTCCGCTACCAGGCGCTTTTACAGGCGGCACAGGCGGATCCGAAAGGACGGCTGAAAAACGTTTCGGATGAGATGGCGTTTTTCCTCGACCACGCAGACGATTACGGCGTAGCCGAGCGCATGAAGGCCTCGGGCGAGCTGCCGCTCCGCGTAACGCACAACGATACGAAGCTGAACAACATTATGATTGATGACAAAACCGGCGAGGGCATCTGCGTCATCGACCTGGACACCACCATGCCCGGCCTCAGCGCCTATGACTTCGGCGACTCCATCCGCTTCGGCGCAGCTACCGCTGCCGAGGACGAAAAGGACCTGAGCAAGATGACCATCGATCTGGAGCTGTACCGGATCTTTACCCGGGGCTTCCTGACTGCCTGCCCGGGTCTCACCGAGAACGAGCGGAAGGCCCTGCCTCTGGGCGCGCTGACCATGACCCTGGAATGCGGCGTCCGCTTCCTGACGGACTATCTTGATGGGGATCATTATTTTGCCGTTCATCGGGAAGGGCAGAATCTTGACCGCTGCCGCACTCAGTTCAAGCTCGTGGCAGACATGGGGAAAAAATGGGACGAAATGCGGAAGATCGTAGAGGAGGAATCAAGATGAACGTACTTGTGACCGGCGGTGCCGGATATATTGGCAGCCATACCTGTGTGGAGCTTCTCAATGCGGGTTACGATATTGTGGTGGCAGATAACTATTACAACGCTTCCCCCGTGGTGCTGGATCGGGTCAAGCAGATCACCGGCAAGGACTTCCGGTTCTATCAGGCTGATATGACAAAGCACGAGGACGTGGAGAAGATCTTCACCGAGTGCCCTGATATCGATGCCGTCATCCAGTTTGCCGCCTATAAGGCAGTGGGTGAGAGCGTTTCCAAGCCCATCGAGTACTACTACAACAACCTCAACTGCACCCTGGTCATTCTGGACGTGATGCGCCGCCACAACTGCCGCAACTTCGTGTTCAGCTCCTCGGCCACCGTCTACGGCGACCCCGCCAGCGTGCCCATCACCGAGGACTTCCCCGTGGGTGCCACCACCAACCCCTACGGCACCACCAAGGCCTTTACCGAGCGCATCCTGACCGATGTCTGCAAGGCTGACCCCACCCTGAACGTGGCCCTGCTCCGTTACTTCAACCCCATCGGTGCCCACAAGTCCGGCCTGATCGGCGAGGACCCCAACGGCATCCCCAACAACCTGATGCCCTACATCGCCAAGGTGGCCGTGGGCAAGCTGGAAAAGGTGCATGTCTTTGGCAACGACTACCCCACCCCCGACGGAACCGGCGTGCGCGATTACATCCATGTGGTTGACCTGGCCCGGGGCCATGTCTGCGCCATCAAGAAGCTGCAGACCAACTGCGGCCTGTTCATCTGCAATCTGGGCACCGGCCACGGCTACAGCGTGCTGGATGTCATCCATGCCTTTGAGAAGGCCTGCGGCAAGAAGCTCCCCTATGTGATCGATCCCCGCCGTCCCGGCGATATCGCCGAGTGCTATGCCGACCCCACCAAGGCCAAGAACGAGCTGGGCTGGGTGGCTGAGTACGGCATCGAGGAGATGTGTGCCGACAGCTGGAACTGGCAGAAGAACAACCCCGACGGTTACCACACCGTGAAGTAAACAGAACTGTTCTCAAAACGCACCTTTGAACGTGAAAATTCAGGGGTGCGTTTCCTTTTGCCCGGAAACCTGCCGGAACAGGAGAAAGATTTCTACAAAAAACAGCGGGGACAGGCGAGAATTTTTGCCGCTTCCTGCCTTGACAATGCCTTTGAGTTAGCTTATATTAAGACTGTTCACATACACTAACATTTTGTCGAAGGAAAGGCATCTGCCATGACATTAAAGGAACTGAAGATCGGCGAAAGTGCCGTGATCGATACAGTGGGCGGAACGGGAGAACTCCGCCAGCATTTTCTGGATATGGGGCTGATCCCCGGCGAGAAGGTCACGCTGGTGAAATTTGCGCCCATGGGGGACCCCATGGAGCTGCAGATCCACGGCTATGAGCTGACCCTGCGGCTGGACGATGCGGCACGGATCGAGATCACCCCGGCGGAAGCACCCGCAGTGGCCCCGGCACGGAAGGCCGGCCGGATGGTGGAGCACCCGGGCCTGGGCGAGGGCGGCCGCTACCACACCAAAAAGGGCGAACACCCGCTGCCGGATGGAACGGTGCTGACATTTGCGCTGGCCGGAAATCAGAACTGCGGCAAAACGACCCTGTTCAACCAGCTCACCGGCTCCAACCAGCATGTGGGCAACTTCCCGGGCGTGACGGTGGACCGCAAGAGCGGTGCCATCCGGGAACACCCCGATACCGAAGTCACCGACCTGCCCGGCATCTACTCCATGTCGCCCTATTCCAGCGAGGAGATCGTGACCCGCCAGTTCATCATCGGCGAAAAGCCCACGGGCATTATCAATATCGTGGATGCCACCAACATCGAGCGCAACCTGTACTTAACGATGCAGCTGATGGAGCTGGACACCCCCATGGTGCTGGCACTGAATATGATGGATGAGGTGCGCGGCAACGGCGGCACCATCAACATCAACGAGATGGAAGCGATGCTGGGCATCCCGGTGGTCCCCATTTCCGCCGCCAAGAACGAGGGCGTGGATGAGCTGGTGGATCACGCCATCCATGTGGCAAAGTATCAGGAGCGTCCGGGCCGGATGGACTTCTGCGGCGAGGATGACCACGGCGGTGCGGTTCACCGCTGCATCCACGGCATCATCCACCTCATCGAGGACCACGCCCGGGCGGCGGGGATCCCGGTGCGCTTTGCCGCCACAAAGCTGGTGGAAGGCGACCCCCGCATTGAGGAGGCCCTGAAGCTGGATCAGAACGAAAAAGAGATGATCGAGCATATCATTCTGCAGATGGAGCAGGAGCGCGGTCTGGACCGCGCCGCCGCCATTGCAGACATGCGGTTCCACTTTATCCATCAGCTGGTGAATCAGACCGTGGTAAAGCCCCACCAGAGCAAGGAGCAGCTGCGCAGCGCAAGGATCGACCGCTTCCTCACCGGAAAGTACACGGCGATTCCTGCGTTCGTGGGCATCATGGCGCTGGTGTTCTATCTGACCTTCGGCGTGATCGGTGCGGGGCTGCAAGGCCTGCTGGAACTGGGCATTGAGAACCTGACGATCCTTGTGGACAATGCCCTGACGGCGTGGAACGTCAACGATGCAGTGCATTCGCTGGTGATCGACGGCATCTTTACCGGCGTGGGCAGTGTGCTGAGTTTCCTGCCCATCATCGTAACCCTGTTCTTCTTCCTTTCCCTGCTGGAGGATACCGGCTATATGGCCCGCGTGGCCTTTGTGATGGACAAGCTGCTGCGGCGCATCGGTCTTTCGGGCCGCAGCATCGTGCCCATGCTCATCGGCTTTGGCTGCACGGTTCCCGGCGTGATGGCAAGCCGCACGCTGCCCTCGGAGCGGGACCGGAAAATGACCATCCTGCTCACGCCCTTTATGAGCTGCTCGGCCAAGCTCCCGATCTACAGCCTGTTTGCGGTGACCTTCTTCCCGGAGTACGCCGCACTGGTCATGGTGGGCCTGTATTTCCTGGGCATCCTTGTGGGCATCGGAATGGCCTTTCTGCTCAAGGGGACGCTGTTCAAAGGCGAGGCCGTGCCTTTTGTTAGGGAGCTGCCCAACTACCGCCTGCCCGGCCTGAAAAATGTGGCCCAGCTGCTCTGGGAAAAGGCCCGGGATTTCCTCGAGCGTGCCTTTACGGTCATCTTCCTGGCAACCATCATCATCTGGTTCCTGCAGAACTTTGATTTCCAGCTCAGCCTGACCGCAGACCCGCAGGAGAGCATCCTGGCCTGGATCGCCAGCGGTATCGCTCCGTTGTTTGCACCGCTGGGCTTTGGCGACTGGCGGGTGTCCACGGCGCTGATCACCGGCTTTATGGCAAAGGAGAGCGTTGTCTCTACCCTTACCATCCTATATGGCTCCTCTGCCGCACTGGGCGCGGCGCTCAGCCCGGCGGCAGCGGCTCCCCTGTTGGTGTTCTGCCTGCTCTACACCCCCTGCATCGCCGCTGTGGCATCGGTCAAGCGGGAAATGGGCGGCCGCTGGGCCACCGTTATGGTCGTAAACCAGTGCGTTGTGGCATGGCTTGCCGCGCTCGTTGTGCGGTTCCTTGCCGTGGCAGTGCTGTGACCCTGTCCTGAAGCATATCAAAAGCCCGTACCGTGAAAATCTTCATGGTGCGGGCTTTTATTGTTTGGCTTTTTTCTGGAATTCGAGGAACTTGATATACTCCCGGACTTTCTGGATGTCTTCTGCGGTAAAGTCTTGCGGGCATTGCACCGCATGGTCAGAGCGCTCGTAAGGCAAAGGTTCTCGGATGAGACCCAGCAGGTAATCGAGAGAGATATTGAAGAGTTTGGCAATTTTGACCTTAGTAGAATCATCTGGGACACAGCGGCTACGTTCATACGCTGAGATCGTCAAAGGTGAAAGGGAAAGTTCTTTTGCAAGGTCAACTTGGGTCATTCCATGGTCTTTTCGCAACTCACGTAATAGTTCTCCAAACATTGCAATTCCCCCCTTGCTACAAACTAACTAAAGTATAGCCGGTTGTAATAGTCAAAAGAGAGAAACTTATAATATCTTGATATAAAAACTTGACTTTATTATATTATTGGTATAGTTTTAATGCGGAAACTATAAGAACTGGCATAGTTGACGAATGAAGGGAGAAGCGATGATGAAAAGAAAAATGACGCGTCGAAACTTTTTGAAGGTGGCTGCAGCGGTCTCGGCGGCAGGTGTTATGAGTGCCTGCGGCGGCGATGGTATGCCCCCTGCTTCCAGTGGAAATGGAAATACTGGAAATACAGGCAATGCTGGTGATACCGGAAACAGCGGCGAAACCCCGGATAATGGTTCTGGCGGGGATAGTGGTGAAGAGGAGGAAGTCATTGAGACCAACTGGAAGTATAGAGAAACAGACTATTTGGTTCCGAATGGAACGGTTGAAATCACGGGCTATAATGGAACGTTGGAGCCTAATGTGGTGATTCCAGAGAAAATTGGAAAATATACAGTAACGATAATCGGTGGTCTTGATAATCGCGATGAGATTCTGAGCGTAACGATTCCAGCGAATGTGAAAAAGATTAGTAACAGTGCGTTTTCAGAATGTCATTCCCTAAAGCAGATTTATTTTTCGGAAGGGCTTGAAGCAATCTGGGATGATGCATTCTATAAGTGTACTTCGCTGCAATCAATTGATTTGCCCAGCTCGGTAAATCATCTCGGACAGAGAATCTTTAATGGGTGTGAGAAGATAAAAACCGTATCGATTCCGTCAAATGTGCATGGTCTTTACGGGACGTTCCAAGGTTCTGGAATTACGGAGATTGTGATTCCGGATACTGTTGAGGAAATTACATCGGAGACTTTTCTTGGATGCAAAGATTTGGTAAAAGTTGAATTGCAGGGGAACCCCAAATGGGGAGATAATGAGTTCGCGCAGTGCAGTAGTCTGGAATTGATTGAACTGCCAGATGACATGGAAAAAATCAACAAGGGAATGTTTTGCGATTGCAATGCATTGAAAAATTTTAAGTTCCCGTCAAAATTGAAGTATATTGGAGACAGCGCTTTTATGCGTGTTGCTTTCGCAGAAGTAAAGTTGCCGGAAAGTGTTGTTCGTATTGATGACTATGCGTTTTATGGATCGGAATCTATCAAAAATGTAACGCTCCCGCAAACTTTGACCTACATTGGAAAAGCTGCTTTTGAAGGCACTGGCATAACAAAAGTGGTTCTGCCGGAAAGACTGACAGATATCGCGGAGAAGATGTTTTTGGAATGTCGGAAACTAGAAAGTATTTATATTCCCAAGGCGGTGCAAACCATTGGAAAAGAAGCGTTTAAGGATTGTTCTTTACGGGATGTTTACTATGGAGGAAATGAAGAACAGTGGAAGCAACTGGTAAGAGACCATGAGGAACTAAACTATATTACGCCCCACTATAATTCCAGTGCTCTGCTGGCCACCCTGAGTCTTTAAGAAAAACAAATCCCGTGCATTCCAATGTGAGTGCACGGGATTTTTGGCATCAAGGCAGTGATTTGATGAAAATTTGTATGATGCTATTGAACAAAAACGCAAAACGGGCAATTTTGTTTAATGCCACTGAACAAAATTGGTTGTGTTAGGAGATTTTACGCCGCCTGCCCTTGACAACAGAGATTTCTTGTGCTAAAATACTTCAAAAATGAACAATTCAAAAAGAGAGAAAGAGGGGCGCGCAATGCGTGAGCTGAACCCCAGTGTGGAATTTGCCAACAAGACGGGCCTTGTGTACAGCGCCGTCTGCAAGCCGCTGTGCCAGAAGCTGCATCTGCCGCAGACAGCGTTTGATATCCTGATGTTCCTTGCCAACAACCCCAGCTACACGACCGCCCGCGATATCGTGGAGGTGCGCCACATCAAGGCGAACCTTGTCTCGGTGAATGTGGACAAGCTGGTGCAGGAGGGCTTTCTGGAGCGCCGCCCGGTGGTGGGCGACCGCCGCAAAACGGAGCTTGCCTGCACCGAAAAGGCGCAGTCCATCATCGAACAGGGCCGCAGGATGCAGGATGATTTCATCCGCCGCCTGATGGCAGGGCTGGAGGAAGAAAAACTCGAGATATTTTTTGAAGTCATCGATACGATGAACGAAAACCTGGATGCGATTTTAGAAGGAGAAGAATAAGATGAACCTGCTGTTTACCATCATCGTTACCTTTTTTGCCGGAATGGGCGCGGGCCTAGGCACCGGCTTTGCGGGCATGAGCGCCGCCGCGGTCATCAGCCCGATGCTCATCACCTTCCTGGGGATGGACCCCTATATGGCGGTCGGTATTGCCCTTTCCTCGGATGTGCTGGCCAGTGCGGTGTCTGCCTACACCTACCACAAAAACAAAAACCTGGATATCAAGAACGGCCTGATCATGATGGCCAGCGTGCTGCTGTTCACCGTGGTGGGCAGCTGGGTGGCAAGCCTGGTGCCTTCCACCACCATGGGCAGCTTCTCGGTGTTTATGACGTTCCTGCTGGGCGTTAAATTCATCGTCAAGCCCGTTATGACCACCAAAGAAGCCATGCAGGGGGTCTCTGCTAAGAAGCGTGCCCTCCAGTCCATCGTCTGCGGTGTAGTCATCGGGATGATCTGCGGCTTTATCGGTGCCGGCGGCGGCATGATGATGCTGCTCATCCTGACCAGCGTGCTGGGCTACGAGCTCAAGACTGCTGTGGGCACCAGCGTGTTCATTATGACCTTCACCGCCCTGACCGGCGCGGTCTCCCACTTTGCCATCGGCGGCGCACCGGACTGGACCGTGTTCATCCTCTGCGTCCTGTTCACCCTGCTGTGGGCCCGCATCGCCGCTGTCTTTGCCAATAAGGCCGATGCCAAGACCCTGAACCGTGCAACCGGCATCGTTCTGGTCGTGCTGGGCATCGTGGTCATGGGCTTCAATCTCCTGACAAAATAAACTGCAAAAGAAAAGAGCCTGTCTTCCGAAATTCCTTGGAGACAGGCTCTTTTTGTTGTACTTTGGAAAATTACTTTTCTTCGATGGTGGAGTGCTCGATCACCCAGTCGGCGGCGCGGCGGATAGCCTCGCTGCGCTGCATGGCGGGGATGTTGGCGTTGGCCTTGACCTCTTCCAGCGTTTTCTTGGTGCGGTCGGCACGCTCCTGCAGGTTCTTGGTGATCTCCTCATCGGTGGGCACCAGACCCTCGTTCTGGGCGACCTGCAGCAGAGCCATCCGGGCGCGGGTGTTCTTCTCGGCGGCGGCGTGAACGTTGGCCGTGAAGTTCTCGCGGGTCTGGTGGATCTGGCTCAGGTAGCGGTCCAGGCTCATGCGCTGCATCTGGAGCTGCTGCTGGATGTTCTGCATCTCCTGCTGATAGGTGCTCTCCACCAGAACGCTGGGGAGCTCGCCCTCAGCGGCAGAGGCCAGCTGGGTCAACACCTGATCCTTGGCGCGGTTCAGGGCGCTGGCGTGCTTGCCGTCGTGCAGCTGCTTGCGCACCTGCTCCCGGAACGCTTCCATGGTGTCCACCTTGCCCACCTTCTTGGCAAAATCGCTGTTCAGGGCGGGCAGCTGGCGGACGCAGACATCGATCAGCTTGATCTTAAAGACAACGGGCTTTCCGGCCAGGTCCTTGACGTGATAGCGTACCGGGAAGGTGACGTTGATCTCGAATTCCTCGCCGCCCTTGTGGCCCAGAATGCCGTCCTCAAAACCCGGGATCATCCGGCCGCTGCCCAGCTGCAGGGTCTGGTTCTGTGCGGAACCGCCCTGGAAGGGCTTGCCGTCCAGCAGGCCCTCGTAATCGATGTGAACGATGTTGCCCTTGACGGCCGGGCCCTTGTGGGGCACCAGCTCGGCAGCAGCATTGCGGCGGCGCTCCAGCACGGCATCGATCTCTTTGTCGGTGACGGCGGGAGTCACGCACTCCACATGGAAGCCGGTGGTCTGGGTCAGGTTCAGCTCCGGCTGCAGCGGGGTGGTGGCGGTGGCTACAAAGCCCTCGTCCTTTTTAACGCTGACCAGGTCGTAGCTGGGCTCATCCACCGCCTTGAAGCCGTGCTCGGCCATGGCGGCCTCGTACAGGGCAGGAACATCGCGATCCATCAGGTCGTTGATGGCATCATACCAGAATGTGTGCTCGCCGCGGTCGGCCTCGATCTGAGCACGGTCGGCCTCGCCCTTGGCAAAGCCCTTGATGGTGTAGCTGGCGCGGGTGCGCTCATACACCGCATTGGATGCGGCCTCCAGCTCCTCAGCCGTTGCGCTGAAGGTCATCTTGCAGACACTCTTTTCGGGAGTTTCCACGCTTACCAGTTTCATAGGAATCCAACCTCCGTGTTGCCCCCAAAGGAGCGATTTCAAACATTAATAAAGTTATTATAGCACAAGTGGAGCAAAAGCGGTATAATAAAAGAGAGAAAAAAGTGCGAAGCGGGCGATTTTTGCCCGGCGGAGCACGAAAGGATGTGCATCGGATGCGCTTGTTTGACGTTCTCGGGCCGGTTATGATCGGCCCCTCTTCCAGCCATACAGCGGGTGCCGCCCGGATCGGCTACACGGCCCAGAAGCTTCTGGGTGAGATCCCGGTGCAGGCGGATATCGGCCTGTACGGCAGCTTTGCCACCACCGGAAAGGGACATGGCACGGATAAAGCCCTGGTCGCCGGCCTGCTTGGCCTGCGGCCAGATGACCCCCGCCTGCCCGACAGCTTTGCCCTGGCCGCAGAGCAGGGCATGGCATTCCGGATCCATCCTGTGGAATTGCGCTCTGCGCACCCCAATACCGCTGTTCTCACCCTGACGGGCCGGGAGGGGCGGGTGCTTTCCATGAAAGCCGCT
>ENA-ORRE01002278-ORRE01002278.1-human-gut-metagenome-genome-assembly--contig:-NODE-2278-length-11442-cov-2.458857_pt1 | contig 11442 bp, 10 predicted proteins | sample MGYA00242171_ERZ509126 | MGnify/ENA primary metagenome ERZ509126 (study PRJEB26280, sample SAMEA2338648) | human gut metagenome | biome: human gut; feature: human-associated habitat; material: faeces... | reverse complement strand
GCGGGATTTCATATTTCGACTCTGCACCAACCGGGTAAGGCAAGGCACCGAGTTTCTGCGCCTCTTCCAGCACTCTGGCGGCAATCGGCTGATGAAACTCCACAATCAATACCTTCGACTGTGCATTGGCAATGACGGCGCTTTTCACTTCCGCCACCGCGCCGCCGTTAAGCAAAGCCAGCAACCGTTCAGATACTCCCGCCTGCACCGCATGCATCACCGGCGCAAACACCAGCCCACGCAAGACTTCCAGCGCCTGTGCGCCCTGAATCTGGCTGCCGCCGGAATAGAGCGTGGCGCGAATCCGGCTAATAACATAAGCATCGCCTACCACCGCACCAACGCCCTCTGGCCCAAATAGCTTGAAGCAGGAGAATGTCGACACATTCGCCCCGCATTCGCAGCCGATTCGCGCTACCTTCATCACCGCATAGTTGTCATCGGTTAACGCTGGAACACCAGCCGCGCGCAACGTTGCCAGCACGTCTGCCAGCACATAGCGGTCCTGCGGCTGCTGGCGCGTATGCTGCACCAGCGCCGCATCCGGTTGTTGCGCTTCAATGATTTGTTTAAGCGCCGACAGATCATTGAAATCAGCCGTAATGAGCGTTAGCCCCATCTGCTCAATAATGACGCGCGTCGTTGGATAAACCGGCGCGTCATGCACCAGAAGACGCTGCCCCGATTTGAGCAAAGCTGCCAGCGCCGCACGGATCGCGCCAGTACCCGCGCCCTGTACCAGCGCCGCGGCCTGTGCGTGAAACGCGTCAGCCAGCACCTGTTCCACACGCTGGGTAATGCGGGGCTGATTTAGCCCCGGCGTTAAGCCCAAATCACCGCAGGTAAGAAACTCGCTGCCAGGAAAATGACGGCAAATCGTGTCCACCAGCGCAAACTGCTTTTGCTGCGCCTCAATAAGCGTCAGGCTTTGCAGAGGAAACGTCTTCATAGGTGCCTTCCTTAAGCCGGAACGAACAGGCCAAGCCAGTAAAGAACATTCAGCAGGATGCCGGTGATCATTACTGCCACGACCGGTGCCGCCATTTTCTGTACCGGACGGCCCAGGGATTCGTTGAGGAAGTAAATGGCAACCGCGATAGAGAATCCGGTATAGCCCGCCATTTTGATTGCTGCAAAGATCGAACCGACCAGCAACGCCACTTCCATCAGCATATTCATGGCGTTACGGATGTTATCCGACGCATTACGTACCGACGGGTAGCGCCCCAACCATTTGCCGATAGAACGAAGCAGCAAGACTTCCGCCGAAATAACCACTGCGCCTAATACCGCTGCAACCATCGGATTCGGCGAGAGATAGCCCACCGCATAAACAAAGGTAAAGCCCGCAACTGCATACACGCCGGTGGCTAACGCCGTGGTGGCAATCAACGGCACAAAACCCAGCCCGCGCATAAATTCTGCCAGTGCCGCCTGGTTGATTAGTGTTTGTGATTGTTCCGGCGTTACGCCCGCGGAGTACGCTTTCTCCAGTGTGAAGATCGACACTTCACTACCGGCGAAAATCTTCATGCTGGCAACGGCAGCAATCAATGCACCCACGATGGCGATATACGGTAAGTTTTTGATAATCCGTGATGTACGCTCTTCAAACACCGACATACCGCTGGCATCGATATCATTTTCATCACGATGACGCAGGTCATGAGTTATTGCGATCCCCAGCAGCATCACCATGCCAATAAAGATTTCGATGGATTCAGGGTTAAGATGTGGGAAATAGCGCACTACCACCACACGAGTCATCAGTACCACCACGGCGGCGATCAGACTTTGCTTCCAGCCAAACTGGTAGAAAATCGCCACCAACGGGAACAGTGCAAAAGCTGAAACCACCGGCGAGCTTAATTCCCCCAGGCTACCTAATACATCCACCGGTAGCGCGGTCAGCAGCTGGTTTACTGGCAACAGACAGGTGAGGATCAATATTCCCCAGATAGCACCAAGACCAAACGCCATCAGGCTGTTTATCGCCAGTACGCCGAGGATATCGGTAGGAAGAAAGAGTAACCATGCGTTGAGCAGCCCGGTTTTCAGGGTAAAAGAGATCCCCACCGAGGCCACAAAACCAATGCTCAGACCAAAAGCGATACTCCCCGCCTCGCGACGGTTCATATAGCCTTCAATCAGTTGCGGCAGGATCGGGCGGATACCGTCATGAAAAACGGCTGCCGAGCGATGCGCCAGAAGCGATGTCATACCCGTCAGGCACGCCACCACGATAATCTGAATGTACAGATCCATAGTCGTGCCTTTTATTTCAGATGGTTAATCAGCATCGGAATCGCGTGTTCGACGTGCTCAACGGAAAGGCCAAACGCCACTTTTCCTTCAGCGACCATTTTGGCGATATGCTCGTCTTTCGCTTTAATGCCCGGCTTGGCAATGGTGCAACTTTTGTTATAGCCAATCACCGCGATAGCAATCGACAAGGCCGCGCCCGCACCGGTATTACACGCGCCGATGTAGTAATCCAGTTGTCCGGATTTCACTTTCATTGCCGCTTCCATGTCGTTGTGAATGAAAACTTCAAAACAGCCAGGAGCCGTCGCTTCAATGGTTTTTTTAATCTGCTCACGCTGTAAGCCTGCAACGCCAATCTTTTTCATGAGTCTGTCCTTATTGGAAAAATTGAGAGGGATTTTCACGTAACATCACATCCACATCGGCCTGACTGAATCCTGACTGGCGCAATTGCGGAATAAAGGTGGTCAATAAAAAGTCATAGCCATAACCACCGTTGGCTTTTAAATGAGAGCGCCGTGTAATATCCATCGACAGCATGACGCGGTTCAGCAACCCACGGTCACGTAGCGCATGGAGCATCGCAATGCGCTTTTCGTCCGGGTAGTAACTGTTCTTGCCGATGGTGTCGAACTGCACATACGCGCCGAGATCGATCATCTTCAAAATGTTGTCGAGATTGTCTTTCAGATCGCAGTGGCCGACGGTGACGCGCGAAAGATCAACTCCGTGGGCTTGCAACAGAGCCAGTTGCTCCAGCCCCATCGTGCTGAACGACGTATGCGTGGAGATCGGGCGTCCGGTCTGGTTATGTGCCAGCGCGGCGGCAATAAACACCTTCTCTTCCAGCGACGTAATCTTCCCTTCGCTGGAGCCGATCTCCGCGATAATTCCGGCTTTCAGGTCAGTGCCATCGATACCCTGCTCAATTTCATCGACCATCTCCTGCGCCAGTTCCTGCACGCTGCGGGTCGCCACATGTTCCGGGAAAAACGCGTCCTGGTAATAACCGGTACAGCCCACCACGTTGATCCCGGTTTCGCGCATTACATCGAGCATAAATTGCGCATTGCGCCCCATGTAACGGTTGGTCATCTCAATCACATTACGCACGCCCCGGGCCATCAGGTCGTTCATCTCCTGGCAAATGAACGCATACTGATCAAGGCGGCAGTCCACGTTGTTTTTAAAGCCGGAAAGATCAATATGCAGATGCTCATGGGCGAGGGTGTAGCCCGTCGGATCAAAACTCATAGAGTGTCTCCTGCAAACCGGAAGGAGGAAAGAAAAGAGCGACCATTTTGTGGCGGTGGCGCACGGAAAAATTCACACACGGTAGCCCCCACATCAGAAAGCGTGGTGCGCACACCGAGCTGCGTAGCGACCAGTCCTTGCTGATAAACCAGCACTGGCACCACTTCGCGGGTATGGTGGCTGTGACCGATGGTCGGATCGTTACCGTGATCCGCCATCACGACCAGGCAATCATCTGGCTGCATCGCCTCAACAAGCCGGGCAAGGTTACGGTCAACGACCTGCAAACGTTCGGCATAACGTGCGACGTCTTCTGCATGACCAGCGAGGTCGGTTTCCTGGATATTGGTACAAATAAACGCCGTCGGATAGGTGTTAAATTCGTTGAGGGTGATATCCATAATCCGCTGGCTATCCACCAGGTTTTGCCAGCTCACGCCATAAGGATTGCTGACGATATCTGCCACCTTACCCACCAGCACGGTTGGCACGCCCGCTTCATACAGTTTTTGCGGCACCTGCACTTTTTCATCAACACCGTAGCCCATATGTACGACCTGGAAACCGTTGTCATAGGCGCCAGAACGCGGCGCATTGATGCCAATAAAGCGCCCTTCTTTGCTTTCTGCGGCATCGAGGATGCACTGGCTGTCGGTTAACAGGCCACCAAATGTAATGACCCGACCGACCTGTACCTGCTCACGCACGATACGACCCATTTTGATTGCGTCGTCAAAAGAGATCACAGAGAGATTGGCGGTGATGTTATAGACCTGACCTAAATCCGCCTCGAGATTATCGCCAATCGCAACCGCCTGATTGACCCACAGAAATTGCAGATCATCGCCACGACGCTCAACCTGCCAGCCAGCGGAAACTAATGCCTGCTCAACACGGTCAATCACATCACGAAAGGGCATCCGCAGCGGCGGTAATGGGCGCGTACCTAAAATTTCCTGATGCCCCATAAAGGTATCGCCACCTTCATGTTGCAGCTCTGCCACGCCCCAGGTTGCGGAGTCTGACGGCTGCATATCGCCAGGCGCATAACCCAATGCGTTGATTAGCCCCAGCGTCTCCAGCGTTGGTAGCTGCAAATGCGGCAACTGGCTCAGGATGTGACCACAGGTATTCGCCCCGGCATCCTGCGGACGCACCAACGTGACATCTTTCATTGCCCCTACGCCAAAGCTATCAATCACTAACACCACAAATCGCGCCATTTACGCCTCCAGAGGGTTGCCGAGGCTGTCATAACGACCAACTATTTCTGGTTCGCCACGGTGAATACCGGACACCAGCACCACATCGCTACGGGTGATAAAAATCTGCGTGCGAAAACAGAGCACCACTGCACTGCTTACCGGATGCTCGCCTGCCAGCGGCAGGGTGTAGTCGATACTGCTGTCATCAACGGCGTTGAGATATGTTTCAGTAATTCTTTGATTTTCTGGCGTAAACACCAGCGCATGTTGCGCGTGACCACGACGGTAGTAACCGCCGCCGTAGCAGTAGCTGTCGCCACGGAAATGATGGGAGATTTCACTTAACCAGAGCATCGCGATACGTTCAGGCTGATCGCCCCGCTGGTTTGCCGGAATAGTACCCGTCAGCGCATGACCGGGTTCGGTATGAGTCACACCGTATTCCGCCAGCAATGGCAGCGACGTGCAGCTGGTCGCTGAAGGCGCGTTCAGTTGCTCAATCGCAATACCAGATTTCGCCAGTTGATCCCGTGCTTGTACCAGCGTGTGAAGATTCGGTGTCGGCAAAACTTTCCCGGCAGCCTCATCCCAAAGCAGGCAAGGGAAATGGGTAAGTCCCGCCAAATGTAGCCCCGGCAGATTCTGGATTTCAGCAACCACCTCGTGCAGCGAATGCTGTACAAAACCGCTCTCCTGCCCCGGATAAAGAAAATCATCGTCGCTATAAACTTTGAGCAGCACAGACTGCACACGTCCGGCCTTCACCGCTGCCGCAGAAATTTCCCGCGCTTTGTCGAGGGTAAACACAGTGATGACGTCGGTTCCCTGTTCAACGGCGTCAGAAACCTGATGACAAGGGATTTGTACCAGATGCCCCTGATGCGCTACCGGCAAACCGGCGCGGCGCATGACTCGCGCCTCTTTGTAATCCACCGCCACAATGCCGCTGTAGCCCAGAGCCAGCAGTTTTTCTGCCAGCCACGGATTACGACCGAATTGTTTGGTCATCAGATACAGTTCAATGCCGTAAAGCCGCGCCGTCTCAATCAGCCGCTTGCCGTTTTCCAGAACTTGATCCACGTCGATCACCCAACTGTCCGGGGCGATCTTGCCCTGCTGCCACAAACTTAGTGCGGCGGAAATCAGCGCCGGGTTCTGGCGTTTCAATGCTTCTACAAACATCTTGTTGCCTCGTTTCTGTTCCTTGAATTAAATATTCATTTTTTTGAATATTTAGGTTGTGCGACGTGGATTTATCGGGAGCTTCAAACCTCTTCGTTAGCAGCCATCCATAATCCATAAAGGTTGGCCAGCAAATAGCCTTCTTCACACGGGTTAACTTCCAGTGCAAATTCCTTCAACAACACCTGATGCAATTGCACAACGGCTTGCCAGTGGCTGGATTGCGCCAGTTCCGCCAGCAATTCGTCATCCAGCGGCTCTATTTCTTCACCACGGCGACTGCGCATCAGTGCACTCGCCATATGTGTCATCGCCATCGTTCCTTGCTCACTGCGCACCGGTAGATGGCACTCTGTTTCCAGTACATTGACGACCTGCATCATGCCTTTGCAAATGTCCTTATCAATAACGCCTGCATCGCAAAGCAGGTTGAGTCTGGTTTCCATATCAGATGCCTTTCGTTTAATAACTGGGTTCCTGTTCCCCACTGACTACTCGCTGTTGATGAGCAAGCAGGGCATGTTTATCAACAACTGCACGCAGCAGTTGTTGCATTGGGTAATCATCGACTCGCGTCAGGATCACGGCTTCGGTGGCCTGTAAAAATCGCGGATCGTCTGTGAGCGGCGTCGCTTCTAATCCCAGCATGGTCAGTTCGTTTTCCGCCACTACGTTCCAGATAACCGCGTCAACATCGCCTTTAACAATGCGTTGTAAACTCTCGTGATAAGAGAGATCGACTCGTTCCACATCACTATCGCCAAAAAAGACATCGGTCATGATTTTCTGATCTGCCGAACGGTTATCCAGCCCCACGCGCTTCACGTTTGCGGACTCGCCTTTACGGCAAATCAACTGGTGCTCGCCAACGTAGGTATGCGGTCCCAACTCCAGCGCGAGGCATAATCCTTTTTGCGTGAGATAACTTTCCGCCGCCAGTCGCGAAACCACCGCCATGTCATACACGCCGTTAAGTAAACACTCCACGCGAATATCCGCGCCGCGCATATGCGCATAGTAAAAAGGAATGCCATCAAACTGGGCTTTCAATCCGCTCGCCAGGCCTTCGTACAAACGGGTATAGGGCAAGGGCATCGCACATACCACGTTGTTGATATCCACATGAGTCAGCAATGCTTTGTTATCCATCTCAACCAGATAACTGCCATTGCGCCCACGGCGTTCAATCCGTATCGCTCCGCTTGATTCCAGCGTTTTCAACGCGGCCTGCGTCAGGCCAACCGATGAACGGCATTCAGTTGCCAGCTCATCTATGGTTTTCAGTCGATTACCGCACTTTTCACCCAACAAATAACGGGCCAGTGTCGTGATAACGACGCCTTCTTTTTTGATAAACGTTCGACGCATAATATATTTTCAATAAAATGAATGTTTATATCTTCAGGAATTTGAAGATAAGGCGCAACAGCGAGATGTGGAAACGGCGAGGCGCTTCACATTTTTTCGGATTATTGCAAATGAGGATAAAAAAACCGGGTTTCCCCGGTTTTTTTGGCATTAATGTTAAATTACGGCTTCGCCACAAAACCAATCGCTTCGTACACCGCTTTTAGCGTACGGGAAGCGTGTGCGCTGGCTTTTTCTGCGCCGTCTTTCATCACCTGTTGCAGGAAGGCTTCATCGTTGCGGAAACGGTGGTAACGTTCCTGCAATTCAGTCAGCATACCGGAAACGGCATCAGCCACTTCACCTTTCAGATGACCATACATCTTGCCTTCGAACTGTTTTTCCAGTTCCGGGATGCTCTGGCCCGTTACCGCAGAAAGGATATCCAGCAGGTTGGAAACGCCCGCTTTGTTCTGCACATCGTAGCGAACTACTGGCGGCTCGTCGGAGTCAGTGACCGCGCGTTTGATTTTCTTCACTACCGATTTCGGATCTTCCAGCAGGCCGATAACGTTATTGCGGTTATCGTCAGACTTGGACATTTTCTTGGTCGGCTCCAGCAGCGACATTACGCGCGCGCCAGATTTCGGAATAAACGGCTCTGGCACCTTAAAGATATCGCCGTACAGCGCGTTGAAACGCTGGGCGATATCGCGGCTCAGTTCCAGGTGCTGTTTCTGGTCTTCACCCACCGGTACCAGATTTGTTTGATACAGCAGGATGTCCGCTGCCATCAGCACCGGATAGTCAAACAGACCAGCGTTGATGTTCTCGGCATAACGCGCAGATTTATCTTTAAACTGCGTCATGCGGCTCAGTTCGCCGAAGTAGGTATAGCAGTTCAATGCCCAGCCTAACTGCGCATGTTCCGGCACGTGGGACTGAACAAAAATGGTGCTTTTCTCAGGATCGATACCACAAGCCAGATACAACGCCAGCGTATCCAGCGTCGCTTTACGCAGCTTCTGTGCATCCTGGCGCACGGTGATCGCATGTTGGTCAACGATACAGTAAATGCAATGGTAGTCATCCTGCATGTTTACCCACTGACGCAGCGCACCCATGTAGTTACCAATGGTCAATTCACCTGAGGGCTGTGCGCCACTAAAAACGATGGGCTTAGTCATTTTTCGATTCCTGATTTTCGCTATGCGGAAGCCCTAATGCGGGCAGAAGGTCATTTATAGACTGATAAATTACATCAGGCTGGCTGAGATCGATAGCCTCGCCGTAGTTATATCCGTAGGTTAAGCCAACTGATGGGCAACCTGCCGCTTTTGCTGCCTGAATATCATTGCGTGAGTCGCCAACAAACAGCATCTGTTGTGGAGCAATTCCCATCCGTTCAGCCACCAGTAACAGCGGGTCCGGATGCGGTTTTTTGTTTTGCACATCATCGCCGCCGATAACCACGCTGAAGTATTTGGCGATATCTAAGGCTTCGAGCAGCGGCGCGACGAACGGCGTCGGTTTGTTGGTGACCAGGCCTAGCGGCAGGCCTTTAGCCTGCAACGCGCCCAACGTATCGGCAACATGCGGGAACAAAAACGTCCCCTCTTCGGCAACCTCGCCATAGTAGCGATCGAACAGTTTACGCAGAATACGTACCTGTTCTTCTGCCGGAATGTCGTCATCAACGGGCGGTTTACCCATTGTTTTACGCAGAGTCGCACGTTCCTGACGCGCCCAGGTCAATGCGCGCTCCATCAGAATATCTGCGCCGTTACCAATCCAGGTAATAACGCGTTCTTCACCTGCGACAGGCAACTCCAGCGCATACAGCGCCATATCTACCGCAGCAGCAAGACCGGGTGCACTGTCAACCAGCGTACCGTCGAGATCAAAAGCGACGCCGCGAATATCTTCAAACTTATTCATGACTTACCTTTGCCAGTTCACTGCGCATTTCATCAATGACTTTTTTGTAGTCTGGCTGGTCGAAGATTGCCGAACCAGCAACAAACATATCCGCGCCCGCCGCAGCGATTTCGCCAATGTTGTTCACCTTCACGCCACCGTCCACTTCCAGTCGAATGTCAAAGCCAGACTCGTCGATACGACGACGTACTTCGCGCAGTTTATCCAGTGTTTGAGGAATGAAAGACTGACCGCCGAAACCAGGATTGACGGACATCAGCAGGATCACATCCAGCTTATCCATCACGTAATCCAGATAACTCAGAGGTGTCGCCGGGTTAAATACCAAACCCGCTTTACAGCCATTTTCTTTAATCAGTTGCAGCGTGCGGTCAACATGCTCGGAGGCTTCTGGATGAAAGGTAATGATGCTGGCACCAGCGACAGCGAAATCAGGCACAATGCGATCGACGGGTTTCACCATCAGATGCACGTCGATAGGGGCGGTAATGCCGTAGTTACGCAAGGATTTCAGCACCATTGGCCCAATCGTCAGATTGGGAACATAGTGGTTATCCATGACGTCAAAATGCACGACATCAGCGCCAGCTGCCAGGGCTTTTGCGGTATCTTCACCCAGGCGGGCAAAATCAGCCGACAGAATTGAGGGGGCAATCAAATACTGTTTCATCCGCTTCTCCTTGAGAATTATTTTTTCGCGGGTGAAACGACTCCTGGTTTGTACAAAGCCAGCAGTTCGTCCACCTTTTTACGTGTGCCGCCGTTGCTGCTTATACTGCGTCGAACTTTGACGACATGCAATTTTGCGCGCTGATACCACTCACGCGTTAACATCGTATCGTGATTGGAGATCAGCACTGGAATATGGCGATCAACCAGACCTTCAGCGATCTCCGCCAGATGCGCTTGTTGTTCAAGCGTAAAACTGTTTGTGTGATACGCCGTAAAGTTGGCAGTCGCAGACAGCGGCGCATAAGGCGGATCGCAATAGACGACAGATGCATCATCTGCGCGCGCCATGCTATCGGCGTAAGACTCACAATAGAAAAAGGCATTCTGCGCTTTTTCAGCGAAGTGATACAACTCTGCTTCCGGGAAATAGGGTTTTTTGTAGCGGCCAAACGGCACGTTAAACTCACCGCGCAGATTGTAACGACACAGGCCGTTGTAACCGTAGCGGTTCAAATATAAAAACAGTACCGCCCGACGGAACGGATCCTGGCTTTTGTTGAACTCTTCGCGGAACTGATAGTAAACCTCGGCGCAATTTGTTTCGGGAATAAACAGCTCGCGTGCGGCCTGTACGTACTCATCAGTACGCATCTTCACAATGTTATAGAGACTGATCAGGTCGCTATTGATATCGGCAAGGATATAACGAGAAAAGTCGGTGTTGAGAAACACCGACCCGGCACCTACAAAAGGCTCAACCAGACATTCGCCCTTGGGCAAATGCCGTTTAATATCATCAAGCAGGGGATACTTGCCCCCTGCCCACTTCAAAAAAGCGCGATTTTTCTTCATGCTGACTAACTAATTACACCTTCTCCGGCTGTGGAGAAAGCTCCGACAGCATCCAGCGCTTCAGGCAACGCCCGCAATGATAAACCATTGCGGGAGATAACCTTGATTACTTCAGATCGGCCTGTACCTGACGCAGCGGTTTCGCCCACGGGTTTTTGGCCTGGACATCTGCTGGCAATGTAGATACCGCTTTTTTCGCCTCTTCTTTCGAAGCATACACGCCAGAAACCAGGACATACCACGGCTGACCATTACGCGTCGTTTCATAGACAACGTAGTTTTTCAGATTCTCTTTCTTCGCCCAACCGTTCAGGTTGTCGTAGTTAGAGGAACTGCTCAGCTGCAGAGTGTAATGGCTGGACGGTGCCGATTTCAACGAACCAACATTACCTGCGGTCTTCCCTCCAGCGGCTGGGGTTGCCGTGGTTTGCGCCGGGGATGCCGTCTGTACTGGAGCCGTAGTCGCCGTCTCTTTTGGTGCTGGCGTAGAAGTCGCAGCCGGTGCCTTTGTGCTCGCCACAGGGGCAGCTGGTTCAGTTCGCTTCGGCGTCTGTGCGACTGGCTTCGGTTCCGTTTTCACGGTTGCTTGCGGTTTTTTCGGTTCAATCACCGCCTGCTGACGAGCTGGGCGCGTAGTGGCCGGACGTTCAGCGGTTTGCGTTTTCGCCGTGTCACGCGATGCATTGCCATTGCGAACAGGCGCAACCGTTGCGGGTTCGGTCGGCAA
>ENA-ORRE01002277-ORRE01002277.1-human-gut-metagenome-genome-assembly--contig:-NODE-2277-length-11442-cov-3.337929_pt1 | contig 11442 bp, 7 predicted proteins | sample MGYA00242171_ERZ509126 | MGnify/ENA primary metagenome ERZ509126 (study PRJEB26280, sample SAMEA2338648) | human gut metagenome | biome: human gut; feature: human-associated habitat; material: faeces... | reverse complement strand
GGACCACGGCCAATACCTACGATGCTCTGGGCAGAGTAATAAAGGAGACCGATGCAGCCGGTGCAGTGACCGTCTATACCTATGATCCGGCAGGCGCAGTGACAGCCATTACCGACAAAGAGGGGCAGACCAGCACCTTTACTTATGATGCTCTTAACCGGATGATGTCCGGTACGGATCCGCTGGGCAATACCCTGACTTATACCTATGACAGTAACGGGAACCGCCTTACACAGACCGATGCGGAGCAGCAGACCATACAGTATACCTACGATGCCATGAACCGGGTAACGGAAACTGCGGATGCAAAGGGTGCGGTACAGAAGAATACTTACGACGGAGCAGACCGGATCCTTACCGTCACGGACCGTCTGGGCAATGCAGAGACTTATACCTATGACCCTGTGAAGCAGAGCATGGTTTCGGCTGCTGACAGAGAGGGTAACGTGACTTCCTATGAAAGTGACGTAAACGGAAGGATCACGAAAATCACCTATGCGGATGGTGCCACGGAGACTTATCGTTACGATCATCTGTCCAGACTCACGGAGACGGTCGATGCGCTGGGAGCCGTAACCACATACACCTACGATGGCAACGGCAATGTCACGAAGATCCGCCAGACCGGCGCAGAGGACCTGGCAAGAGAGTATATCTACACTTATGATGCAAGGAATCTTCTGACAGAGAGTACGGATCCGCTGGGAAATACGGTCCATTATACCTATGATGCCTGTGGCAGCCTGACCGCTGTGACGGATGGACGGGGAAATACCACCGCTTATGCTTATGATGCACTGGCGAGACTGACGACTGTGACCGATGCCTGCGGCGGTACTACGGCATACACCTATGACAAAGAGGGCAGAGTCCTCACGGTGACGGCACCGGAGGGAGATACCCTGAAAAATACCTATGATGCCATCGGTCAGCTGACAGCACAGACCGATGCTCTGGGAAATGTGACGGCCTACAGCTATGACCGGATCAGCCGATTGCAGACTGTGACGGATGCCCTGAAGGGTGAGACCGGCTACACCTACGATGCGGACAGCAATCTTACACTTACGAAAGATACCATGGGAAATGCCCATGCCTATACCGTGGATGCGGAAGGAAATCTCCTGAAGGAGACCTATCCTGATGGCGAGACAGACCGCTATACCTATGACAGAAACGGAAATGTGGCAACCTTTACCGACCGATACGGTGTCGTGACCACATTTACCCTGGATGCCTGTGGCAGAATCGTGAAAGCTTCCGATACGGCAGGCAACGAGATGACCTATACCTATGATGCGGCAGGCAATCTGACCACCCAGACCGATGTGCTGGGCAGAACAGCCGCTGTAACGTATGATGCTTTCGGCAGAGCAGTCGCTGTGACAGGCATAGACGGCGTGACCACACGTTACACTTACGATGCTTCCGACAGACTGCTTACTGTCACGGACGGAGAAGGAAAAGTAACATCCTACACCTACGATGCGGCGGGGAATCTCATCCATACCACAGAACCGGGCAAGGCAGAATATGCCTATACTTACGATGCCCTGAACCGTCTGACCCGGAAAGTAGATCCGGAAGGAGCTGCCACGGAATTTTTCTATGACAGGAACAGTAATCTGACTACCTTAAAGGACGGCAATGGTGTGACCACGGACTACACCTACGATGCCCTGAACCGTCTGGCCGCGTACAGGGATGGCAACGGAGGCACGACTGCCTATACCTATGATGCCCTGAGTCGTCTGACTGCCATTACCACACCGGAAGGGCTGACGGAAAGCTATGCGTATGATGCGGCAGGCAACCTGACCGGCGTTACCGATGCCCTGGGGCAGACCACGACCTACGGTTATGACAAGCTGTACCGTATGATCACCACCACCTCTCCCATGGGAGCTGTGGAGAAATATACTTATGACAAACATGATGTAGTTACCAGTGTCACCGATGCGCTGGGGAACGTTACGCTCTATACTGTAGATGCCAACGGTCAGGTGACAAAAAAGAGACAGCCGGACGGCGAAAGCTATCTCTATACCTATGATGCCGTACAACGGCTTACGGGTATTACGACACCTCTGGGCTATGAGACTGCCTTTACCTACAGCAACGGCAATGATATTCTCGTAAAACAGGATAATCTGGACCGTACCACCGAATATACCTATGACATCATGCACCGGCTGACTTCCGTGACAGATCCCGAAGGCGGAGTGACCACCTACGGCTATGATGAGCGTGGCAACCAGTCTGAAGTCACGGATGCACTGGGCTATTCCTGGAATTATGCCTATGACAAGGTAGACCGGATGACCACTGTGACAGACCCGGAGGAGAAAGTAACAGACATTCTCTATGATAAGGTCGGAAATATCGTAAGCATCAAAAGACCCGGAGAACGTACCACAGCCTATGCGTATGACGGCAACTACAATACGACTGCTGTGACCGATCCGAAGGGATATGTCTATAACTACGGCTATGATAAGGATGACCGTCTGACGTTAACGACCGATCCTCTGGAGCAGACCACCGGCTATACCTACGATGCTGTGAACCGGATCACCACGTACCGGGACAAGATGGGATTAACGGAAAGCTATCTGTATGATGCCCATGGCAATGTGCTGGAAAAGACCGCAACAGACGGCCGGGTCACCGAATATACCTATGATGCCAAGAACCGTCTGACCTCTGTCACCGACCCTATGGGAAGTGTGGCATATTATACCTACGATGTGATGGACCGCGTGACGGGCGTGACCGACTATCTGGGAAGAGGAACGGAATTTACTTACGACCGCGAAGGAAATGTGACCAGCGTGACCGATGCCGCAGGACGAAAGGAAGTATGTACCTACGATATCGCAGGACGGATCACATCCTATACCTCCAACGGAGGAAACCGGATCAGCTATGATTATGACAAGCTGGATGATCTGGTAGAAAAAAGCTACAGCGACAGCACCGGAGAGCAGAGTGCAGAAGGGGTTACCTATGCCTACAATGCTCTGGGAGAGCGGGTAGCCATGCAGGATACCACAGGGGACACGGAGTACACCTATGACGGACTCCGCCGGATCACTTCCGTGACCACTTACCGTGCACCGGGAGAGGACGGCTTCTCCCACGAGGAGGCAAAGGGTGACACCATAGGCTATGCCTATGACGAAGCGGATCATCTCGCTGCCATTACCTATGCGGATGGCACAAAAGTAAGCTATGAGTATGACAAGAACGACAATCTCATCAAAGTGACCGACAGGGAGGGAAAAGTTACCACCTATACTTATGACGACAGGGGATTCATCGCAGGGGAGACCGCCATCGAATCTCTGGCAGGTTATGCCTACGATGACAAGCATAACGGACGGCATGATGACGGCAGACATGACGACCTCTATCCTCATGGCAACCGCCATAACGGCAAGCATGACAAGGACGCCACCTTCGCGTACCAGATTGTGGAGACCGACCGGACATTTACCTATGATGCAGCCGGAAAGCTTCTGACCGCTACGGAGACCGAGGACAATTACGGCACCTGCGTCTACACGTTCGAGTATGACCTTATGGGTAACCGTACTTATATGGAGAAAACCTTGAACGGAACGGTTGTGGAGTGGCACAGATATGAGTATAATGAGAGTAACCAGCTGATCTCTGAAAAGCTCTACAATGGCAAGAAGACTACCAGCCTTGCCTATACCTATGATGCAGATGGCAACCGGATCAGTGAGACCGGGCGGATCGGCACGGACAAGGTGAACAGGACTTATGAATACTCCGTAGAGAATCGTCTGGCGGCAGTGCATGACGGGGATGAACTGCTCCTTGCTGCGGCTTATGACGGTGACGGCAACCGGGTATTCTTATTGAACTATAATCTCCATACCGATGATGACTGGAAGGGTAATTCCGGCAACGGCAACGGGAACAACAAGGACAACTCCGGCAGTGGAAATAATGGAAACGGAAATTCCGGCAATAACGGCAATGGAAACGGCAACGGTAAGGGGAAGGGCAACAATAAGAAGAACAGCAAGTCCGGGGGCACGGATGATGCAGGCTACGGCAATGCAACCAATGCGGAGGAGAACAACAGCCAGAACCAGTGCGGCATTCTCTTCCCGGTACAGGAGGAAGTCAGCGCGACAGAGGCAGATCTGATCGCCCGGATCAAGACCACCGGTAAGGAAAAGAACTATGAGCTGATCGAGTACTTAAACGACGTCAACCGTGAGCATGCAGAGGTACTGGTCGAGCAGAACATCAATGGTAAGACGGATACCTCTTATATCTACGGAGCGGAGATAAACGGCGGATTCGACCGGATCTCCCTTGACCGGTTCGATGGCAGCACCGGATATTATCTCTACGATGCCAGAGGAAGCGTCTCCGGTATCACCAATGAAGAGGGACAGGTCTACCAGTCCTACCGTTACAGCGTCACCGGAGAGATCACCTTTGGTGCTCCGCAGTATGAGAACGAATACACCTACAACGGAGAATCCTACAATCCGAATATCCAGAGCCAGTATCTGAGGGCAAGGTACTACTGCGTGGTAACGGCGACCTTCCTCACCGAAGACAGCTACCTCGGCAACCAGACAGAACCGCTGACGCTTAACAGGTATAATTACTGCGTGAGCAGCTATCTGAATTATACGGATCCGAGCGGGAAATGATCACTATACTACTTGGCAAGGAATTATTGCACATAAAGTATTACAAGAATATTTTAAGTCCGAGTATGACTACCAGATTGGATATCATCCATATACAGAATATAGGGTGACTGGTTATGCAAATAGTAAAACGGGAATAGGGTATGCAGATATTGTATTAAGAAGGCCAGATGGTGTATACGAAGTATATGAGATAAAACCCTATTCAGAGAAAAAGTTGGGAGGTGGAATTGAACAGAGGCAGGGATATATTAAAGCAATGAAGGATGCTTATTTACCTGTAGATGATCAAGGACATACATTTAATCCGAATAAAATAGTATTGCCAATAGTAGATACGCAATATAACTATGCAACCTATTATACAGATCCAAGTATGCCAGGAATGATATACTATAGCCTGAGTCAGACGAAAAGGCCTAAATATGTAACGGCTGTAATTAAGCAGGCAGATGAAAAGAAAGAAGTGTGGTGGTGCGAGCCAGGAGATACATTAACCAAGGTGCTAAATGTACTTACAGATGCGATGATGTTAGAATGGGTTGGAGAAACGCTCATTGATAGAGTTACGCAAAGTGTACTTCCATTTTGGGTGATGCCAGAGGATATATTAGATAATATGCTTGTATATCCAAAGGGCTATGAGGGCATTCCAAATTCCATAGTATAGGGCATATATCATTAAAGACTGAAAAAATTTTAGAAACTATTATGGAGAGGATATAGGGGATATAATGCAATGAATAAAAGGAAAATAGTAAAAGAGATTATAAATCCATATATGGACAAAAATGGTTTCACATTAGAAAAGTATGAGCGGGGAGATTGGTCTTATCGAAAGAAAATCGATGAGGCTTTATTGGAGATAAATATTGCTGATGCAAATGGAAGACTTCATATGCACATAGGAGTCTATGGGCGTGCATACGATGTACAGGCAGAGCAGTTTATTGATACACTGCCATCTGCGAGGACAAGCATGATGGACTGGGATTATGGCTGGATAGGAAAAACGGAAGAAGAAAAAGAGAAACTGTTTCGGGACATACTGTATGATTATAGAGATATTTTAGAATTGAACGGAGACAGGATCTTTGAAAAAATAGTGACGGATTATAAGAACAGGCTTCCGAACAGAAAACATTATTTGCTAATGTTGGAGCATTACGATGAACTGGAGCAAAAATACAGGAAAGAATTATGCCCGGAAGAATGTGATATTCTAGAGCTATGGGAAAAAGTTGCTGCATGGGTGGAGAATGTACGCAAGGATCCTTTAGAGGAAATAGAGGAGAGATTAGTAGGATATGTGACAGTGTTGGAAACGGAAATGATTAAAAGGTATGGTGGCAAAAGAGAAAATGATTCGGATCGGGAAGCTTGCGTTATCTATGCCGGGAAAAATCATCAATTATTCAATTTTTTATTTAACTTTTTCTGGTTGTGGCAACATGAAGATATGAACAATAGGGAAAAGAGAGAGATGGAAAACTGGTACAATGAACAGAAATAGATAAAAATTATACTAATTGCTTAAAAATTAGATATCAAGAGAATATTATTTCGGTGTTCCGAATGCTGCATTACCAGAGGTGTCCTTTGGCAGTGACAAAGCAGAGAAAAGCTGCTATCAAAGAAAGAATTGTAGAGCAAAATATAGAAAGAATCGGCGGACAATAAAATAAAATGTGAGCCGATTCTTTTTGTTTTATCAGGAAAATGATACAACTATGATGTAATATTGTGTTATTTTGATAATGAAACTCAATACAATAGCCGAAAATATATACGTGGGATAAGACAGGACAAAATTCCTCAGGCAATAAAAATGGTAAATACACAATAGTTGGAGTAGTGAAATAAAATATTGAGAGGAAAGCAGTATATGCGAAAACTATTATTAATCATTCAAGAATTAATTATTGTGAATTGTATATTGGGAATGTTTGTTTTTTTGAGTATTACTGTACAGGCAAAAGGGCGTGTGTTGGACGAACCTATGGCGAAGGAAATCACGGGGATAGGAAATTATGGAATTGAAAATCCATCAAAACCTATAATCGATGAAGCATGGCAGGGGAATTATGTGTATTTTGGAGAGTATGATATGGACAATGACGGGAAGAAAGAGCCTGTGAAATATCGTGTACTCTCCAAATGCACTACAGATTTTAGCGGAAATGACAGTACGGTAAAGACGATGCTACTGGACTGCGATAACGTCTTTCTGCCAGACGGTGACAAGGGAATGATATTCCATGAATTGAATTATGCCGTGGATGACAGCAAATGGAATAATAGTATTTTGCGGGAATATTTGAATAATGATTTTCTGACATCATCTTTTTCATTACAGGAGCAGGCTGCTATTGCAAACAGCGTAAAAGAAAATGTAGCAGAAAGTGATGGGGATGTCTGCGACATTCAACCTCAGAGATGGACAGCGCTTTCGGGAGATAAAATATTTTTGCTGGATGCAAGGGAAGTCCGAAACGAAAGTTATGGATACAGTGATGAGCAGTGGGGTGGAGACAACCGGAAAAAATTTTGCATACAAAGACAAGAAAACTGGAGTTGGTGGCTGCGTTCCGAAGAAGAACATCCTACGTTACCAGAAAATGATGGTATGTGTGCAGGTGCTATATCAAGAAGGGTAGTAATTTGTTTTTTTGTTAATGAATATTGTGGAGTAAGTCCTGTATTAAATGTCAGACTGTCGGATGTTCTTATGGTTTCTATTGTGGAAGGAACTGCCGGGCAGACAGGGGCTGCATATAAACTGACATTGATCAATCCGGCTATGGAAATCCGGCCGGAGCAAAGTACAAGTGCACAGTCAGAAGAGCAGGTGACAGTACCCTATAGACTTACAGGGGCGGACATTGATAATGCAACATGGGTATCGGTTCTGTTCACAAAGAAAGACATCCTTACAGCGGACGGTTATTATGATGCCGGGGAAGCAATTTATATTCCGAATGCGGGTCAGGACGGTAAAGCAGTATTTTCGATTCCAGAGGAATACAGGAACAAGGAATGCGGAACCGATTATCATGTTTATCTGATTGCAGAGAATGTGAACGGAGAGAAGGAAACAGACTATGCAAGCAAACCGGTGGAAATCGTGTACAGTAAGGATCACATGGTGACGGTACCACAGACAGGTGATGCTGGGGGATTACTGGAAAAAATGTATGCTGTATGCTTTATCCTTTTCTGCATTTGGATGAGGCGAGGTAAAATATCCCTGCATAGGTGATGAATGAAAGGAAAACTCGGGAAATAATGGTAGCACCGGCTATTACCTCTACGATGCCAGAGGAAGTGTCTCCGGCGTCACCAATGAAGAGGGACAGGTCTACCAGTCCTACCGTTACAGCGTCACCGGAGAGATCACCTTTGGTGCTCCGCAGTATGAGAACGAATACACCTACAACGGAGAATCCTACAATCCGAATATCCAGAGCCAGTATCTGAGGGCAAGGTACTACTGCGTGGTAACGGCGACCTTCCTCACCGAAGACAGCTACCTCGGCAACCAGACAGAACCGCTGACGCTTAACAGGTATAATTACTGCGTGAGCAGCTATCTGAATTATACGGATCCGAGCGGAAACAGTACTGAGAATGATGTTGATAGAATCCTTCGGGAATATCCGATACTCAGTAATCAAAAATCCGAACAGGCAATAGCAGTGGAATCTTTTGTAAACGGAGTACTGGGATCCGCAGCAAAGGTGATTATAGATAAACCCACTGCAGCATATATGCCGGGTATGGCAATGGAGGAACTATACGGCGGACAGTACAGGTTCAACGAACGTGCATACAATAATTACGTTAACCTGACGGAGACATTGATAGAAGCCTTATCCAAGGATGCAACGAACAAGACGGCATACTATGCAGGAAGATGTACCGGAGATGTTGTTATCACAGCAGTTGGTGGAGTGGAATTTGTCTATGGACTGATTACTACTATTTCGGGAGGAAGTGGATCTGCAGCAGCACTTGCAACCGGAATAGGAATAGCAGCTGAGCCGGTAACTATAGCTGTGACAGCAGAAGGTGTCGTTACAGTTGTTGACGGTGTTAATACCATACATTATGGCATTACAGCTTTTAAGAAGGATGCAGACAAAGGGAAAGAAGCTAAAGAAGCAGACAGTAAGGCTGCTGAGAGTGGTAGTAATACTACTAGAAGACAAGCATTTAGAGAGGCAAAGGAAGCGGCAGGTATTCCAAAGTCAGCAGAATATAAAACTCACAAATTTGTATTTGATGGAACTTCAGAAAATAGAATTGTGTATGAATTTGATGTATGTGGAGAGAAGAAATACATTATAGAACATCCCTTTGATAAGATGGGACGTGGAAATCATTTTCACGGTGCAGATGACACGAAAGGAAGTCCCTTTAGCAAAGGTAGATATAATCAATACCCAGGACATTTTCCAGAAGATTTTAATGGGTTTAATTAGGAAATGGAGATATAAATGGATAAAGCAAGATTGGATGAAGTTAAAAGAAGAAATAAAATACTACAAGCTTGTAAAGAATGGGAAAATAATGGGATAAAGATTTCTATTAATGATTTTTATGACCTTCATACTACTTTACAACTACAGGAAAAAATAATTGCTAAGTTAGATGAATTAGATAGTCAGAAAAAGTATATTATTTGTAAAAATAAAGAGGAAATAGAAGATTTTTTGAACTATACAAATAAAGTAATATGTAAATCTATGAAATATGCTTTTTTTGTGGCAAATGCAACGAAGCTTGGAGCATTAAAATTGCAGGGAAATATTATTTCCAATAATATTGAATATGTAATAAGTAAATCGGAATTTTTAAATGGTGGATGCAGCATATTTATTTGTTCATGTGGCTTAGAAAATGGTGTATGTTTATGGAGAGGAGAGTATGATAGTAGAGTTTACTTTTGGCAGTAGCAGCTTATTTGTTAATAAACATAATGAAATTAATGACCAGCTATGCCAATTAATGTGTAGTTGGTCTGACGCATTATAATAATATAAAGCTGATTCCAAGGGGAGTAGTTTCAGCCCCCACTAAATGTTTTATTTTGATACTTCTAATGGATTAATAGTAAGAAAAAACAATACCGGGATGCCGTTTCAGGCAGTATCCATATGGCAGTGACTTCTGCAACCGTCTGACAGAGATAACAGACGGCATCAGACAGGTGAAGCACTATACCTACGATAACAGCGGAAATATGCTCTCAGATGGTGAGATGTCTTATCTCTATGACGGTTTCGGAAGACTGGAACAGGTGACAAAGGCAGACGGAAGCTTCCAGAAGAACCATTATGACGCAGAGGGACTGCGCGCAGAAATGGAAGAAAACGGACAACTGGTGAAATTCCTCTACAATGAGAACAGGGAGGCAGTAGCCGAAGAGGAGTCCGATGGCAATGTAATCCGCTATATCCGCAGACTGGGGCTGATCAGCTCTGACAGTGAGAAGGCGAAGACTTATTACCATTATGTATCTGATGAGCAGGGAAGCATCACCCACGTGATAAATGGTGAAGAGAAGGAAAGCGGGGAGCTTCCACAGGAGGATGTACAGTCACGTGTACTCAACCACTATGAATACGATGCATTCGGCAATACCATCAGATGTGAAGAACAGGTGCACAACCGCTTCCGCTATACGGGAGAGCAGTACGATCCTCTGACGGGACAGTATTACCTGAGGGCAAGATATTATAACCCTGTCAGTGCCAGATTCACACAGGAAGATACCTACTATGGTGACGGACTGAACCTGTATGCATACTGTAAGAATAATCCGGTGGTGTACTATGATCCGAGTGGGTACAAGGATAAACGTCAGACCCCATGCAAGGAAGAAACAAGTGTGGGGGAAAGTGGTGCTGGAGAGAGTGGTAGTGGTTCGTCAATTTCAGAATTTGATGCTTAGTTAAATAAGGGGGCTTCCGATAATAAAGTATATTTCGGAATTAAGAATGGAGAAGCACAGTATACTGGAATAACAAGGCAAACTTTGAATGCAAGGTTGTCACAGCACAATGCAAGTGGAAAAGGGTTTCAAAGATTAGAAGAACAATTCTCTGGCTTGACAAGAAATCAAGCTAGAGCAATAGAACAATATTATATTGAAAATGGGCCAAATAATTTAAATAAGATTAATAGTATAAGTTCAAACCATAGATTTTATCAGGAAGCTATTAACTGGGCTAAACAATATTTAGGAGTGGATTAATGTGAATGATTTAAACTATTTAAAAGATAATATAATGTCTAGAAGATGGAAAACCAAATATGAACAATGTTCACAAGCTGTGAGGGATAAACTTGATAAACTTGATGAAATGTATATTAATGAGTATCAATTACAAGTTATTAAAAGAAAAAGAATATATCCTGATATTGGAGACATTTTTAAAATATGTCCTCGTGAAAATATTGAATGCTATGGAATTGTTGTTAATAACCATGTGAATAACAAAAATGGTGATGATTTTATTGTAATTTTTGTTTTTAAGTCAGATGTTGATATTGAACAATCCGTTAAGAAAGGAATCAGAAAGGAAGATTTGCTAATTGACCCAGAAATTGTAGGAAAAGAGTATTGGACACGAGGATATTTCTTTAATGTAGGTCATATAGAAAGCAAAGTGAATAATTATGGATTTTATAGTGTGAAAGAAAGTAGAGGAAAGCCATAAACTGGCGCACTTGAATAAGCTGT
>ENA-ORRE01002273-ORRE01002273.1-human-gut-metagenome-genome-assembly--contig:-NODE-2273-length-11461-cov-6.016570_pt1 | contig 11461 bp, 7 predicted proteins | sample MGYA00242171_ERZ509126 | MGnify/ENA primary metagenome ERZ509126 (study PRJEB26280, sample SAMEA2338648) | human gut metagenome | biome: human gut; feature: human-associated habitat; material: faeces... | reverse complement strand
CCCCAGCCGTATGGCGGATGGCGCCCTTGGAGAGCAGGTCGAGGGGGTTGACGTCGGCGTCGGCCGTGAGCTGCTTGAGCTGGCGGCTGAGCTCGACCTTGTCGCCGTCGGTCTGGAGGTCGGCGTCGCTGATCATCTTGTCGATGTTGAGTACAACCACAGCCTGCGCCTTTTCGGGCACATTGCCGAGAAGTTCGCGGGCGTCGCCGCCCGAAGAGCAGGACGCGAGGCCCAGCAGCAGGGCCACCATCGTGGCCAGAGTCAGTAATTTCTTCATTGATATCGGATATTTTGCGCAAAGATACGACATTATTGCCGACTTTTCAAGTCCTGCGACCCTACTATGAGGATTTTTTTGACGAAAATTTGCACATACGGTACGATGTGCCCCTGATTTAGCGCCTGTAACCGGGGAGGCTCGCACGGCGTCCTTCCCTCCCCTTCCCTTAATCTGCCATCTGACCTAACGGAAGACACAGATTATTCTTCGATTATGCGGGCCATCGGGCCTACTTTGTAGGTCTGGCTGAGGGTACGTGCCGAATATTCGCCGCCCGGCAGCTGGACGGTAATGGACACCTCCACGGTGCACTCCCGGTCCGGCATTGAGTCAAGCGACAGCCAGAAGCCCCACGTGCCCTGCACCATTCTGAGGGGGGCGGAGGGGATTTCCGAGGCGAGGCAGTTGTGCATCAGCTCCCTCATGGCGTGGCCCTCCGCCGGATTCTCGTGGAAGCAGGAGCGTATGTTATCGTCGGTCGCCATGGCAGACTCGAAGCAAGCCGGATAGAAGCCCGCACCGGTCGACCATTGGTCGAATACGTAGCCATTGCGCACGAATGGATAGACGGTGCAATAGGACACGTGAGCCATTTCCGTCAGGGAGGATCCGGCGAGATGCTCGGCGTCGTAATCGTCTACTGCCGTCACCTGTATGTCAATCACGTCTTCCAGCATTATTCCCACACGCAGCCATCGGTTCTGCTTCACGACGTCGTAGTGGGCCACGCTGCTGCTGAAACTCGTATCGCCGTTATGCTCTGCGACCATGTTGAAGAGCCTCTTCCTGGAACATCGGACTGTATCATACCTGATTAATTCGGCGTAGCCTGGAATGGTATCATCACAAGAGCGCCACACCGAGGAGCATCTGTCCGGAAAGACCTGGATGCAGCGGTAGTCGTGGACCAGGTTCGGTTTTGCCATGAAGAACCCGTCGAATATCAGGTATCTCCTGACGAGGGTGGTGTCGTTGGGATCCGGATCGTCGTCCCAGTAGAGCCATCCTGTGGGAGTGGGGTCGTCCGATTCGTCGCTGCAGGCCTGCAGCATCACCGTCAGGCCGAACAGCATGACGGCTGCAGCCAGCGGCAGTAAATTCTTTGCTTTCATAGGCTTGGATTTATTGTGGGCGTATGCCTGTTACGATCTTGGTCTTATAGCAATACGATTCTGGGGATACTGTCTGTTCGTTTTCTTCGCCGGGGAACCTGAAGTCGACTACCGGCTCATCTCCGGCACGTGTGAGGGTCTGACGTGGCAGGGAGGCCCACATCGCCCCGATTCGCCGAGGAACCTGTTGCAGTGGCAGAAGGTTCCTCGGTGCGACCACGGAGTTCGCGGCCGGGTCGCCCGGAAGGGGCATCTCCGAGCTGCAGGCCGCCATCAACAGCATCAGCAGCACCGTCAAGCCCCACTTTGAAGCTTTTGTCATGATGTTGATTTTAAGTGGAACCGAACATGATTATCCGGCGCCACAAAGGTAAAAATATTTTTTCGTTCACACAACAATTTATTGAATTATTTTTTGATTTTAACACTTGTCACCCTATAATTCATATAAATATCATATGTTTTTGAGTAAAATTCAGATTACCTAAATATATCGATAGCCTATTCAGCAATTTAGCATCACTCCGCATCAATATCCCCCCAATATGCTTGCAAGTGCCATGAAAGGCAAGGGTCAATCCGGCATATAGATAGGCTTGAGCTTACGGGCGGTGGCAGAATATGCTATCATGAAGCCGAGCTGCCAGCCGGAAAATCCTCCCTGGTGCGAGGAATATACACCGCGGACGGCGTAGGGCGTCAGTCGCAGCGAGGAGGTGAGGCTCTGTCGCTTGCCGTCCGTGCCAACAATCATGCTTGCAAAATGCCAGTCGAAGTTGACACCAAAATCTATGTTAAAATCTTTCACTTTCATCTTCTGCTGGGGCATTGTCATGACCTCAGAGCCATTTTCGTCGATTTCTACAGGTCTGGAAGTCCACGAATAGCTTGTCCATTTGCCACCGACAAAGGGAATAATATCAAAATATTCAGTATCGTACACCGCATAGCCGACGTTAAAACCCCAGGCAGTGTAGTTGGCGTTCTTGACATTTGCTCGGAACTTGGTGTCCGGGTCTCCGGCAGTTGTCATACGCGGCTTCTTGAGTGTCGGCGAGGCGAAGGAGACGGATGCCTCGAGGTACCAGCGGTTGAAGGCCAGCTTGCCACCGATGGTGAAATCCCAGGCCCAGGAGAAGTACTGGTTGAGACGTCCGGCGGTCCAGCGCGGCCCGGTACCGATGAACAGGCCATAGCTCCAGGGGGAGCTGACCCACCGCACGCTGTCGGGCAGCGTGGCATCCTCGATGGTGACCTGGTAAGGGGCGACGAGAGTGTCGGCGGACGCGACGGCATCGACGGACGAGACAATGGCAGGCGCCTGTGAGCCCTCCGGCGCGGTCTGCGCCTGGGCCGGGGATATGAATGCCGCCAGCAAGGCGGGCAATATCGTTCTTTTCATACGCATGGGTGCTTTCACTATAATGTAACACCCCGGCGGCGATTTGTTCCGCACCTCCCGCCACAAAAAAAAAGCCGGACCGAAAAAGCGGACTCGGCACGGCACAAAAAAATTGATTGTCATCACGACAACCAATCTCAATTAACCTTAAAATCTAATACCATGAAAAACTCACTGCAAAGTTAATACATAAACGCGTAAAGTGGTTCTAAAACTATGTTATAAAACATGGTTTTAACTATAATTTAACCTTTTTATATGTTTATTAACTATTAGAGCCATATAAAACCTCAGAATGAAGGAGCAATAGGGCCAAAAGAGGAAACGCCGCGACAGGCCGGGAGGACTGACGATAAATCAGAATGTAGCGATGGCGGTGAACTAAATCAGGCGGAGAGTCGTTAAACAAAAATGGAGCGAACGCCCCGGCGCCGGAGTCAGCTCGTACGCGCCGTTAACGTGTAAAGCATCAAAACAAATCATTCTATATCTATGTCAAAATCACTGAAAGGAACCAAGACGGAGAAGAACCTGCTGGAAGCCTTCGCCGGCGAGTCCATGGCACGCAACAAATACACCTACTTCGCCTCCAAGGCCCGCAAGGACGGCTACGAGCAGATAGCCCGGATCTTCGAGGAGACTGCCGGCAACGAGAAGGAGCACGCCAAGCTGTGGTACAAGTACCTGCACGGCGGCGACATCTCCGACACGGTCACCAACCTAGAAGAGGCCGCCAGCGGCGAGAACTACGAGTGGACGGACATGTACGACCGCATGGCCCGCGAGGCCGAGGAAGAGGGCTTCACCGAGATCGCCTTCAAGATGCGCGGCGTGGCCGCCATCGAGAAGCACCACGAGGAGCGCTACCGCAAGCTGCTGGAGAACATCAAGGAGGGCATCGTCTTCTCGCGCGACGGTGACCGCATGTGGCTCTGCCTCAACTGCGGCCACATCCACTTCGGCAAGAAAGCACCCAAAGTATGCCCCGTCTGCAACCATCCGCAGTCTTTCTTCGAGATTAACAAGGAAAACTATTGATGCAAGCGCCGCGCTGAAGCGGGCGCCAATTGCAAAGGGGACGGCTTTTTGAGAGCCTCATAGACACCAATAGAAAGGAGGTGCGTCGGAAACGGCGCACCTCCTTTCTATTGGGAGCCTGGGGATTACTTGTTGAAAGTCTGCTTGCGGACGGTGCGGGTGCCGTCGGCGTAGGTGGTCACGACGAGGTTGACTGCGCCGGGCCACGGAGTGGCAGACTGCAGGCCGGAGGCGTTGACGTAGATGGTGCCGATGGGCTCGGATCCGCCGTCGATGCCATCCACGGCGCCCCACTCTAAGGTGCGTCGGATCTCGGGCGACTGGTAGTAGTTGCGGTGCGTGGCTATGGCGCGCAGGATGATGTCGCCATGTGAGACGTGCACGGTGGTGTTGCCGTCGGTGGTGTAGGTGTTGGCGGCGCCGGGCACGGGAGCGGTGCCATCGATGGTGAAGACGTAGGTGACTCCGGGCACGGCGTGGCTGAAGGCGAGCTTGTAGTCGACCTTGTTCATCATCAGAGTGTCGGCGAGCTCGGGAGCGGCCAGGGTGTCGGGAGTGGAAAGGAGCGGGATGCGGCGCACGAATGAGCCCATGGCGGCCACCAGGGTGTCGACGTGCTCGGTGCCGGCGTACATCTCCAGGACGTTGCCGTTGACGCGGAAGGCACCGTCGCCCTTGGCAAGGATCCAGGTTAGGTTCTGTGCCTGTGAGAGGGTGGCGTCGTGCTTGACGGCGATGTGGCTGTCACTCTGGCCGAAGTCGGCCACGGCTGTGGCGGCGGCCATGGCCAGGGGTTCGTCGGCGAATGCCTTGAGCATGGGATAGCGGCCCGGGGCGAAGCTCCAGCAGGCGGTGTCGAGGCCGGCGACCGGGCTGCCGGAGGTGAGGAAGGAGGTCCTGACGCCGGAGGCGTTGGGAATGGGGCCATTGTCGCCGGCGCCTAACTCTGCCGAAATCTGGGCATCCCAGTAGACGCTCTCGATTACGGGCACCTTGTACTGGTGGCCGGTGATCTGGCCGGATAATGCCGGGTTGTCGCAGGTGACGGTGCCGAGGTTGAGACAGCCGGACATGGAGGTCTGCTTGTCGGCGGTGTTGTGCCAGCCCTCGATGCCGCCCGAGTAGTTCATGGCGTGGGTGGAGCCGGTGTTGAGGCAGTTGTAGATCTGGCCGAAGTTGGCCAGGACGATGCCGCCTGCGCCGTCGAGCTTGGAGGTGTTGTACTGGCCGTTGATGTGCTCGCAGGCCACGCGTCCGTCGTTCTGGCAGTTCTCGATGACGCCGTAGTTGTAGGAGGCGATGCCGCCGACGTAGTGGTATCCGCCGAGCACGGTGCCGCCGTTGTAGCAGTCGGCGATTCGGCCCGGGGCGCGGTTGTAGCCGCAGATGGCGCCGGAGGTGCCGGCGTGTGCGCGGACGGTGGCATAATTGCGGCAGTTGATGATCTCGCCGCCGGTGTTCTCGCCCACGATGGCGCCCGACGAGGAGTAGAAGTCGAACTCGCAGTCGGCGCCCATGCGCAGGTTCTTGACGACGCCGCCGGCCTTGAGGCGGCCTACGAAGCCGCGCGTGGAGGTCTTGCCACCGATAATGAGACCGTTGTCGTCGAACTCGGGATAGCTCAGGCGCACGCCATGGATGGTGTGGTTGCCGCCGTCGAGCACGCCACCGAACTTATAGGTGGCGGAAGCGCAGTTGCTGATGCCGAGGAACTCGGGGTCCTTCTGCACGTCGATGTCGGCGGTGACGAGGAAGTGTGAGCCGTCGAAGGTGAGCTGGCTGGTGGTGGTGGCCACGCTCAGGCGCATCAAGTCGGCCTTGTTCTTGATGAGATAGGGGCTTTCGGCCGTGCCGGAGCCGTCGAACATTCCTTCGGGAGCGCACTTGACGACGAGCCACTTGATGAGCTTGCCTGTCTTGCCGTTGGAAGCGTAGATGGTGTCGGTTGCGATGGAGCCGTTGAGCTGGGCGGTGGTGCCGGAGATGATGATGCCGTGGCCCTCGGTGCCGAGCTTGCCGCCCTTGAGGACCTGCCAGGCCACGCTGTTGGCCGTGGGCAGGGTGAAGTTGCGGGAGACGTTCTCGACATTATCGTCGCCTGTGAAGAGCATCGGGGCCTTGGCCACGTTGGCGGCCGAGTTGGCGGCGATGGTCTTGAGCGAGGGGTAGACGCCCTCCTTGAACTCCCAGACGTCGGTGCTGAAGCCATCCCAGGGAGTGGCGGAGGTCATGTCGGCCAGGGAAGTGAAGCCGGCCACGCCGTTGAAGCGCGGGTGCAGAGAGGCGTCGACACGGCAGTTGGTGATTACGGGCGCCGAGCCGTAAGTGCGCGTGTCGAACCAGCCCAGGTAGGGCGTGTAGGAATAGTTGGACGTGGAGCGCGAGTGGCAGGCGATGTAGCAGTTCTTGATCTCGGAGTTCTCGGGGTGGCCGGGCATCTTGACGTTGATGGCGTAGCCTGCGAGGGGTCCGGTCCATTGGCCCGGCACTTCCATGTTGCCGGCGAAGAAGCAGTCTTCGAGCTTGATACCCTGGATGGCGCCGACGATGCCGCCGGCGGCGGTAGAGCTGACGGAGGAGGTGGTGTTGATCTCGCCTATGGAGAAGCAGCGACGGATGTCGGCCTCGGTGGAGCATCCGGCGATGCCACCGGCGAACATGGCGTAGCGCTGCATGGTGACGGTGCCAGAGAAATAGCAGTCCTCGATGTAGCCGCCGTAGCTGACGCCCAGTGAGCTGGAGGTCATGTAGCCGACCACGCCGCCTACGGAATAGTTCTCGTTGCCGCCGTAGCCGATGACGGTGGTCTGGGTGGCGTTGGACTTGGTGATGGGGAAGCGCATGTTGCCGATGACGCCGCCAACGTTGGAGGCGGCCTCGACGGTGCCGGTGAAGCTCAGACCGGTGGCGGGGCCGGAGGAGCCGCAGACGCCGCCGGCGATGAGGTAGCCGCGCACCTTGCCGTTGGTGACGCGGCAGTTCTCGGTGCGGCCCATGGAGTAAGCGGCCACGGTGCCGGCGTAGTAGTAGTTGTCACAGGAGACGTCGGGGCTGCTCAGCACGACGTTCTTGATGGTGCCCACGGTGTCGACGGCGCCAAAGAGAGCAGCGTAGCCCTTGCTGCCGGTGGAGACGGTGAGGTAGGATATGGTCTTGTTGTCGCCGTCATAGGTGCCGGCGAAGCGCTTCATGTCGTCGCTGCCGCCGATTGGCGGGAACATGTAGCCCTTGAGGTTGATGGCCTTGGTCTGCTTGAAGTACTTGCCCTCGAAGACGTTGACGCGTTTGGCGCCTGCGGGGATGTCGGCGCCGTTGACCTGGTCGGATAGCAGCAGCAAGTCGCCGACGGTGGCGATCTGGTAGGGGTCGTCGGCGGTGCCGGTGCCGGCCCAGCCGGTGGAGGCTGGCGGGAACGAAGGCGCGGCGGACAGTGTCAGCTCGCTGTTGACGTAGCGGCGGTAGTAGTACTTGCCGGTGTTGGTGTAGATGGCCCAGTTGCCGAAGTTCAGGGTCTTGTCGGTGACGCTGCCCTTGATGTCGCGGCCGGTCCAGTATACGCCCTGCTGCCAGTCGGCAGGGTAGCAGAAGAAGGCGCCGTAGCTGTTGTTCATCAGCTGCTGCGGAGCGATGGAGAAGGTGGAGTCGGAGTGCAGGTAGCACTCGAGCTTGCCGCCCGTGTCGGAGAGGTTGAAGATGCGCAGCTGATTGGAACCGGGCTGCTCCACATACAGATATGTGGTCTCCGGGGTGGTGCCGGTGACAGTGCCGGAAGTGTCGATCTGGGCCACCTGGCTGGTGAGGGTGGCGTTGGAGCTCACGAAGTCCGAATTCTTGTGGAGGCCGTAGCCGATGGCGTGGTTCTTGTACTCACCGTCGATGATGATGGCCACCCATGAGCCGATTTCCACTTTTCCGGCGGAGATGTGGCCCGGAATGGTGCCGTTGGGGTCGAAGACGTTCTGCTCCACGTCGCAGGCCATGAGGTCGACCTGTCCGTACTCGGAATGCTGGTAGACTTTCTGGCGCAGGATGGTGAAGTCGCCCGTGGCGAGGTCCACCTTGGCGCGGATGGTGGTGCCCCAGCCGAAGAAGTTGTCGAGGAAGATGCTGTCGCCGACGAGGCGTACGTCGGCACGTGTCGCCAGCTCGAAGCGGGTCGAGCTGTAGGTTAGCTGCAGGGCGTTGACGGGCATGTCGGCCGCGGTGACGGCCTTCTGCGGGCCCGAAAGGCGTTTAGGCAGAGATGCGGTGCCGCTGCGCAGGGGGGATTCGGAGACGGACGTGCCACGCAGGATGTCAGCCTGCCGGGCGCCGGAAGCGCGTTGCGAGACCTGCGGGGCTGTGGCCTGGCGGAGGCCCTTGCCGGCAGCCTTTTCGGCTGCCGCGTCGCCCCACTGCACGGTCTGCGCCGCTCCAGCGAAGACGGTCAGCGTCGCTGCCAGCAATGTGGTAAAGATTTTTTTCATACTTTGATAGGTTAGGTAAGGTGATTGTGGTCAGTGAACCGCCGCAAATGTAGACAAAGTTTCCGACATGTGCAAACGCCGTTTGCACATCCGCCCGAAATGCACTACCTTTGTGCCTGAAATAATGAAAATCAACCTGACACGATGATAACGAAGAATCTCACACTGGCCGCGGCCCTGGGGCTGTGCGCCATGCTCGCCCCCGCCGGGGCCGATGCCTGCACCAACCTCATAGCCGGCAAGAAGGCCACCAAGGACGGCTCCACCATGGTCACCTACGCCGCCGACTCGCACACCCTCTACGGCGCCCTCTACCACCAGCCCGCCGCCGACCACAAGCCCGGCACCATGCGCAAGGTCATCAACTGGGATACCGGCAAGTACATGGGCGAGATCCCCGAAGTGGCACATACTTATAATGTGGTGGGCAACATGAACGAGCACCAGCTCGTCATCGCCGAGTCCACCTGGGGCGGCCTGCCCGAGCTCGTCGACACCACCGGCCGGAGCATCATCGACTACGGCTCGCTCATCTACATCACCCTGCAGCGCGCCAGGACCGCCCGCGAGGCCATCGACGTCATGGCCGACCTGGTGGACAAGTACGGCTACGCCTCCTCCGGCGAGAGCTTCTCCATCGCCGACCCCAACGAGGTCTGGGTCATGGAGATGATCGGCAAGGGCGCCGAGAAGGGCGCCGTCTGGATCGCCGTCCGCATCCCCGACGAGGCCATCTCCGGCCACGCCAACGAGCCCCGCATACGCCAGGTCAACCTCAAGGATAAGAACAACGTGAAATATTCCAAGGACCTCATCCCGTTCGCCAAGCGTCGCGGCTACTTCAAGGGCAAGGACGCCGACTTCAGCTTCGCCGACGCCTTCGAGCACCACACCGTCAGCACCCGCCGCGGCTGCGACGCCCGCGTGTGGAGCTTCTTCCGCCGCTTCAACCCCGACACGGAGAAGTACTACGCCTGGTGCTCCGGCGAGAGCAACGAGCCCATGCCACTCTACGTAATCCCCGACCGCAAAGTATCCCTGCAGGACATGCAGGCCCGCATGCGCGACCATTTCGAGGACACTCCCTTCAACATGGTCTCCGATCCAGGCATGGGGCCCGACAGCGTCCCCTACCGCTGGCGACCGATGGAATACAAAGTCGACGGCAAGACCTACTGCATGGAGCGTGCCATCGCCACCCAGCAGACCGGCTGGCACTTCGTAAGCCAGAGCCGCGCCGACAAGCCCGACCCCGTGGGCGGCATCCTCTGGTTCGGCACCGACGACACCAACACCTCCGTCTACATGCCCTTCTATTGCTCCATGACCGAGATTCCCGAGCAGGTGAGCGAGAAGAACGGCGACCTGCTCACTTTCTCCCCCACCTCCAACTTCTGGATGACCAACTGGGTCGCCAACCAGGCCTATAACCGCTACGACCTCATGATTCCCGAAATCCGCAAGGTGCAGGAAGGCCTGGAGGATGGCTTCATCGCCGAACGCCCCGCCAAGGACGCCGAGCTCACCGCCCTCTACGAGGCCGGCGACATGGCAGGCCTGCAGAAGGCCGTCAACGCCGACGGCGCCGCCGTGGCCAAGAAGGCCACCGACTCCTACTCCGACCTGGCCAAGTACCTGCTCGTGCGCTACCTCGACGGCAACCGAAAGAAACTCAACCCCGACGGCACCTTCAAGCGCTCCGAGACCGGCATGCCCGTCAGCCCCGACTTCCCAGGCTACAACAAGGCATACTACGAGAACATCGTCCGCCAGACCGGCAACCACTTCCTGGTACCCGAAGAATAAAGAAATAAATTAATGAGATAATCCGCGAGCCGGGCTTCGGCAATGCGCCGACGGCCCGGCTCCTTTTATACCTGTATCAAAATGAAGACTTCAAGACATCTCCTTGTGTGCCTGCTGGCGCTGCTCCCGCTCGCGGCCACGGCACAGGGCAAATATCAAGACATCGCAGCCGGCTTGCAGCATGCCCTTGTACTCAAGACCGACGGCACGGTGTGGGCCTTCGGACTCAACAGCGAGGGACAGCTGGGCGACGGCACCACCGTCAGCCGCGACAAACCGGTCAAAGTCCTTGACAACGTCCGCCAAATCTCGGCGGGCGAACGCATGAGCTATGCTCTTCGCAACGACGGCTCTCTCTGGGCCTGGGGCCGCAATGACTGCGGCCAGTTGGGCGACGGCACCACTACCGGCCGCTTACGCCCGGTTTGTGTTATGCGCGATGTGCGCAAGGTGGTGGCCGGAAACAACCATGTGGCAATCATAAAGACCGACGGCACGCTGTGGATGGCCGGAGATAACGCCTGGCTGCAGCTCGGCGACGGTACCGACGAGAACCGTTCCACGCCCGTCAGGGTGATGTCCGGCGTTGCCGACGTGGCGTGCGGAGGCCGTTTCACTCAGGTTTTGGGCAACGATGGCTCACGATGGGGCTGCGGCGACAACCGCTACGGCCAGCTCGGAGACGGTTCGACCGATTATCCGGAATACATGACAAAGGTTCAGGATAACGGCGTGAAGAAAATCAGCACCGGCTGGGAGCATACTCTGATTTTAGGAAAGGATGGCATTTTGCGCGGCTGCGGCCTCAACCGCTTCGGACAGTTAGGCATGAACCAGAATGTGGAAACCATGACTTATCCGTCGCAGATTCTCACTAATGTGAAAGACGTATATGCCTTCGACTTCACTTCGTTTGCCATACTCAACAACGGCACTCTCTATGGCTGGGGCAATAACGACAAAGGCCAACTTGGCGACGGCACCACAGTCAGACAGCAATATCCTAAGAAACTCCGCAACAACATCAGAAAAGTGGCTGCCGGCGGCAACTTCACCATGTTCCTCACCACCACCGGCGACCTCATGCTCACCGGCACCATCAAGTAACAAAACATAATCATGAAAGCAAGAGCCCTCCTTCTCGCCCTGGCGCTGACGCTGCTGCCCGCAGTCACCTTTGCCCAAAGCAAGTACAGCGACATCGCCGCCGGGATGCAGCACGCCCTGGTACTCAAGGCCGACGGCACCCTGTGGGCCTTCGGAATCAACGAAAACGGACAGCTCGGCGACGGCACCACCGTCAGCCGCGACAAACCAGTCAAAGTCCTTGACAACGTCCGCCAAATCTCGGCTGGGG
>ENA-ORRE01002270-ORRE01002270.1-human-gut-metagenome-genome-assembly--contig:-NODE-2270-length-11480-cov-7.982232_pt1 | contig 11480 bp, 9 predicted proteins | sample MGYA00242171_ERZ509126 | MGnify/ENA primary metagenome ERZ509126 (study PRJEB26280, sample SAMEA2338648) | human gut metagenome | biome: human gut; feature: human-associated habitat; material: faeces... | reverse complement strand
AGTTTCAGACCCGCGTCGCGGCCTCGTCGCTTTCGAGCCTTATCAGCGCGAGCGACCGCGTGATGATAATGGGTCATTCGTTCCCCGATATGGACGCTTTCGGCGCGGCAGTCGGTATGTCTGCGATAACGGAGGCTCTCGGCATCGATTCATATATCGTCCTCGACGAAAACCGCAGCTTTGCGGGCGCGGCAGTCGATATGCTCAGAGCCGACGGCTGGAACGGCAAAATAATCGATGTCAACGAAGCTCTGACGCTCATGACCCGCAAAACCCTGCTCATTGTTGTCGATACCCATAAGAGCAGCTTTGTCGATTTCCCGAGCCTCTATGAAAAGGCGTCCGCCACCGTGGTTATCGACCACCACAGAAAATCGGTCGATTATATCAAGGACGCGCTCATTTTCTTCCATGACCCCAACGCCTCGTCAACCTGCGAAATGGTCACGGAGCTTATGCGCTATATAACCCCCGCGCCGTCTCTTTCGGCAGCGGAGGCGCAGGCGATGCTCGCAGGCATAATGCTTGACACAAAGGAGTTTGTCCTCTCGACGGGCGTGCGCACCTTTGAAGCGGCGGCATTCCTGAAGGGAAAGGGCGCCGACACGGTAGCCGTAAAGCGCCTGTTCTCAAACTCGATCGAGAGCAACCGCAAGCGCAGCGAGATAATCTCCGCCGCGCATATTTACAGAGGCTGTGCCATAGCCTGCACCGCCCCCGGAACGGAGAACGCGAGACTGCTCAGCGCGCAGGCGGCAGACGAGCTGCTTGAAGTCAGCGGAGTCAAAGCGTCGTTTGTTATCTTCGGCAGCGGAAATGACAGCATCAGCATCTCGGCGCGCTCCTACGGCGACATGAATGTCCAGATAATTATGGAATATCTCGGCGGCGGAGGTCACCGCACCATGGCGGCGGCTCAGCTCGGCGGCGTGAATATGCAGGAAGCGAAGTCGAAGCTCTGCGAAGCGATAGACGCAAAATATCCCCGCGCAGACGGCGAGGAGCAGGATTCGATTTCGTGATATAATACCGCAGGGCGGATATCATTCGCCCGCAAAGCTTGCATGATTTTATTCTTGTAAGTGCGGCAACCGACGCACCGACAGAGTTAAACCCGTAAATAACCCGAAAGGAATTGATATATATGAAAGTTATTCTTACACAGGATGTAAAAAGCCTCGGCAAGAAGGGCGAGCTTGTCAATGCCTCCGACGGCTACGCGAGAAACTTTCTCTTCCCGAGAAAGCTCGCAGTCGAGGCTAACGCACAGGCGATGAACGAGCTTAAAAACCGCGAGTCAGCCGAGAAGTACAGATTGGAGACCGAGCTCAAGAACGCCAAGGAGGTCGCCGCGAAGATAAACGGCAAGACCGTGAAGCTCACCGCAAAGGCGGGTCAGGGCGGAAAGCTGTTCGGCTCTGTTACCGCAAAGGAAGTTGCGGAGTCGATAAGCCGTCAGTTCGGCGTATCTGTCGACAAGAGAAAGGTGTCCATGGAGGATATCAAGTCGTTCGGCACTTTCAGCGCCGAAGTAAAGGTGTATAACGGAGTCAACGCTACGGTCTATGTCAGCGTGGGCGAGGAATAATTTCCGAAAACCGGAGGATCTAAGAACCGTGGATGTGAATAATTTAACCCTGCCCGAGGGGTATCAGATGCCCTTCAGCCTTGAGGCGGAGCAGGCGGTGCTCGGATGCGTGCTCATGGATCCGAACTGTATGCCGCAGGTGCTCATCTATCTGCGCCCGGAGTATTTCTATCTCCCGCAGCACAGAGAAATATTCTCCGTCATGGTGAGCCTCGATGCGTTAGGCAGCAAAATCGATCCGCTTGTTATTCTTGAGGCGCTCAAGAACAACGGAACATACGATGAGGCGGCGGGCAAGAACTATCTGTTCCAGCTCGCTCAGAGCGTGCCGACTACTTCAAATGTCGAGTCATATTCGAAAATTGTGCGCGAGAAGTATTTCATGCGCACCCTCATCACCGTCTCGCAGGAGACTATCGACAACGCCGTCGCCCAGACCGACAGCGCGGATATGCTTCTTGACGCGGCGGAGCAGAGAATATACGATATCCGCCAGGGCAAGACGAGCACGGGCCCGTCCAAGCTCAGCGACATAATAGTCAATCAGGTCTATGACACCCTGCAAAAACTCAGCTCCGAGGGCGCGGAGGCGTTCAAGGGAATCTCAACGGGCTACAGGGATCTCGACGACGTAATAGCGGGACTCAACAGGTCCGACCTCATACTTATCGGCGCGCGCCCCGCAATGGGAAAGACAAGCTTTGCCTTGAATATTGCGAGAAACGTCGCTGTCAAGGCTAAGAAGAAAATTCTCTTCTTCTCGCTCGAAATGACGAAGGAGCAGCTTGCTCAGAGAGTTCTCTCGACCGAAGCGCGCGTATTAAGCACAAAGATGCGAAGCGGTCAGCTCGATACCGACGACTGGACGCGCCTCGGCCTTGCCACCGCAGCGCTCAACGACTGCGAGCTCTATTTCGATGACACGAGCTCGATAACCGTTGCCGAAATGAAAGCGCGCGCACGCAGACTCAAGAATGTCGACTGTATAATCATAGATTACCTCGGACTTATCCGCTCCGGCACAAAGGTCGAAAACCGTGTGCAGGAGGTTACGGAGATAACCCGAAGCCTGAAGCTCATGGCGAAGGATTTGAATATCCCCGTAGTCTGCTGCGCCCAGCTCTCCAGAGGCACCGAGGGCAGGGGAAAGTCCCACCGCCCGCAGCTTTCGGATCTGCGCGAATCGGGCTCGATAGAGCAGGATGCCGATATAGTCCTCATGCTCTACCGCGAGGAATATTATAAGAACGAAAAGGACGACCCGGACGGCGACGACGAGCCTGTATCCGCAGCCCCCGTTGCCAACGAGGTCGAGGTTATTGTTGCCAAGAACAGACACGGTCCCACAAAGACGGTAGATTTTATCTGGGATGCGGATCACACTCTGTTCATGGGCGTGGAGAAGATTCAGAATGCTTGATAAAGCGCTCGGCGCCGTGGAAAAATACAATATGCTCAGCCCGGGAGCCGCAGTTATAGCCGCGGTCTCGGGCGGTGCCGATTCAATGGCAATGCTGCTGTTCCTTATGAAGATAAGGGAGCGGTATTCGCTGTCGTTGACCGTAGCCCATGTCAATCACGGGCTTCGCGGCGAAGAGGCGCGACGCGATGAAAACTATGTGCGCTCCTTCTGCGAGAAGAACGGACTGCGCTTTGAGGTTTTGCATGCCGATGTAGCGGCGCTCGCAAAGCAGAGAGGAGAGTCATGCGAGGAATGCGGGCGCAGAGTGCGCTACGAGTTCTTTGAATCGATAGACAAAAACGCAAAAATCGCAACTGCCCACACAGCGAGCGACAATGCCGAGACCATGCTTTTCAATCTCGCCCGCGGCTCGTCGCTAAAGGGGCTTTGCGGTATTCCGCCCGTGCGCGGAAATATAATAAGACCGCTTATTTTCTGCACGAGGGAAGAAATAGAGGCGTTCTGCCGCGAAAATTCTCTCGATTTCGTAACAGACAGCACCAACCTGACTCTCGATTACAGCCGCAATAAGATTCGCCGTATCGCAGTCCCCGCGCTAAAGGAGATAAACTCCGCTTTTGAAGAGAATGCCTCGCATTTTTCTCAAAACGCCGCGCTCGACGAGGACTTTCTCGAGGGCGAGACGAAGGCGCTTTTGCTCTCGGCACAAGCCGACGGCGGACTTTCCTGCGAAGCGCTGCTCTCGGCGCATCCGGCGATACGCCGCCGCGCCCTGCTCGGCTGTATAAAGAACGTATGCCCGAAATCGGCGGACTTTAAGACCGTAGGCGCGGTTGAAAATATTCTTTCGCCGGGCGGAAAAATTCAGCTTTCACCCGATACGTTTGCCGTCTCGGACGGCGCAGTTCTGCGCTTTGCCGCCCCAATAAATAAGGGCGAGGAGTGGTCGGAGGATATAGAGCCCGAGTGCATAAACGGCTCCGTTTGCCATAACGGACGCGTATCAATTTGCAGAGTTAATAAAAAAATTTTTTTAGATACACAAAAAATTCACAAAGATGTGTTGGATTATTGCATTGATTGTGATAAAATTATAGGAAGAGTTCAAATCGGCAGCCGTCGTTCGGGCGATAAGCTGACCCTTGCGAGGCGCGGCTGCACAAAGAGCCTGAAAAAGCTTTTCAACGAGGCGCATATTCCGCCGGAGAGCCGCTGCGATATCGCAGTGCTGCGCGACGAAGCGGGTGTGCTTTGGGTCGAGGGCTTCGGCGCGGACAGACGGTGCCGCGTCGGAAAAAACACTGAAAATGTGCTTATAATACGGAGGGAAAAGCAATGATAGAGGATATAGAGAGAGTATTGCTCAGCGAGGAGCAGATACGCGATATCGTCTCCCGCCTCGGCAGGCAGATAAGCGAGGACTACAAGGGCAGGAAGCTGCTCATGGTCAGCGTCTTGAAGGGCTCCGTCGTGTTTATGGCGGATCTTATGAGAGCGATAACAATACCGTGCGAGATAGATTTTATGGCGGTTTCGAGCTACGGCTCGGGCACGGAGAGCTCGGGCGAAGTCAAGATAATAAAGGATCTTGACAGACCCATAGAGGGCTATGACCTGCTGATAGTCGAGGACATACTCGACTCCGGTAAAACTCTCCATTACATATCCGAGATGCTCAGAGCGCGCAGACCCGCGAGCATTAAGATATGCACCTTCCTCGATAAGCCCGAGCGCCGCATGATAAAGGATCTCAAGGCGGACTACGCTGGAACGGAGGTTCCCGACGAGTTCGTTGTCGGCTACGGTCTCGATTACGATGAGAAGTACCGCAATGTGCCTTTCCTCGGCGTGCTCAGCCGTTCGGTCTACGAGAAATAAGAGCGGTCAAAAGAAAACTTCGACAGTCACAGGAGGATTTGACGTTTGAAAAATAAGAAGAACAACACTGACAGCAATGCAAAAAAAGTGCTGGCGTGGATACCGTATATTCTCATTCCCATCCTCATAATTTCCGGTGTCTCCCTCTATGCCAGGCAGCAGAAGAACGAAAAGCTCGAGTATTATCAGGTCGTGCAGTATTTCGATGAAAAAAAGGTCACGGAATATAACCTCAATATGTCGAGCGGTGCGCTTGAGTTCAAGCTCAAGGGCGACGATAAGACGTATACCTTCACCGTGCCGAGCGTCGGTATGTTCCAGGAGGACATACACAACGGCGTTATCGCATATAACAGAGAGCATCCGGATACTCCGATAAAGGCGCAGTATCAGACCGGCTCGACCGGCGCCATTCTGCTCAATATCGTCCCGACGCTTCTCATGCTCGTTATCCTCGGCGCCATACTCTTCTATATGTTCCGCAAGATGAACAACGCCATGAACAACGAGAACAACCGAACTCTTTCGTTCGGCAAGGCGCGCGTCAAGCGGGCGAAGGACGAAAGCCGCAAGACGACATTTGACGACGTTGCGGGCGCGGACGAGGAGAAAGAGGAGCTCAGCGAGATAGTCGATTTCCTCAAGGATCCCTCTCATTTCAACAAGCTCGGCGCGAGAATACCGCGCGGTGTTCTGCTCGTCGGCCCTCCCGGTACAGGTAAAACCCTGCTTGCAAGGGCTGTTGCGGGTGAGGCAAATGTTCCGTTCTTCTCGATTTCCGGCTCCGATTTCGTCGAGATGTATGTCGGTGTCGGCGCTTCGCGAGTGCGCGACCTTTTCAATGAGGCAAAGAAAAATTCACCCTCGATAATCTTTATCGATGAGATAGATGCCGTCGGTCGCCACAGAGGCGCAGGCATGGGCGGCGGACACGATGAGCGCGAGCAGACGCTGAACCAGCTGCTGGCCGAGCTGGACGGCTTTGACCCCAGCAAGGGCGTCATCGTGCTGGGCGCCACCAACCGTCCCGAGGTGCTGGACAAGGCGCTGCTGCGCCCCGGCCGCTTCGACCGGCGCATCACCGTGGACCGGCCCAACCTGGCCGGCCGTCTGGCCACATTGCAGGTACACACCCGCAATATCCGCCTGGCCGAGGACGTAAATCTGGAAAAGATCGCCCAGGCCACCGCCGGCTGCGTGGGCGCCGACCTGGCCAATCTGGTGAACGAGGCCGCCCTGCGCGCCGTGCGTAAGGGCCGCCGGGCCGTAAATCAGGACGATCTGCTGGTGTCCTTCGAGCTGGTCATCGCCGGCAGCGAGAAGAAGGGCACCGTCATCACCGAGGCGGAAAAGCGCATTATCGCTTACCACGAGGTGGGTCACGCGCTGGTGGCGGCCAAGCAGAAGAATGCCCAGCCCGTCAGCAAGATTACCATAGTACCCCACACCCAGGGTGCGCTGGGCTACACCCTGCACCTGCCGGAGGAGGAAAAGTTCCTCATGTCCCGCGAGGACATTCTGACCGAGATCCGTACCCTGCTGGCCGGACGCTCCAGTGAGGAGGTGGTGTGCAACACCATGACCTCCGGCGCCGCCAACGACATCGAGCGCGCCACGGAGATGGCCCGGAACCTGGTGGCCCGCTTCGGCATGTGCGACGAGTTCGACATGATGGCCCTGGGCAGCGTTCAGAGCCAGTATCTGGACGGCGGCTACTCCATGACCTGCGCCCAGGAGACCTACGCCGCAGCCGACCGCGAGACCATCAAGATCCTGCGCCAGTGCCACGAGGAGGCCAAGCAGATCCTGCGGGAGAACCGGGAACTGCTGGACAAGATCGCCGCCTATCTGCTGAAGAAGGAGACGATCACCGGCCAGGAGATGATGGCCATCATCGAGGGCCGTGACCCGGAGACCGTGGACAACTACGGCGCCAGCAAGAGCAGCCAGCCCGCCTTCCGGCCCAGCGTACCGGAGACCATCGAGGCCCCCGCCAGGCACATCAACATCGTGTCCGAGCCCATCCCCATGCCGGACTACGATGAGAAGCCGGAGGATAAGGACCCGGAAGGCACCCCCGCCGAAGACAAACCGGCGGAGCACGCGGACGGCGACCCCGAATAAATGCACAGCAGCCCTGCGGCAGCGCCGCAGGGCTGTTTTCTTTTTCAGTTTTCCGGCAGGTCCCGCACCCGTTCGCACAGCAGCGGCAGCGCCTTTTCAAACTCCACGCCGTACCACCCGGCCTGCGGGTCCCGCGCCGTGGCGTCGATACAGGCAAGTACAAATTCCACCGCCAGCGAAGCCGCCTGCTCCAGCGTCATGCCCCGCATGAGCCCGCCGGTGACAACGGCGGCGAAAATATCTCCCGTGCCGTGGAAGGAGGCCGGGTTCCGCGGACCAAGACAGGTGAAATACGTCCCCGCGCCGCTGTCATAGCCCATAGCGCCCAGCTTATCCGGCGCAAAGGACACCCCGGTGAGGATCACCTTCTTCGCCCCCAGCGCGGCCACCCCCCGCAGCAGCTCACGGGCAAAGCCCTCGTCCACCTCCTCCCGGTACGGCGTACCGGTCAGCAGGCAGGCCTCCGTGATATTGGGCAGCGCCACGTCCGCCCGAGCCGTCAGGCGCGCCATCGCCGCCGGGAAAGCGCCGTCAAACCCGCTGTACAGCTTCCCGTGGTCCGCCATGGCAGGGTCCACGATCAGCAGCGTATCCGGGCTCTTCACCGCGTCGAAAAAGTCCATCACCTGCTGCACCTGGGGCGCGGAGGCGATGTAACCGGTATAGAGCGCGTCAAAATGCACCTGCTGGGACCGCCAGTGATCGGCGATGGCCGGCAGCTGGTCGCTGAGATCCCGGCTGACAAAGCCCGGAAACGCCGTGTGGGCGCTGAGCACCGCCGTAGGCACGATGGCGCACTCCACCCCCATGGCGGAGATCACCGGCAGCGCCACCGTCAGCGAGCACCGCCCCAGACAGGAGATGTCCTGTATGGACGCTATTCGTTTCATAGAGCCGCCTCCTGTTCATCATACCAAAAAGGGAGAGGCACATGAATATGTGTCTTTCCCTTTTTGGTGCGGGCGGCGGGACTCGAACCCGCACGCCTGTTGGCAATGGAACCTAAATCCATCGAGTCTACCAATTCCACCACGCCCGCATATCCACGCCGTATTGTAGCACACTTCACGTCGGCGTGCAAGGAATGTTTTGCCTTTCCCCTCCACCCTATGCTATACTGTCATCAACAGTACACGAAAGGACGGTGCCCCATGAACGAAAATGCCCTCGCCTTGGCGCGTCAGCACGCGCCCTGCTACATTTACTCCCGCGAGATCCTTACCGCACAGGCAGAGACTCTCCACAGGACCTTCCCCGGCTTTGATATTCTGTTCTCCGTGAAGGCCAACCCCTTCCCACCGGTAATACGGCACCTTGCGGCGCTTGGCATCGGTGCGGATGCGGCCAGTGCGGGTGAGGTCTGCCTGGCCGCGGAATGCGGGATCGCGCAGGAGGATATCTACTTCTCCGCAGCCGGCAAAAGCGATCGTGCACTGGCCGCCGCGTGGGATAACTGCCATCTGATCGCCGATTCTATCGGCGAGGTGCGGCGAATCGCCGCTATGGCCGCTGCCCGCGGCGAGACAAAGGCCATCGGCCTGCGCGTGAACCCCGCTTTTAGTATGGACGGCGGTGCGGGCGGGACATCCAAGTTCGGCATCGACGAGTCCGACCTCCCGGCACTGAAAACTCTGCTGCAAACGCTGCCGGCAGCCGTCTGCGGCCTCCATATTCACCTGCGCTCCCAGAACCTCTCCGCGGACACTCTCGCCCGCTACTACAAAAACTGCTTCGCGCTGGCCCTCCGCGTCCGCGATATTCTGGACTGTGCCATCGAGTATATCAACTTCGGCGGCGGAGTAGGCATCGTTTACGACCCGGCGTGCCAACCGCCGCTGAACATGAGCACCTTGAAGCAATGTACGCAGGCCGTGGCAGAGGAAAACGCCCGTACCCTCCGCGCACGGCTGCTGGTGGAGTCCGGGCGGTTTCTGACAGCACAGGCGGGAACGTACTATCTGCCTGTGGTAGACAAAAAGACGTCCCACGGCACCACCTATGTCATCGTAGAAAACTGTCTCAACGGCTTCCAGAAGCCCTCTCTTGCCGCCATGCTGCGTAACGCCGCCGGAGAAGGCCCCCTTGCGCCTCAGGAACCTCTGTTTACCGGCGAGACCGCCTTCCCCATCACCGCCCTGCCTGCGGAGGATACCGGCATCACCGAGACCGTAGACATCGCAGGAAACCTCTGCTGCGCCGCGGACGTGCTGGCTAAGAACTTCACCGGTCCGGCGCTGGCGGTGGGAGATCTTGTGGCCGTGGGGAACACCGGGGCCTACGCCAGAACGCTGTCGCCGCTGCTGTTTTCCTCCCACGACGTCCCTGCGGAATTCTTGATCTGAAAAACAGAGCAGCCCAACGGGCTGCCCTGTTTTCTTATTTCTCCCGTCTGATAGGCCGGATGTACTTGAAGTACTGTCCCGGCACAAAATAGAAATACGTCATCCGTCCCGGTGTAGCGGTATCCAGCACACAGCCGTTGGCGGCGTAGTCAAAGTCCCGCATAGCGGTCTCCACCTTGTTCTCCACCGTGCGGCACTCCTGCTCATAGTCGAAGGGGCCGTGCTCAAACACCATATACTCCCCCTCCGGCACATCCATCAGCTCCAGCGGCGCGGGTATGGGGCCGCTGTAATCGGCGGGCAGGCGGACGCCGTAGCTCTCGATGCGGGGGTAGTTCCAGGCGCATAATGGCGTCGTCCATCTCATTGACGACGGTCTGGATCAGCTGCTGCCATTCGTACATAGGCTTGCTCCCTTCTCTCGCTGTGAACAGAATACACCCTTTCCGCCCCAAATGTTTGATACGAGTTGCTGTTAAAACAGGGACGGCTCCCGCCGTCCCTGTCCGCTTATTCCACTTCAGCAGCCTCCGCCGGCTCCTCCTGCCCCTGCTTGGGCAGCTGCTCGGGCCACTTGGCCCAGGTCTGGCGGATATAGGGGATCATCTGATCCCGGGGCATATCCAGTGCCGCGGCCAGCTCGCCGTAGAGCTGGTCCTCAGCCCGCTTGAGATAGCGCTCATCCATCTGGCTGACCTTCTTACCATGGCGCAGGGCCCACGCCCGCTTGCGGCAGATACCGTGGATCATGGCGGCCAGCTCGGCGCAGTCACAGCGGAGCACCAGCTGGTGGTAGAAGTCCTTGGCAGCACGCATACCGCGCTCGGCGGGCTTCTGCTCCGGCAGGACTGGCAGCGCGGCGATCAGTTTCAGCGCACAGTCACGGCTGATGATGGGACGCATGAGGACAGCGGTGTCCACCGGAGTCATAACGGTGCCGCCGCGGTACAGGGGAGAGAGATGATAGTAGACCTTGTCGCCGCCGTCATAGGCCAGACCGGATGGCCCTATGGACTCCACCCGGCAGACGCCCTCGCCGCCGTATACCACCAGATCACCCGCTGCAAACATCACACACGCTCCTTATCCGCAACATACATACACATATATACACAAAAAGGCACATGGCACACGACCATGCGTTCCCCTTTTGCTCACCATTACCTGACATCAGTATAACATATTCTGACGAAAAATGTAAGCACAAATTTTACCGTGACTGTCGATTTTCCCGGAAAGTTGTGATACAATGCAGGAAAACTTTTGCGAGGTGCAGCCATGAAAAAACCTGTCATCCATCCCTCCGCCTTTGTGGCGGACAACGCCACCGTCCGGGGCAGCGTGACCCTGGGCGCTAACAGCAGCGTGTTCTTCGGCGCGGTGCTGCGGGGCGACCGGGCACCGATCACCATCGGTGCGGGCACGAATATCCAGGACAACTGTGTGGTGCACGTGGACTACGACCATCCGATGACGGTGGGCGAAAACGTAACGGTGGGCCACGGGGCCATTCTCCATGGGTGCACCGTGGGTGACAACACCCTCATCGGCATGGGCGCCATCGTGCTGAACGGCGCGAAAGTCGGCAGCAACTGCCTGATCGGCGCGGGGGCGCTGGTACCGCAGAACGTGGAGATACCGGACGGGTCTTTGGCCTTCGGCTCCCCCGCCAAGATCAAAGGCCAGCTGGACGAGGCCGCCATTGCCGAGCTGCGGCAGGCGGCGCTGGACTACCAGAAGGAGGCCATTGCATACAAGGCCGAGCAGGAACAATAAAAATATGCGCTCCGACCAAGAGCCGGTGCGCATGGCTGAAAAGCGGCCCCCGGCACAGCCGGGGGCCGCTGACCGTTTAGACAACGGCAAAGAACTTGATGATAAACAGCAGGGAAATAATGTAGGTCAGGACAGACACATCCTTGGCACGGCCGGAGAACACCTTGATCACGGTGTAGGAGATCATGGCAATACCGATTCCGTGGCCGATGGAGCCGGAGATGGGCATGGCCAGCAGCATCAGGAACACGGGCACTACCTGGTCCAGATCGTCAAAATCCACGTTCTTCAGGCCCTGGAGCATCAGGATGCCCACGTAGATCAGGGCGGAGGAGGTAGCGGCAGGGGG
>ENA-ORRE01002262-ORRE01002262.1-human-gut-metagenome-genome-assembly--contig:-NODE-2262-length-11515-cov-5.377749_pt1 | contig 11515 bp, 14 predicted proteins | sample MGYA00242171_ERZ509126 | MGnify/ENA primary metagenome ERZ509126 (study PRJEB26280, sample SAMEA2338648) | human gut metagenome | biome: human gut; feature: human-associated habitat; material: faeces... | reverse complement strand
AGCTCATATTGTCGTCTTGGGGTTCTTTTCATTCTATCATTTAATGCAATCTGCCTATAAAATTTTATCATATTGCATTTATAAATGCAACTTGCACCCGATGTTGGTTGTTGAGATTTTTGGTACATTTTATAATGTATAGCAGAATCATACACAGCATGGAGGTGATTGAAACGCAACCGGAAATTGATTACGTTAAGATTGGTCAGCGCATTAGAGCTGCCCGACTGGAAAAGGGTTATAGTCAGGCTGATTTGGGTGCGTTGGTTGGTTGCTCGAACAATCATATGAGCCATGTTGAAGTTGGACAGACGAAAGTTTCTTTGGCAATGCTTCTAAAACTGGCATTCGTCTTGGAAAAGAACTTTGACTATTTTTTACTGGATACCCCATATGCAAAATGCGACAGCATCATTGATAATGAGATTGCTGCAAAACTGAAAAAGTGTAATGTAACAACATTGATAACCGTAGGAAAGTTGATTGATGTCTTGATTGACCAGCAAGAGATGATAAAAAAAGCGGAGCTTGATTGATATAATGAAAAAGAAGCCCATTGACGGTACAGAGTGAACTGCTATGGGGTTCTTTTTTGCAGCACAATATACTGATTCTTTAAGAAGCAAAAAGTCCACCAGTCATGATGCACTACGCATCGTACTGGTGGACTTTTTCTGTAAAGATATAAAAATAGATATTCATATATCGCCATAACCAATGTCGTTATCGTAGGCATGAAGATCTTCTTTCAGGAAATCTGCTTTACGAATATACATCGAATTTACCAGCTCCCCTTTTTCGTGGAGCAGGCTGAATTTGTAATCTAATAACGCTGCCGGTACATAGAGCATTTTAGCCGTTTCAAAAAATGTGTGTTCCGAAAGGCATTCCAGAACTTTCCCATCTTCTAACAGAAGCTCCGCCGCAAAGAAGTTTGCTTCATTTTCTTCGATTGATCTATCATCAAACACTTCCATTTCTTGAAAGCCGTGCATCATGGCGATTTTCGTATGTAGGACAGCGTGTCCTAATTCATGTGCGACTAATATACGTTCCAGGATGCCGTTCACATTGTGATCTATCACGATATTCTTCTGTCTGGACTGGTAATAGAAGAAGCCCTTCAATTTCTTCTGCAAATCGTAATAGTGGATTTTGATACCTAACAGCTGACATAGCTCGTAAGGGTCTCTGGTGTGATATTTTCGCACAAGCTTATCGACAGTTTCAATGATATGCTCTGCCGTTTTCATTTGCTTCACCTCCGAATCGCACACAGAAAACATATTCTGTGCTTGAGGATTTTACTCTTTATCTTTATGCTTTCTGTATTTCTTCGGAGTGTACTTTTCCCGTGCTGTTTTCTTAGAGTCCATATAAACTGACATAATCGCCTGGAAGAATACATCTTTTGCGTCCTCGTCCAATTCTCCACCGGCAAACAGAGAATTTACACGACCCAACACTTCCTGAGCTTCTTTTGCTCCTTTTGAACCGAAGTTTTCCTTTGCCTCTAAAATAAACATATCCTGATCTATATGGCTCTGGCTATCCGTTTCAGATTCGTCCAAAAGATAGGACACAGAGATATGCAGTGCTTCAGCAAGTTTTCTGATGTTGCTTTTTCTGGGGAGTGTTCCGAGCTGCTCATAGGTGTAAAGGGATCTTTCGGAAATGCCGGTCATCTGGGCAAGCTCCGTTTGAGATAGGTTCATAGCCAAACGAGCTTCTTTAATTTTTTCTCCAAATGTCATGGTAGTATCCTTCCTTTCAAAAAATATTTATTCGTAACTTCCGATTATTTGTTGACAAACTTCTGGAAAATGCTATAATGAGAACCAGAACAGAAGTATTAGTTCCACTTAATTATATATCGGAACTTTTATAAAGTCAAGAACTTCCGATTTCGCTTCTGTTATTTTAATCAAATATCGGAAGTTATAGTCATTCTTGTCCCATGGTATTTGTTTCCCTTTAGCCAAGTGACAGGAGTTAGAAAGGAATTCTTATTTTATGGATTAGGCTGAAAGGAGATTCTGAATGAGCAGATATAATACACAGGTATTAAGCAATATTCGAATGCTTTGCCGGATGCAGAACATTGACGAGAAGGTTCTGTATGAAAGAGCAAAGCTGATTTTATCCATATATCGAGAGGTGTGCTGGTCGACCATTGATCGTGCGAATGATGTATGTGATACCCTTATTTGTACTTACGGTGACAGCTTAGATGGTGCATTGATTTATCTGGAGAACTTTGCTCCGGATGAAGCGAGAGAACGATTTGAAGAACGCATTCGCAGCTTGTTCGAGACAAAGTGGATCATTGAACTGGTAGATATGGCTATGTTGAAAATCAGAGAATATCCGGATAAAGGCGCTCTGTACTGTGAGATTATCTCAAAGGCATATCTCAACCGCTTCAAGTACAGGGAATCAGAAATGCTGGAGGTTTTGAATATGGAACGCAGCACCTACTATGACCGAAAGAAAGAAGCGATACTGTTATTTGGTCTGTCACTTTGGGGAACAGCCATTCCTAAATTGAAAGATTTCCTGGAAAGTGCCCGGGAGGAAGAAGCATTGTGTTATTGTGAATGCTAAGACAGGATTTTAGTCCGACTAAAATCCGATGAAAATACGACGGTTTCCCTACTGAAAGTCCGACTTGTCCAGTGTTAAAATGGCTATGCTGGGAGATAGCGGCATAAAATTGAATAGAGAGAGTTACGCCTCGTGCCTGTAATGGGTACGGGGCTTTTTTTATACCTGCCTATTTTCCCCCATAATTAACACAAAGGCATGAACGAGAGCTTGGAGTAATTTACTCCGGCTCTTTTTTTATGCCTGCAAGGAGGACAGGCAGATGGCAAAGGGTATTGAGAATCGGGCACGATCTCCTCCCGCTGTTTTTGATTTTGCAACTTCACAAATTCAAAAACACGGAGGAACGAAAATGTATTACGACTTGGTTGAAAGCGGAAAAAGAATTAAAGCCTTGAGAAAGGAACATGGGCTTACACAGGAACAGCTTGCGGAGCAGTTAGGTGTTGCCGCAAACACCATTGCACGAATTGAAACCGGCAACAGAGGTATCTCTATTGATTTGGCAATCGAACTGGTTGTGCGCTTTGAGACAACCCTTGATTACATATTTTTAGGTCGTGAATAACCTCAAAACTATACCTACGAGGCAATAAAAACTTGCATGAGGAACAGGTACAATTTAGATACAGCCAAAGAAAATCGGCTGCTTGATCCTTGAAAACTGAATACACAGTCATCGAATACGTTCCTGTTGCCGGTGCGAGAGCATCAGCCACATCAGCGGTACGCCGTGACGTATCGGACAGAGAAACAGAACGACTTTCTTCTATAAATTAAGCGCTTGTCTCTCTCCCGATGCCAGCGATCAATACTGGCTTGTAAATATTGGGTTGCTCCCAATACGGCCATGAAAGCAACAGGATTAAAGATACTTCTCTACGGAGCTGGCGGAGAACCCGGCAGAGGTTAGATTCCTATGGAACTGATTCGCAATCAGTCGTTCGGTGATTCCCTGAGGGCGTAAGCCCTCTTTCCCAGGGGTGCGTGGCAAATATGGGACACATAGACTTTTGGACTGACTGCCTGATTCCTTTCTGGCAGTCAGTTATTACATACCCAACGAAAGGAGGTCATGGCACATGATGAAAGAAAATTGGGTATATTGCCGTGGTGATATTTATTGCGCCAATCTGGACCCGGTAGTTGGGTCGGAACAAGGCGGCATCCGTCCGGTTATCGTCATTCAGAACGATACCGGTAATAAACACGCTCCCACATTGATTGTGGCAACGGTCACCACCAGAATCCATAAGAAAGCGAATATGCCGACGCACTTTGTTATTTACGACAATCCTGCATTCAAAGAAGCGTCCGTTGTTCAGCTGGAACAGATTCGTACCATTGATAAAAGCAGGATTGATAATTACTTAGGTAAGGTAACGCCCCGTGAAATGGTAGCGATTGAGAAAGCCTTATCCGTCAGCCTGGCAATGGAGCAGCTGAAAAAGCGTTCCACAAAACATAAAGTAAAGAAAACGAAGGAGTGAACATAAATGTTTGAAGAAAGAATCGCTGCCATGAATCAGCGCACCGAAGAAGCGATGGCTGCTAACGCAGTTCAGTTTGATAAGAGAACCTATACGGTTGATGAGATTCAGGATATTCTGGGCATCAGCAGAACCAGTGCATACAACCTTGTGAAAAAGAAAGTTTTCCATAGCGTCCGCATCGGTGGCAGTATCAGAATCTCCAAAAAGAGTTTTGATGAGTGGTTGGATCATCAAATGTAAGATTTGTCAAGGGTGTCGTACAACCCGGCGACAAACTTCAAAACATATTGAGAGTTCGATAAAATGTAGCCATGACAAGAAACACATGGCTACATTTTTTACATAGGAGGTTGTACGATGGCGGAAATGAGAAAACGCACGAGTATGTCTGTTCTGGAAATGGGCAGGATGCTCGGTCTTGGTAAAACGGAGTCATACTGGCTCATTAAGAAGAATTACTTCAAAACCATTCTTGTCGGCAACACCATGAGGGTGATGATCGACAGCTTTGAAGAATGGTATGCCAATCAGTTCAAATACCAGAAGGTCGATGGAACCCCTCCCGGCGAGGAATTGAAGAAAACTACATATTCAATGGAGGAGCTTGGACAGCGCCTTGGGCTGAAAGAAGCGACTGCTTACGAACTGGTTGCCAAAGGGCATTTTGATGTGGTCGATGTCCTGGGCAAGCGCAGAGTGACAAAGGAGAGCTTTGAAAGATGGTATGCTTCTCAAACCGATTACCGCACGGTAGAGGATCAGGAACTGGATGCAGATATTATGGCATCCACCTACGGTCTGCCGGAAATGGCAAGAATGCTTGGGGTACATCGTCAGACCATTTACTATATCGTTGCCAATGAAGATTTTGAGCTTATCAAGGTTGGCAGGTATAAGCGAGCTACCAAAGAGAGCTTTGAAAAATGGTATCACAATCAGACCCGCTACCAGTTAGCGGAAGATAGACAGGAAAGGAGCTGATTACATGGCATCTATCGTTAAGAGAAAAAAGAAGTATTCTGTGGTTTATACATACACCGATGAGAACGGCAACAAGCGTCAGAAGTGGGAAACCTTTGAAACGAATGCCGAAGCAAAGAAAAGGAAGTTGCAGGTTGAATATGAGCAGGAGTCCGGAACCTTTATTCCCCCTTCTGCTAAAACCGTCAATGATCTTTTGGATGAGTATATGTCAATCTATGGTGTGAACACCTGGGCGATGTCTACCTATGAAAGCAGAAAGAGCCTGATTGCAAACTATATTCGTCCCCTCATCGGTGATATGAAGCTGGAGGATGTCACGCCGAGAATCATGGACAAGTATTACCGAGATTTGCTTTCTGTCAAAGCGGTTTCTTCTAAGTATGTAAAAGCCCGTACAGAATATCTGACTCCGCATACTGTCCGAGAGGTTCACAAGACATTGCGAAATGCTTTCAATCAAGCGGTCAAGTGGGAATTGATGACCAGAAACCCTGTGGAGCACGCTACGCTGCCGAAAGAAGAACACAAGACCAGGGATATCTGGACAGCAGAAGTGCTCCAGAAGGCTCTGGAAGCCTGTGACGATGATATTCTTCGTCTGGCTATTAACCTTGCCTTCTCCTGTTCCCTGCGAATGGGCGAGCTTCTGGGGCTTACCTGGGACTGTATTGACATTTCCCCCACCAGTATTGAACTTGGTCAGGCAAGCATCTTCGTTGAAAAGGAGTTGCAGAGAGTAAATCGTGAAGCGATGGCAGATCTGGACGGTAAGGACATCATGTTCAAGTTCCCACCGACCTTCGCCAGTACGCATACCGCATTGGTTCTCAAAACTCCTAAGACCAAAACAAGTGTCCGCAAGGTGTTCTTACCGAAAACCGTAGCGGAAATGTTGGTACAGCGAAAGGCTGACATCGAAGAACTGAAAGACCTTTTCGGTGACGAGTTCGTAGACTTCAATCTGGTTTTCTGTTCTTCCAATGGCAAGCCGATTGAGGGGCAGGTTATCAACCGTGCTTTCAATAAGCTGATTGAGGAGAAGGGACTGCCGAAAGTGGTTTTCCATAGTCTCCGACATTCCAGTATCACTTACAAGCTGAAGCTGAACGGCGGCGATATGAAATCCGTTCAAGGCGATTCCGGTCATGCACAGGTCAAGATGGTAGCGGATGTTTACTCCCATATCATCGACGATGACCGCAGACTGAACGCTGAAAGAATGGAAGCTGCGTTCTACTCAGGCAGACAGGCAACGCCTGAGCCGGTTCAACCAGCCGCAACGGAAAGCTCCGCTGATGATAAAGAACTTCTTCTGAAGCTTCTGCAAAATCCGGAAATGGCAGCACTCCTGAAGTCGCTGGCAAAAACATTATAGTAACTGCAAGGGCAGATCCTTTTACATAGCTACAATAGCTGTAAAAGGGTCTGCCCTTATTTTTTTGTTATGGAGGTCAACGAGTATGGATAGAATCTTTATGGACGAGTATTACGAGCATCTGAGAGCTGACAATATCGAGGCATTTTCCAAGGAAAGGAACGACGAATATGTTGGCAGAGCTGAGGAATACAAAGCAGCAAAGTCGGCATTGCTTGAAGGATTGGGACTTGAGCATTTGTTTGACCATAGCCATGAACTGACTCCGAAAGAGAAAGAAATATGGATGCTGTTCGATAGGGTTGATGTAGCAGAGCTTCTTGCAAGGGATGCTTTTGCCAAGGGTGCTTATATGCTCGGCGCTGAGGATAGAGAGATTATGCTGAAATAAAAAAAGACCTGCTTCGGCGGGTCTAAATTACATAGAATCATTGAGTCTGAAAAACCTTTGAAATTCTTAATAATTCTGGTTGAAAAATTCATTTTGAAATGATATATAAAACAGACTGAAATCTGTGTCTAAGGACACCCGCACCCTCACACGAGAATGAATAGGATTTCCTATCATTTCGCATCACGAGAAGTTACATAGTGACATTTACTTGCACTTGCAACGTCCACCAAAAATCGAAAGACTTGCTAATTTCGAGCCAATCGGACGGTGTAAAATCCCTCTGAATTAGCTATCACAGCGTAGTATCAGATGGGATTTGAAATGCTGAAAAACCTTGTATTTCCAAGCATTTTTAAGCATTAGATGCCACTTCCCGATGTCGTATCGGGTCTACTCCTAAGCGACAGGCCACTGGTTCGAACCCAGCCGGGGGTGCCAAAAATGACCGCTGTAAGCCGTTTTTTGATGGTTTACAGCGTTTTTTGTTATCATTTCCCCAGAGCATTCTTGTCGCTCTGTCGGAACGATTTTATACATTTTCCGCTGTATGCCTGCTAATTGGCTTCGAACTATTTTTCCGGCCTTGCTAATAAAAAACGCCGATTTGCTAATACGATTTTCCCGCCCTATTTTTCGGATGGGGCCGACACCAGCAATGCAGCCAGTGTGTTGGCCAGTTCCGGCGACTTGCGAAGCTGTTCCACCAGGGCCTCCAAATCCAATGTGGCGGGCGCCGGTTCCTTTGGTTCCTCCGGGGCACGAACCGAACGCAGGTCAGGATTGGCATAGAAGGCGCTCTCAAACTTCTGGGCGTTGATCTTGCGGTCCTCGTCCAGAATGTGCGCATACACGCTGGTGATCATGTCGATCTGAGCGTGTCCGGTATCGCCCTGGGTGGCCTTCAGGTCGCCGTGGTTGAGCTTCAGCTTATAGGTGGTACTGGAATGGCGCAGGGAGTGAAAGACCACTTTGGGAAGCCCTGCTTTCTCCCGCAGCTTCTCAAACGACTTCAGGATGATACGGTCCTCACAGGGGCGGCCATTGGCCAGCGCCACCACCAGGTCGTAGTCCTGATACTCGTCACGGAGCAGTGCTCGCAGCTCGTCCTGCGCGGATTTCCATTCCCGCAGGATATAAGCCAGAGCCTTGGGCAGCCACACCTTGCGGATGCTGGAATCGGTCTTGGGCTTCTTTAAAATGATTCTGGTGCTGGTGTTGGGAAACAGAGGCGTGAACACATGGCAGATGTCCTTTTGCCCCAGCATCTCAATGGCCCGCTTGGAGGCCCGCGCCAGCTCCTTGTCGATGTAGACATAGGCGTTGTCATCGGCAATATCTTCATCGGAGATGTGGACATTGCTCCAGGTCAGCCCCAGAATCTCACCCATGCGCAGCGAACAGGCAAAGGCCAGGTTCATTGCTACATAGAGCTTGCTGTCCGTACACTGATCCAGGGCGGTGCGGATCATATCGGCGGTCCAGATGTCCCGCTTCTTGTATTCCACTTTGGGCAGCACCACATTGTCAAAGGGGTTCTTGGCAACCAGCTCCCACCGAACCGCCTGCTTGAAGGCACAGCGGAGAAGTTTGATGATCTTCTCGATGGTAGCGTTGGTGACAAACTCCGTTTTGGCGTGGTGTGTCCTGGTGTTCACCGCAGGGGTTTTCTGCAAAGTCTGGATGTACTTGTCCACCACCCGTGTGGTGACATCCTGCACCTTCATATCCCCGATGATGGGGTTGATGTAGTTGGCAATCAGCGAGTTTTGGCTGTCGTACATGGACACGCCCCACCGCTTTTCGCCGTAGAGGGAAACAAAGTCGGACAGGAACTCCGCAATATTCTGATTGGTGGGCGGAAGAAAGGAGTTGGAGCTTTTCTGGCTCTCAATCTCCGCCTTGCGCTTCAATGCCTCCTGGTAGGAAGTGCGGGTTTCCCATTTCTGCTTGGTTTCGCCGTTCTCGTCCACATAGGTATAAACAATAGAATAGTTTTTCTTTCTCTTGATGATGGATGCCATAACGAGCCTTCCTTTCTGATGTCACAGATCAAGCGACTCCAGCCACTTGTCAAACGACCGCTTGGGAATTCGTATGGCGTTACCAATTCGTACGCTTTTGAAAAGGCCCTCCTGCACAAGACGGTATGCCTGTGTCCGGCTGACACCTAATATACGGGCAACATCGTTGACCGTATAGGTGCGGCACTCTAAAGGCCTTTTCTCCGTACCGTTCTGAATCTCTAACACAGCAGCCTCCTTTCCTGTCAGAAACGGCACGCAAAAGGGTGTTCATTCATAACTTCCACCCTCATTGTACCGCGCCGTTTCGGGTTTGTCTGCTGCTAATAGAAAGTTTACGAATTATCCGTAAACAGAAAAGCAGAAGATTTATCTGAAAATAAAAGAGGCAAAAAACGGATGGCTGCCGGCAAGCAGCTCCACGGGAATCTCACCCCGGCCCATGCTGATGGGTGCGCCGCGCAATGCTTTGAGGGCGTTCAACGCGGGAGTCTCATTATCCTGTCTGTGCATCCTCGCCCACAGGCTGCCACACCTGTTTCGCGGCCTGGTTTTGTCGCTCACCTGTTTGGTAGGGGTCCCGTCCTGCGGACTTGCAACAGGGTCATGGCGCACCGGCCGACCGGCTCCACACAGACAGATCGTATCCGTCTGCCTTATGCTGCCCGAAGGCTTTCTTTGTCAAGGTGGGTTCAGTCCCCGGCATTGGCAAAAGAGGAAAGGGTAAGCCGATTGCATTCTGCCAGGGCTGAAAGGATCAGGCGCGCATCACGGCCCGGATCAGTCGGATTTCCAGACAGCGCTTCATGTGGGTATCCACGCATACATGAGGCGTTCTGTCCTTGTCATAGAGGGTATAACCTAAATACTTCTCCGCCTCGGTGATAAGGGTGTTGAATCGCTCGTCCGTCAGGTATTCAGCGGGAATCTCCCAGGCGGTGGGCGGGTTCTCAATGTACTTGTTCACATATCCAGAGGACGGAAACAGGTCGGGGCGGTTGCCCAGGGTGGACATATAGGTGGCGTACAAGGAAAGCTGATCCTCGCCCATCATATAGACCGGCACATGGGAGAGGTCGAAGTTCTCCAATGTCACGGTACAGATATACCATGTGTACGGAACCTCCACCTCGTACTCGTTGCCCTCGCTGTCCGTCCTTGTTTCCGTCCGATAGCGGGTCTCCGTGGTCACGGTTTCGGTGAGGATATATTGCTTGTCAAAGAGGGTTTGAAGGTCGCCCTGTACCTGGTCAATGGTGAACACCCCTTCATGGAGTGCCGACAGAATGGAGATCAGCACATAGGGGTCATGCTCGATTTCGTCCAGGTCGAAGTGATACTCGTCATAGTCATGGGTGGCCTCGTAGGTGTCCAGGTACTCCCGCAATTCATCCTCTTTGGTGCAGTAGGCTTCTTCCGCCGCCAGCATATCGGAATCCTCGGAGAGATAGGAAGATGCCATGATGTTGGACACCCCGCCGCCGAACATGGAGGAACAGGATTGCAGGGAGCCCAGCAGCATCACCAGCAGAAGGCCGATGCCGTCCACGATCAACGCACCCTTCCAATGCCGTTTCAGGAAAAGGGCGGTGCGCTTGGACTCCTGGGCGGTTTTCTTGGCCGCCTTTGCCGTGGTCTCCACTGTTTTCCCAGTCTGGGCGGTCTTTCCCGCTGCCCGGTATGCCGCTGCATATTGCTTTTGCAGCTTCCGTTTCTGCCACAGGCGGGAGATGGGATTGGATGCAAGCTGGGGGTTCTCCGCCACGGCTTTCCGATAGTAGAAATCCGCATTGGCCTTGACCGCCGCCTGCTCCGCCTTTGCCGCGTCCCGCCAGGGTTTCAGCTTGCGTTCCGCCCGCCAGTTCTGGACACGGCGGTTGCCGTAGCCCACGGCCTTCTCAAAGCCTCGTTCTCCCAAGTGGCCCGACTGGACGCCGGAATTTTCCTGCTCCACCTCCCGGACCTTGCCGTGGATGGCTGAGCCTGCCTCCTGAATGGGGCGGGACAGCGGATTGGCGTGGGGCTTTCCCGGACTCTTATTGGGGATCGCGTCCTTGGCGGCATCCAGCCGATCCGCCGCCTTGTCCGACTTGCGGACAGCTTTTTTCAGCTCCGGCGCCGCCCGGTCTGCCTCCGAAAACTGCAAACGGGAGGAAGGACGGTCCCTGGCCGCCTCACCCTCCCGGAAGGTGTCGCGCCGCTTGTGCCGCGCTTTTTTCGCCTGGCGCCGTTCCACATGGCCCTCCATCTCATCCACTACCCGGCCAGACGTTTCCGCCGTGTCATCAGCGGAGGAATAGTCCTGCTCCGGGGGACGGTCTGAAACATGGGTGGCCTCGCCGGTCACCAGGTTCACCGAAATGGCCCCGTCACGGGTCATCTTCTGGGCCTCCTTCTCGGAGGCTTTCCATTCCTGCATTTATCCGTCACCTCCTCCATAGGGGCAGATGCTGGCGCAGGCCCCGGTCTCTATCATGGAAATGTAGTGAAAAATGGGATAGGCCTGGGGCGGACAGACCGCATTGCCCAGGGTTTTCAGGCGCAGGGCCCGGTCCTTCGTGTCATCGGTTATGCGGGGGACGCCCTCCGGCTCGGCGGCCCAGAGGATACGGCCGTCCATCCCTGGGGGAAGCCCATGAGCCAT
>ENA-ORRE01002261-ORRE01002261.1-human-gut-metagenome-genome-assembly--contig:-NODE-2261-length-11519-cov-2.364707_pt1 | contig 11519 bp, 9 predicted proteins | sample MGYA00242171_ERZ509126 | MGnify/ENA primary metagenome ERZ509126 (study PRJEB26280, sample SAMEA2338648) | human gut metagenome | biome: human gut; feature: human-associated habitat; material: faeces... | reverse complement strand
GGCAGCACCAGAGGAAGCTGATCCTCGGGCAGCGGCACCCAACCGCATTTTTCGCAATTGACGAGGGGGATCGGCTCGCCCCAGTAGCGCTGACGGGAGAACACCCAGTCGCGCAGCTTGTAATTGACCTTCTCCTTGCCTATTCCCTGCTCTACAACGTATTTTTTCATTGCTGGGATAGCTTCCTTTACGGTCATTCCGTTGAGGAAGCCGGAGTTTACCATGACGGCGCTGTCGTCTTTTGCGACGAACGCCTCCTTGGTGATATCGCCGCCGGCAACGACCTCAATGATCGGCAGACCGAACTTTGTTGCAAACTCCCAGTCGCGCTGGTCATGGCCGGGAACGCCCATTACGATGCCGGTTCCGTAGCCCATGAGGACATAGTCGGAAACGAACATGGGCAGCATCTTATGCGTAACGGGGTTTTCCACCTCGATACCGTCAAGGCGGACGCCTGTTTTGTCCTTATTCAGCTCGCCGCGCTCAAAATCGGACTTTCTCGCGGCTTCCTTCTGATAAGCCTCTACCTCGTCCCAGTTTTTGATCTTGTCCTTCCACTCGTCAAGCATCGGATGCTCGGGGGAAATGACCATGTAAGTAGTACCGAACAGGGTATCGGCACGGGTGGTGTATACGGTGACCTCGCCGCCGATATTGGTCTTAAACGTGACCTCGGCACCGGTGGAGCGGCCGATCCAGTTGCGCTTCTGAATCTGTACGCGCTCGATGTAATCAACATCATCCAGATCGTCGATAAGGCGCTGAGCATATTTGGTTATGCGCAGCATCCACTGGCTTTTTTCCTTGCGGACGACTTCGCTGCCGCAGCGCTCGCAGACGCCGTCAACTACCTCTTCGTTTGCAAGGACGCACTTGCAGGAGGTGCACCAGTTGACGGGCATGGTCGCCTTGTATGCAAGGCCGTGCTTATACATCTGGAGGAATATCCACTGCGTCCACTTATAATACTTGGGGTCGGTGGTATCGACGCAGCGATCCCAGTCAAAGCCGTAGCCGAGCATTTTCAGCTGGCTGGTAAAGTTAGCGATATTGTTTTTGGTGACTATTGCCGGATGGATATGGTTTTTGATTGCGTAGTTTTCCGTCGGCAGGCCGAAAGCGTCAAAGCCTATCGGGAACAGGACATTGTAGCCCTCCATGCGCTTTTTACGGGTGACTATATCAAGAGCGGTGAACGGTCTGGGGTGGCCGACATGAAGGCCCTGACCCGAAGGGTACGGGAACTCGATCAGTCCGTAGAACTTGGGACGGGTAGTATCGCCAGTAACTGCCGCATAGGGTTTTGTCTCTTCCCAGATCGCCTGCCACTTCTTTTCAATTGCTGTAAAATCGTATTTCATTTAAAATTTAACTCCCTTATAGTTTTATATTCTTGTCCGAATGCCCCTTAGCAGGGGCCTATAAGGGATGAGAGATCGATCTCCTCGGCGTCTGACCACAGATGCTCAAGCTTGTAGAAGTCGCGCGCTTCCTCTGTGAACACATGAGCCACGACGCAGCCGAAATCGAGAAGCACCCAGCTTCCGCTGCGATAGCCCTCGCGCCGGATGGGAGGCTCGCCGGCCTCGCTCATTGCCTTGTCGATCTCGTCTGTAAGAGTTTTAATATGCGTGGAAGATGTACCTGTGCAGATGATGAAATAATCGCACAAAGATGTGAGCTTATCGGTTTTGAGGACTTTTATGTCCTTTCCCTTTTTGTCGCTGAGCGCCTTGGCGGCTATCTTAACGACTTCGTTTGGTGTCATCATTCGTTATCATCCTTACTGCCTGAATTTGTTGTGCTTGGGCTGCTTGTATAAGTATAGACATTCGCCATGCCCATTGTGCTTGACGAGCTGTAATTCAAGAACGAGGAAACGCCGCCGGAGAGCTCGCCGGTCGTGGAGTAGAAATTGCCGTCCTTATAGGTGACGATGTTAACGTTCTTGGTCGTTACCTTAGCCTCCCACGGGTTGAGGCACTCATTGACCATATCGAGCCACGCGTCAATATCGCAGAACACATAGCTTGCGCCGAACACGTTGCCGCCTGTATCGCCGGGCATAGTGTAGAACTTAATGTTCTCGCTGTCAAGCTTCAGAAACTCCTTAGCGTAATACAGCATATTCTCGGCCGTGAGGCTCGTCTCCATATTATCAGACACTATGCTGATGACCTCGGTGAGGTTGGGGATGTTCTTGAGGCTTATCATCGGGCTTGCACCGGCCATAAGAAGCTCGTGCTGCATGTCTATACGCTGAATATCGCCGCCGGCATAGCCGCTTCTGAAGCGCATGAGCTGAACAAACTGCTCACCGTTAAGCTTCTGCTGACCCTCGGGGATATGAATGTGCAGATCCTGAGTCGGGTCGTCGTAGTTCATTCCGGGCGGAACATCAAAGTCAACGCCGCCGATGGCGTCAACGACCTGCTCTGCCGCATCCATATTAACGAGAATGTATCCGTCAACGTCAAAGCCGAGAAAGGACTTGATAAGCTCCTCTCGCATCTTTTTGATCGGGTCGCAGCCGTAATATGAGCTGCTCTGTATGCCGGAATAATACGCGGCATAATGATAGGCCGAGTTTGCCTTCTTGACCTCATGCTGAATGTTCGTGAGCGTATCACGGGGGATGCTTACAACATTGAGTGTATGATTTACCGTGTCAAGCCGGCCGATCATAATGGTGTCGGTATTATTACTGACAACGTCAACGCCTGCTACAAGCAGCGTATACACGCCGGGCTTTCTGCCGTCAACCGTATTCACCGGGGGATCATCGTTATTTATGATGCCGTCGCCGTTGCTGTCGGGCGCAGCCATGAAATACTCAACGTAAACATAGGCCGCCGCAAGCAGGACAACAATGCAAAGCAGGATTATGAGTATGACCTTTCCGGCCTTACCCTTCTTTTTCTGCTTTTTTCCGCCCTGAGCCTTATTGGCCGGCTGCGCAGAATGCGCGCTCGGCTTGCTCTCTGCATAGTAATCATAATCGTCGTATCTTTCGGGTGTGCGGCCGCTGTTATTTTTACTGCTGTCTGTATGCTTGCCGCCCTTTTTGCCTCCGAATAGCTGCATATTATTTTCCCTTCTCTAAGTCGGCATCCTGCCGTTATTGCTTTTGCGCGGTATGATCTGAATACCACTTATACGCATCGGCAGTAGCATAATACGGCTCCTGCCCATAGCTTCTAATATCTTCAAGGCTCATTTCAAGCCCCAGTGCCATCGCCTCATCAAGATCCTCATACGCAAGCTTTCTGAGCTTGTCCACCCCGTCAAAATCGCGGTTCGGCTCAATATAATCGGCCATGTAGATGATCTTTTCAAGAAGCGTCATATCAGGCTTGCCGGTCGTGTGCCAGCGAATGGCGTCATAGACCTCGTCGCTTATGTTGAACAGGTCCCGTGCAAGCGCGGCTCCCGTTTTTGCATGCAGGAGCTTGACGTTTTCTTCCTCAGCGTTGTCGTTTATAATACCATATTTTCTGCACAATATCAATTGGTCGGATAACACAAGTTTTTTTGTAATATCATGCAGAATTCCGGCTTCCGCGGCATTTTCGGGGTCCTCTCCCCAGCGATTGGCAAGCGTGACGGCCTCGGCCTCGCAGCCGACGACGTGAGCAACACGCTTCGGGCTGAGCATGGCATATGCCTTATCGCGCAGCCAGTATAGCTCCGGCTTTGCGTCATAATCTCCGTTTTTGATTATGCGCGCATAAACGCTCTCCGGCAGGTACGACGCGCCGCGCCTGTTCGGCAGCATATCGCGTATATCCGACGACGACATCGGCTTAGGCTCGTGATTTATAAACACGCATTTTGCGCCGTACTGCCGTTTTAGATAGTCGGCATGCTCCATGATGCGCGCATCCTCGCCCTCGCTGCGGCAGAAAACGCCGAGCGTCATGTTTTCAAGCAGAAAACGGAATCTGTACCACTCCTCAAAGCTGAAGAGCATATCGCTGCCCATAACGAAGGTAAACTCCGCGCCGGGATAAAGCTGCATAAGCTGCTCAAGCGTGTCGGCCGAATAGCTTTTGCCCTCGCGCAGGATCTCGATATCCGAGACCTCGGCATTCGGGATATCGGCAAAGGCGAGCTTTGCAAGCTCGAGGCGCTCTGCCGGATCGGGACTTCCGCCGGCCAGTTCCTTATGCGGCGGTATGCTTGCCGGGATTATAAGCATTTTATCGGGTTTAAGCCGTTCGGACACGGCATAGGCTGCCTCAACATGACCGCAGTGCGGCGGATTGAAGCTTCCGCCGTAAATTGCAATTCTCATTTTTTCTTATCTTTTACAAGAGCTATTTTAGGCTCTTTTTCATTACGTTTATACAGCACGAACTTGCTTCCTATGGTCTGCACGGTTTCGGCGGCGCATGCCTCCGCCAGAGCGTCGGCAGCCTCGCGCGCCGTGAGCAGACTGTTTTCCAGAACCCTGCCCTTTATAAGCTCGCGAGCTTTGAGCGCGTCCTTTACCTGCGTTATCGTATTTTCGGTTATACCGCCCTTGCCGATCTGGATTATTGTATCCTCGGTCATTGCGAGTCCCCTGAGCTGGGCTCTCTGCTTACTTGTCAGTGCCATTTATTCTCCTAAGCTCCGTTCTGAATTTTTCGAGCGCATGCGCTCTGTGTGATATCTTGTTTTTTACCTCGCTGCCGAGCACAGCCATACTGTCGGAATATCCGTCGGGCATGAAGACCGGATCATAGCCGAAGCCTCCCTCGCCGTGAGGCTCTGTGAGTATCTGTCCGCGGCATTCGCCCTCGGTGCGTATCTCCGTTCCGTCGGGCAGCAGGCAGCAGATGCTGGATACGAATTTTGCCATGCGATCGGTCACGCCTTCAAGCTTTGACAAAAGATACATGTATTTTTCCTTATCGCTTGCATCGTGGCCGCCGGGGGCGTAGCGCGCGGAGTAAACGCCGGGTTCGCCGTTCAAGGCGTCCACCATGAGTCCGGAATCATCGGCGACGGTGGCCTCACCGGTCGCGTCAAAAACCGCTTTTGCCTTGAGGTATGCGTTTTCGGCAAAGGTTGTTCCGGTTTCTTCAACCTCAAAGTTGCAGCCTGCCTCGCGCTGAGAGAGTATCTCAACGTCCATATCAGACAGTATTGCTTTCAGCTCCTTGAGCTTTTTTGCGTTATTGCTTGCAAGTATCAGCTTTTTCACTTAAACAGCGCCTCCACGAATTCATGAGGATTAAACGGGATAAGATCGTCTATCCCCTCTCCCACGCCGACATACTTAACGGGAAGCTTCAGTTCATTGGATATCGCAAACACTATGCCGCCCTTTGCGGTTCCGTCAAGCTTTGTGAGAACTATGCCGGTTATGCCGGCGGTCTCGAGAAACTGCTTTGCCTGGATAAGTCCGTTCTGCCCCGTCGTTGCGTCAAGCACCATAAGTGTTTCAACGTCGGCATCGGGAAGCTCGCGGCGGACAACGCGGGTTATTTTATTAAGCTCATTCATGAGGTTTGCCTTATTGTGCAGGCGGCCGGCGGTGTCGATAATAACGACATCCGTTCCGCGCGCTTTCGCCGCGCACAGTCCGTCATACACCACCGCTGCCGGATCGCTGCCCTCCTCGTGGCGGACGATATCCGCTCCGGAGCGCTCTGCCCACACGCCCAACTGCTCGGCTGCTGCCGCGCGGAATGTGTCGCCTGCGCAAAGGAGCACATTCTTGCCCTCGGCCTTCAGGCTTGCCGCGAGCTTGCCGATAGTCGTAGTCTTTCCGACGCCGTTTACGCCGACCATGAGGATAACCGACGGCTTGGTGTCAAGCTTGAGCTTTGTGTCCATATTGCCGAGCATGTCCTGCATGTATCCGACAAACGCTTCCTTTGCGGCTTTGCCCTTGTTTATATAGCGGCGCAGCAGAATACGCTTATAATCCATCATTATCTGCGCCGTGGTCTCGCCGCCGACATCGGCCATTATCAGCATTTCCTCAAGCTCGTCGTAGAAATCCTCGCTGTCGATATCGTAATTGCGGAATACCTCTTCAAGCTCCTCAATATTTTTTCTGGTCTTGGTAAGACCGGAGAACATTTTATCAAAAAAGCCCATTGTGTGCCTCCTCAGTCATTTTCGATCGAGCGCTGCGCTTGGTCAAGATCAAGCTCAATGACCTTTGAAACGCCCTTTTCCTGCATTGTGACGCCGTAGAGGTGGTCTGCCTCCTCCATTGTGCCGCGGCGGTGGGTTATTACTATAAACTGCGTCTTATCGCACATTCGGCGCATATATTCGGCATATCTGATAACGTTTGCCTCGTCCAGAGCGGCCTCGATCTCGTCCATAACGCAGAACGGCGTAGGACGAACCTTGAGGATGGCAAAATACAGTGCAATGGCCACAAACGCTTTCTCTCCGCCGGACAGAAGACTTATATTTGACACCGCTTTGCCGGGCGGCTGAACCTTGATCTCAATGCCGCACTCAAGCGGATCGTTCTCATCCTCAAGGATGACCGACGCCTTGCCGCCGCCGAACAGTTCAAGGAAGGTCTCGCGGAAGTTTTCGTCAATGAGCTTGAACTGGCCGAGGAAAACCTCTTTCATCTCATTGGTTACGTCGTTTATTATGCCCAAAAGCTCTTTCTTGGCTTTCTCAATATCGCTGCGCTGCCCGGTCAGGAATTCATAACGGGTGTTTACGCGCTCAAATTCCTCGATAGCGCCGATATTCGGCGTGCCAAGGGCGGATATCTGCCGGCGCAGATCGCTTATTCCGCGCGACTCCTTCTGCAGATTTTCAACCGGCTGGCGCAGCTGCTGCGCTGCCGAATGGCTCAGCTCATAGTTATCCCAGAGCTTATCGAGGATCTGCTTCTCCTCAAGGTCTGACGACAGCTTTTTCTGCTCAAGTCTTGCGCAGCTGCGCTCAAGCTCAAGCAGGCGGCGGTTGGACTCCTGGCTGTCCTTATCGGCCTTGGTTCTGCGCCCTTCAAGCTCAAGGCGCTTTGCGTTTATCTCCGCGATCTCGGCTTTTATCTTTTCAGCCTGGCCGAGTATATCATCGTGCTGCTTCAAAACGGCATCAAGCTGCCGCTTTATCTCTTCGCATGCGCTCTGCGCTTTTTCGATCGCCGCGCGGCGCTGCTCACTGTCGCCCGACAGGCTCTGTGACAGGACCCTGAGCTGTTCAATTGCAGAATTTGTAGCGCGCTTTTCGGCCTCGCACGAGGCCTTGTCGCGCTGGATCTCGGCGCGCTCTTCGACAGCCGCGTCAAGCTCGTATCTGAGGCCCGACAGGGCGTTTACCGACTTTTCAAGCTCGATCTGAGTCGCATCATACTGTCTGCCGAGGGTGAGCCTGCGTTTTTTCAGCTCCTCAAGCTCGTTTGCGCGCGAGAGTATGCCCGTTCCGCGCGCGGCGCTGCCGCCGGTCATTGAGCCGCCTGCGTTTATAAGCTGTCCGTCAAGGCTGACGATGCGAAGGCGGTTGCCGTTTGCCTTTGACATGCGCACGGCGTCGGCAAGCGTTTCGGCAACGACGGTGCGGCCGAGAAGATTTGCAAATATGCCGTCATAGCGCTTATCAAAGCTGACAAGGTCATACGCAATGCCGACAAATCCGGGATCGTTCACCGGCGCATCCTTCATGATATTGCCGCGGACGGTGTCCACCGGCAGGAACGTTGCGCGGCCGGAATCGAGGCGTTTTAGCATCTCTATCGCACTGCGGCCGTCGTTCTGCGTGTCGATGACTATGTTCTGCATCGCAGCGCCAAGGGCGGTTTCAACCGCGAGCGCATATTCGTTATCGGTTTTAATTAGGTTTGCAACAGGGCCGTGAACGCCGCGCAGGTTGCCCCTGCCGGATTCGCGCATAACGGTCTTGACCGCTTTTGAAAAGCCCTCGTACTCTTTCTCCATCTCCGAGAGCATGTGAATACGCGCGTCCATGCTTCGGCAGTCAACGGAGAGTCGGTTTACCTTTTCTCTCAGCTGCGCGGCGGCATTCTCGCGGCTTTGCAGCTTCATGCGGCAGCCTTCTATCACGTTCGAGCTGCCTGTCTCCTTTGCCGAAAGCTCTGCAATGCGCCCTGCAAGCTCATCAGCTTTGGCGCTGTTGTCATCTATCTGACGGGCGATCTCGGAAAGCCTCACCTGCGCTCCTGCGATGTCGCTTTTCATGCGCTCGACCGATTCGCCGCTGCTTTTTATATTTGCGCGCAAAACAGCCGCGCGTGAATCGCAGTCGGCAGCCTTAGCCTCGGTCTGCGACAGGCGCTCGCGCGCCTTATCGGCCTCGATGTCCTTTTCGTGCATGCGCTCGGATATGCTTCCTGCCGAAGCGTAGAGCGCTTCAAGGCTGCGGTGAGCCTCGTCAAGCTCCGATTTCGCCGCTTCGTAATCGACGTTTATCACCTGCGCCTGAGCGTGCAGCTTATCGAGCGTCGCCATCCAGACGGATATCTCGCGCACTCGCAGCTCGTCGCGCAGGACGAGATATTTCTTCGCCGTTTCCGACTGGCGGCGCAGCGGCTCGACCTGAAGCTCAAGCTCGTCGATCTTATCGTTTATGCGAAGAAGATTTTCCTCGGTTTTTTCAAGCTTGCGCTCGGATTCCTCCTTACGGCTGCGATAGCGCGATATGCCGGCCGCTTCCTCAAAGACCTCACGGCGATCGGAGCTTTTTGTTGAAACTATCTCGGCGATCTTGCCCTGACCGATGATCGAATATCCGTCGCGTCCGAGTCCGGTGTCCATAAGCAGGCTGTTTATATCCTTAAGGCGCACGGCCTCGCGGTTTATGTAGTACTCGCTTTCGCCGCTGCGGTAATAGCGGCGCGTGAGCATAAGCTCGGTGCTGTCGCAATCAAATATATGCTCGGTGTTGTCTATAATCAGCGATACCTGCGCAAAGCCGAGAGCGCCGCGCTTTTCGGTTCCGCCAAAGATAACGTCCTCCATCTTTCCGCCGCGCAGAGTCTTTGAGCGCTGCTCGCCCATGACCCACAGGATAGCGTCGGATATATTAGATTTTCCCGAGCCGTTCGGCCCGACTATTGCGGTTACGTCTTTTTCAAATGTGATCCTTGTTTTGTCCGGAAAGGACTTAAATCCCTGCAATTCGAGTGCTTTTAAATACAAAGGTTTTACCTCTTAAATAAGTTCATTCATAATATTTTATAATAAAGAGCTGTCTTAATCAAGACTGACAATGCTTATTTCACCACTTTTTACACTTGCTTCATGAATTCTCAGCTCTCTGAGCGAAAACTCGGATACGAGCGCATGTACATTGCAGCGGTGCTGCCCTATCATCTTTGATACATCCGAACGGTTTACACCCAGAACGACGCTGCTTCCGGGCTTCACTCCGGCAAGAAGCCCTCGCGCTTTTTCGAGCATTATCCGCGAATGGACAAGCTCACCGAGCGCCGGATGATACGCACCTCCGAGCGCGTCTCCGCCGGACAGATCCTCCGTGGGGTTTAAGCCCATGCGGATTATCGGAATGCCTGCCTCATTAAACAGCGGCACGATCTTTGAGCACACGCGCACAGCGTCCTCTACCGTGTGCTCCTTATACGTTCCGGCACGCCACATGTCGCAAAGGACCGTATCGCGCACGATGACCGTCGGATATATCCTGACTCCGTTCGGCGCAAGGTCAATTATTTTCTTTGCCGTTTCGATGCAGCTTTCGTCCGTATCGCCGGGAAGGCCGGTCATCATCTGCAAAATGAGGTCAAAGCCCGCGGCTTTTATGAGCCTTGAAGAATCCGCGACCGCCGCACTGTCGTGTCCGCGGCCGGATAGCTCAAGCACCCTGTCGCACATTGACTGCGCGCCAAGCTCGATGACGGTGACTCCGTATTTTTTCAGCCGCTTCAGCACAGTGCCGTCAATCGCGTCGGGCCTCGTGGACAGTCTTATGGAGCTTATAGTTCCGTCGGCAAGATACGGCTGCGCTGCCTCAAACAGCTCAATTTGCCGCGCTTCGGGTATGGCGGTGAAGCTGCCTCCATAAAACGCCAATTGCCGCTTTGTCCCCGATGGGGTCAAGGCGGCCGCTTCTTCTATTGCATTTTTGACGGTTTGCGCCGTGGCAGGCTCGATGTGACCGGAAATTCTGCGCTGATTGCAGAAAACGCAGTCGTTCGGGCAGCCCAGATGTGGCACAAACACGGGTATTATACTGTTTCTTGCTGTCATTTATTAAGTCTTTCAAGCGCCTTACAGGCGGCTTCCTTCTTTGTTCTTCCGCTGCCGCAGCCAATGATCTCGCCGTCTAAGCTGACCTCCGACAGGAACACCTTGTCGTGATCGGGGCCGGATTCGCCGGCCTCATGATATTTCAAAACCCGGTCGGGCCTGCGCTGAACAAGCTCCTGAAGCTCGGTTTTATAGTCGGACGCATGATGCGCCTTAACGGCCTCGGGACTGAGCACCATGCGCTCTATAAAGCTTGCCGCAGGCTCTATGCCGCCGTCAAGGAAAATGGCCGCTATCACAGCCTCGGTGGCATCGGCGAGTATGGACGCGCGCTCGCGCCCTCCGTTTTTCTCCTCGCCGTGACCCATGCGCAGATACGCTCCCAGCTCAAGCTCCTGCGCGACGCCGTAGAGGCTGTGCTCGCACACAAGCTCGGCACGAAGTCGTGTCATTTTGCCCTCCGGCAGCGTGGGCACCGTGTTATACAGGTGCTTTGCAGTTACAAAGCCGAGCACCGAATCGCCCAGAAACTCCAGGCGCTCGTTGCTGGGAACTCCCTCGGCGCGGTTTTCGTTTGCATACGAGCTGTGCGTCAGGGCGTTTTTTAAGAGCATCGGGTCTTTGAACTTATATCCTAATTTTTTTTCCAACTGCTTCAATGTATTACGCTTCTTCCGAAATCTTCATGTAATCAATATTGTTTTCTATATCGCTGACGATATCAGCCTCGGCAAAGGCCTTGGCCTGGCGGATAGCGGCGAAGAATGCCTCGTCGCCGGATGAGCCGTGAGCCTTGATGACGGGCTTTGAAATACCGAGGAACGCGGTTCCGCCGACCTCATTGGGGTCGATCTTCTTTGCGATACCCTTGACATCGCCCTTTATAACAGCCGCCGCGAGCTTATTCTTCGTGCTCATCATGAACACCTCTTTAAGCTCCGTAAACAGCCACTTTGCAACGCCCTCGGCAGTTTTGAGGACAATATTGCCGGAAAATCCGTCGCTTACGACAACGTCAACGCCGCCGAGCAGCATCGTGCTGCCTTCAACATTGCCGACAAAATTAATTCTACCCTCTTCGCTTGCCGTTTTAAGCAGCTTATACGCTTCGTGCTGAAGCGCACCACCCTTTGTCTCCTCCGCGCCGATGTTGAGAAGTCCTACGCGCGGCTGAGTGAGGCCCATCATTCTGCGCGCGTAGAAGCTGCCCATGTACGCAAACTGGAGCAGGTACTCGGGAGTACATTCGGCATTTGCGCCGCAGTCGATGAGCATTATGCCGTTTTCACGGCTTGGAAGCACCGGCGCCATGGCAGCGCGGCGAAC
>ENA-ORRE01002256-ORRE01002256.1-human-gut-metagenome-genome-assembly--contig:-NODE-2256-length-11535-cov-4.645819_pt1 | contig 11535 bp, 10 predicted proteins | sample MGYA00242171_ERZ509126 | MGnify/ENA primary metagenome ERZ509126 (study PRJEB26280, sample SAMEA2338648) | human gut metagenome | biome: human gut; feature: human-associated habitat; material: faeces... | reverse complement strand
CCGCCACATTTTCTGTCAGATAATCCATGTTCTTCCACCTGCCTTTCTTCGTATTTCGCTCATTGTAGCACACCTTCCTCCGATATTCCAGTGAATATTTTCAAACTTTCTGCCGCCTTTCCCCGCTTCGCCTTTCTTTTCTTCCTTTATCCGCCCGGGGTTCAGGCACTTTTCTCTGCCTTTCCCAGGAAAAGCGCCCTTCCGCCGGATTTGTATTTTTGTCAGACCTTTTCCATCCGCATCTGCCGCAGAATCTTCTTTTCCATCCGCGACACCTGCACCTGCGAAATCCCCAGTTTTCCGGCGATCTGCGCCTGCGTCATGTCCTGAAAATAGCGCATGTAGATGAGCTGCCGCTCCTTCGCGGGCAGTCGTCCCAACAGCTCTTCCAAGAAAATCCGGTTCAGCAGCTTTTCCTGCCCGTTCTCTTTTTCCGGAATGCGGTCCATCAGAGAAATATCGTGGTTTTCCCCCTGATAGATGGTCTTCTGCAGCGATTCCACCTCCGCGCCGGACTCCATCGCCTCCACGATTTCCTCCACGGTAACATCAAGCTCCCCCGCTATCTCCGCCAGCGTCGGATCGCGCCCGTTCTCCCGCTCCAGCCGCTCCCGCTCCGCCTGACTGAGACGGTGGTAGTCCGGCAGCAGCGCCTCCGGCAGCACAGCCTGCCCGGCTGCGGCCATCTGCTTTGCCACAAGTGCTACGGCAGCGGCACGGCCGCCCCGCAGCGCCGGGGGTGTTTGCAGCACGCCCGGCACATTGCTGTATTTATTATAGCACAGACCCGCGCCATCACCAACAAAAAACAGAGGCTTTTTGCAATTTTCTACAAAATCCGCCAGATCTGTCACCGCCCGGGCGTCATCGTCCAGCAGACGGGTGTGGGTGGCAAGGTCAAATGCAGCACTGTACACCTGTGCACGGCGGGCGTCCAGTGCACAGAGCACCGTCCCCTCGCCGGTGTGGGCAGCGGCCAGCGCTTCCAGGGTAGACACCGGGGCACACAGCGTCTCGCGCGGGAAGGCCAACCCCTTGACGGCGGCCAGCCCGATGCGCAGGCCGGTAAAGCTGCCCGGGCCTGCGTTGACGGCGTACAGGTCGATGTCCGCACAGGTCAGCCCGCACATCTTTAAGCAGCTGTCGATCATGGGCATCAGCGTTTCGCTGTGGGTCATGCCGCCGTCCAGATATACCTCGTACAGCAGGCGATCATCCTGCAGCAGAGCCACACCGGCGGTCTTGCCCGCCGTATCCACGGCCAGAATATTCATACCGTCACCCCCTCAATGGTGATCTTGCGGGTGGTATCGTCCAGACGTTCGATGTTCACCCGGATGGGGTTTTCCAGCGCCAGCAGGTCGGCAAAGTTCTCGCTCCACTCTGCCGCCACCACAGCGCCCTGATCCAGATAATCGTAGAAGCCTGCCGCGCACAGATCGTTCTCGGTGGAAATGCGGTACAGGTCAAAGTGCGCCAGCGGGCGCGGACCCCGGTAGTAGTTCACGATGGCAAAGGTAGGGCTGGACACCGGGTCGGTGCAGCCCAGACCCTCGGCAAGACCCTCGGTAAAGGCGGTCTTGCCAGCGCCCAGACCGCCGGTAAAGGCGATCAGTGCCCCGGGAGCCAGCACAGCGGCCATCCGCTTGCCCAGCGCCACCGTTTCGGTGCGGGAATGGGTGATATATTCTGACATGAAGGTTACCTCATCGTTTCAAAAAAGGGATGGCAGACACTCTGCCATCCCTAAGTATAATATAAAACACACAAAAGTGCAATGGTCAGGCGGCGGCAGGGGTCTGCTGCGCCGCTGCGCCGTTCGTCAACGTGCCGGGCGCGGTGAGCCGGGCAGCGGCATCGCCCTGAATGATGGGATAGGACGCCGCCGCGTGGGGACGCCGTCCGGTGTTCTGGTTGAGATACCACACGATGTCGTTTTCGCCGTAGACCTCAAGGCCGTAATCAATGGCCTGCTGCAAGGTCTCGCCCTCGATCATGCGGTTCACGGTCGCCCACAGCATACTGCGGGAGTACACACTGTATACGTTATTCACAAAGCCTGCCACGGCCTTTGCCCCGCCGGAGAGCAGCCCGTCCGAAAGAGCGGTGTCCACATGGCCGCTGCGTCCGTAGAACTCGCAGGTCTCTGAGAGCACGATGGTGCCGTTCAGCTTACCGCCCCGGTAGGCATTGCCGAAAAAGTCCCCGGTGACGGCGTAGCAGCCGTTCACCTTGATGACCCGGTGGCTAAGCAGCTCCAAGCCGTAGCGCAGGTCGTTCCAGAAATCGGATTTTTCCAGCAGCAGGATGATAGGCGCGGTGGCCTGCTTTTTCCACAGCCAGCCGTACTCATAGGTATAGTACGCGCCGTGGGCGCTGAGGACGGCAAGGTCGTAGTCTGCCATCCGCTTCAGGTCGGAGACAGTCACCATCATGTCCAGATGGGTGTCCAGCCCATAGCCGTTCCAGTAGTCCTTCATATAAGAATAGTAGGGGTAGCGGTTGCTGTTGACGCCATTATCAAAAGCATAGTAGATGACCGCATTGCCCACGGTGCCGTTTTCGGCAGCGAGCAGGGCGGGCGCATCCTCCATCTCCGGCCCGGGCAGGGCGGCGTCCGCCTCGCTCTCGGTATCGGTGAGCAGAATACCGCCCAGTGCGCCGCAGCTGTAAGTAAAGCTTACCATGCCGTTTTTCGCATCCACATAGATGCTGTCTTTTTTCACAAGCCCCTGCGCCACCAGTTCGTCCAGCTGCGCCAGCGCACCCCCCTGACGCTCTTCCTCCGACATTCCGGCGTAAGCGGCGCTGTCGGTCAGGGCGGTGACGGCGGCATCCGTCTGCTGCATCTCCTTTACCTCGGAAGCGGTCAGGGTCTGGGGGGTGCCGGTGGTTTCCTCCGGCGCGGCGGCCATTGCCGGGCACACTGCCGTAAAGGCCAGCGCAATGGCACACACCGCGCTGAACAGACGGCGATAAAACGTATGTTCCATTTCTTCTTTTCCGTTCCTCTCCCCCGGCACACCGCCGGGGCTGTTGTGCGCAAGGCTGCGCCCACAGGTTCATTGTAGGATGCAACCGGGGCTTTGTCAAGCACCCCGGCAATGTTTTACCATTCCGTCACACCCGGCGCATTGCATTGGCGCAAGGATTTGTGTATAATAGCGATATGCTGGGTTTTTATCGCCTGTACACAGGCACGCCCCGGCAGATTGTTCTGACGAAAGGCGGTGCTTTCTTTGGATAGCATTCGACAATATTTTAAGCGCACCGATAAGATGTATCTGCTGCTGTGCATTTTCAGCAGCGTGATGGCGGTGCTGGCGCTGTCCTCCTGGGCAGCCAAGCAGGGCAACGGCTTTGCCACCGATGAGGTGACCGGTGCCATCATCGGCATTGGCGACTACCGCCGGGCGCTGGTGCAGGCGGGCGCTGCCGCCATTGGCATCGTGATTGCGCTGCTGCTCTCCTGCGTGGACTACCGCAGCCTTGTAAAGGTGTGGCCGGTGCACGTTGTGCTGACGTGGGGTCTGGTGCTGCCCACGCTGGTCATCCGCAACGTATCCATCGGTCCGCTGACCATCGGCTACAACGCCGGTGATACCGACAACTACTCCTGGTATAAACTGGGCGGCTTTACCTTTCAGCCCACAGAGCTGGCAAAGATCAGCTTTATCCTGACCTTTGCCATGCACCTGAACAACGTGCGCAGCCGCATCAATGAGCCAAAAGAGCTGGCAAAGCTGTTGCTGCACCTGCTGGTGCCCATTGCCATCATCCATGTGCAGGGCGACGACGGCACGGCCATCATCTACGGCATCATCGGCTGCTGCATGATGTTTGCGGCGGGGCTGAGCTGGAAGTATATCTTTGCAGCCTTTGCGGCGGCGGGTGCTGCCGTGGCGGTGGCCTTTGCCTTTTTCAGCGATAAGATCGGCAAGGGGTACCAGTGGTACCGCATTCTGGCGGTGCTGGACCCGGAAAACACCACCGGTTGGGCCCCCAGCGAGACGGTATGGAAGAACATCATCTACCAGCAGCAGCGCGGCGAGATCGCGCTGGGCTCCGGCGGCATCTTTGGCAACGGCCTATTCGGAGGCAGGTATTACAGCGTGCCCAACGCCCACAACGACTTCATCCTCAGCTGGATCGGCAACGTGGCGGGCTTTGTGGGCTGCTGCGTGGTGCTGGGCGTGCTGTTTGCACTGGTCATCAAGACCTTCCTCACCGGTGCCCGCAGCGAGGACCTGCTGGGCACCTTCATCTGCGCCGGCATCGGCGGCGCTCTGATGGCCCAGATCGCCGTGAACGTGGGCATGAACCTGCGCGTCCTGCCCGTGATCGGTGTCACCCTGCCGTTCTATTCGGCGGGCGGCAGCTCGGTGCTGATGCTGTACATCTGTGTGGGCCTGGTGCTCTCGGTCTACACCCACAACACAAAAAAGCTGTTCGGCTGAGCCGGAACAGAACGCGGCCCCGGAGAGAAGGAAAACTCTCCGGGGCCGCGTTTGTGTGTCAGCCAAAGGTGTTGCGCAGCTTGTTGGCAAGCCGTTTCAGCAGATCTGCTTCCGTGTAAGCCCGCAGGTATTCCACATCCAGCGCACTGCCCTCCGAAGCAGGGGTGTTCTGAATGTTCAGAAAACGCAGGTCAGGAGAATGGGCAAGGATCTGTTTGCAGAACTTTGTGGTGACCCTGGTGTGATTTGTCAGGTTCAGACAGACCAGATCGGGCAGCTGGGACAGGGGCGAATAATCAATTTCTTTGTAAAGCCCGCTTTGCCCGACCCCGAGGCCGAGATCAAGAACGGCAAGATTGGTCTGAGCCAGCGGCTCCAGACTGGGAACTGCTGTGCCGGAGCTGAGGGAAAGCGACCGCAGTGCAGGGAGTTTGGTGACCGGTTCCAGCGAAACGATCCTGTCGTTTGAAGAGAGGATCAGCGATTCCAACTGGTCCAGACCTTCCAGAGGTGTCAGGTCGAGGGTGCCGCATTCGGTCAGGGAGAGTTGTTTCAGCTGGGACAGGTGAGAAAGCGGTTCCAACGTTTCGGGCCGTGCCCCGTTCACGCTGAAGCGTTCGAGATGGGACATGGTTTCAATCCCAGAAAAATCAGTGAATGCCTGATTGGCCGTCGGCGAGGTAGAATAGGAAAAGGCTTGCAGGCCGTCGAAATACTGCAGATCGTGCAGAGAGGCCAGCGCAGGAAGCGGACTTTCTTTTCCGACTGCCGATATCTCCTGTTCCAGCGTGGCATCTCCCTGCTGGGCGGTCACGGTCACGATGGTGGTCGTGCCCGAATCGCCCTCAAACATGGTTCGTTCGGTAATAGTCAGCGTGTTGAGATTCCAGACATCGCTGCGGCTGATGGTGCCCTCCGGGCGGTTCAACAGGAGCCGGACAGCGGCTTCCATTCCGGTATCTTCCCAGACAATGGGAGCGTCCTCACCGTGCTCGGCATCTACCGGAGAGAGGGGCATTTCCAGAGAATCACGGTATGCCTTCAAGGCAGTATCGTATTCTGTCTGCGGGTAGGGAACAGAGGACGCTTTGGAAAGCGAAAGGTAGTTGGAACAGCCACAAAACAGGAACACACAGGCAGTGATGAGAGCAAAGATGTGAGAGCAGCTTTTCATACCGTTCCCTCCTTTCATGGAAACGAACAATGCGGAATGAGAGCCATGGCGCGCTCTTTCGGTTTTGGAGAAAAATACCATACCATTCTGATTTTATTGTAATGGACGGTGGGAGGTGCGTCAAGAAAAGAAGGAACAGTTCCCGATGGGAGAACCGCTGAAATTTGAGGGAGAATTTTGGTGGAGTTGACAGTTTTCACCCGTAAAAGACGGCGTGTGTGGAATTTGCCCTTGACCCCGGGGCGTTCCGTGTTACAATATTTCCGGTACAGCCTGTCTGTTTGGGCTGCGGAACACAAAAAAGGAGTATTGAACGGTAAATTTTATGGATACGAACGCGGAATCTTCCATGCAGAACAAGGTCATTGAATATGTCAAGCAGTATGCAATGATCACGTTGAGCATTTCCATCATGTCGGTGGGCGTGTACTTTTTCAAATTCCCCAACAACTTCGTCTTTGGCGGCGTGACCGGTATGGCGGCGCTGGCGGCCAAACTCACCCCGCTGTCGGCTTCGGCCTTTTCCTCGGCGGCCAACATGGTCCTGCTGGGGGTGGGCCTGATCTTTCTGGGCAAAAAGTTTGCCATGACCACCGGCTATGCCACTGTGGTCATGTCGCTGGAGCTGATGGTGCTGGAAAAGATCTGCCCCCTGCGCGGCCCCTTGAGCGACCAGCCCATGCTCGACCTGCTGTTTGCCATTGCCCTGCCGGCCATTGCGTCGGCTCTGCTGTTCAATGTGGGCGCTTCCTCCGGCGGCACGGATGTCATTGCCCTCATTGTGGAAAAGTATACCCACATCCACAACGTGGCGGTGGCGCTGTTCCTGACTGACCTGTTCATGGTCATTGCGGCCTGCTTTGTGTTTGATCTGTACACCGCCCTCTATTCCTTCGTGGGTCTGACCGTGAAATCGCTGGTCATTGATGCCGTGTTGGAAAAGATCAAGATGTGCAAGGCCATCCTCATCGTCTGCGACGACAGGAAGCCTATCTGTGATTTTGTCATGCGCAAGCTGGTGCGCGGCGCAACCTATACGCCCTGCTTCGGCGCGTATACCGATAAGCCCCACTACATCATCTACACCACCCTGACCCGCCGCGAGGCCGACCAGCTGCAGGATTTTATCCACAAGCAGCACTTGAACGCCTTCATGTCTATGCTGAGCACCACTGAGGTGTTCGGCAAGGGCTTCAACCACGCATAAGGAGGAACGTATGGTACAGGTCGATCTCATCACCGGTTTTCTGGGTGCGGGCAAGACAACGTTCCTGCGCAGATATGCTGCGTATCTGACCGCACAGGGGCATCATGTCTGCATTCTGGAAAATGACTTTGGCGCTGTGAACGTGGATGCCATGCTGGTGCAGGATCTGCTGGGAGAACGCTGCGAGATCGAGACCATCAGCGGTGGGTGTGATTGTGATACCCACCAGCGCCGGATGCGCACCAAGCTCATCTCAATGGCCATGCGCGGGTTCGACCGGGTGGTGGTGGAGCCCAGCGGCATTTTTGATGTGGACGAGTTTTTTGATGTCCTGCGGGATGAGCCGCTGGATCGGTGGTATACACTGGGCAATGTGTTTGCCGTTGTGGATGCCCTGCTGCCCGAGAAGCTTTCCCCGCAGGCAGAGTACATTCTGGCATCGGAAGCCGCCAGCGCCGGACGCATCCTGCTCTCCCGCAGTCAGCTGGCCACCCAGGCCCAGCGGGAAAGCGCCATCGACCACCTGAAACGTGCCCTTGCGGCCTGCAAGTGCAGCCGTACCCTGACGGAAAAAGATTTTCTGATCAAGGACTGGGCCGACCTGGAGGATGCGGATCTTGCGGTGCTGGATGCCTGCGGCTATCAGCATGCTGACTGCGAAAAGCTCTGCTTTGATGCACACGATGCATTCGGTTCGGCGTATTTCCTCGAGCTGGGCCTGCCCCGGCAGCAGCTGGAAGCACGCATTCCCAGCCTGTTCACGGATGCCGCCTGCGGCCGGGTGCTGCGGGTCAAGGGCTTTGTGCAGGATGCCGCCGGCTGGGTGGAGCTGAATGCCACCGCCGACGGCCTGACCGCAGCCCCCATTCCGGCAGGGCAGGAGGTGCTCATCGTCATCGGCGAAGGGCTGGACAAGGAACGGATCGAAGCTGTTTTGCGGAACTGAGGGAGCGTGCGGGAAACACAGAAAAACACCGCTTTGCGGTGCATCGGCCCGGCAGATCGCGGCACGTGGGTGTGCGCTTTCTGCCGGGCCCTTTTCTTTTCCACAGTTTTTCCGGCAAAATACAACAATCCTTGTCAGATATTGCTGTTGCGCCCCCGGAGGTTTTGGACTATAATTTTGACTTAGCTGTTAGACAAGGGGGATTTTTTACGAATTATCTGTTTCAATTTGCGCGTATCCTCGCGTTTTGCTTTCTGGGGGAAGTGTGTCATGCCGTACTGCCGCTGCCGGTTCCGGCCAGTGTGTACGGGCTTGTGCTGCTGCTGCTGGCCCTGAACTTCCGGCTGATCCGTCTGGAGGATGTAAAAGAGGTGGGCGTGTTTCTCACCGGTATCTTCCCGCTGCTCTTTGTGCCCGCCGCCGCAGGCGTGATGGAGCTGTGGGCGGAGATGGGGGAGATGCTGCTGCCCATCATCATCGCCATCATCCCGGTCACGGTTCTGGTCATGGTGACCGCCGGAAAGACCACCCAGGCTCTGACCAGCCGCAAAAAGAACAAGGAGACTGCTGCCAATGATGGAATTGCTGAATGAGTTCCTTTCGGGCTCTGTTGCCTGGGGTGTGCTGCTGACACTGGCCGCCTTTGCACTGGGAGCCCTTGTGAACAAAGTGACCGGAAAGGCATTTTTTAACCCGCTGCTGCTGGGTGCGATCTTTGTGATCGTTTTCCTGTCGGTATGCGGCATCCCCTATGCCGACTACAAGGTCAGCGCCGCCCCGGTGAACTACCTGCTGCTGCCCGCCACCGTGGCACTGGCCATCCCGCTGTATGAAAAGCTCGACCTGCTCAAGGCAAACGCCGCCGCCATCATTGCGGGCATCTCGGTGGGTACGCTGGTCAGCCTGGGCAGTGCGCTGGCACTGGCTCTGGCGCTGCACCTGACCCAGGAGCAATACGCCACCCTGCTGCCCAAATCCGTGACCACCGCCATCAGTATGGATGTGGCTGCAGAGCTGGACGGCATTGCAGCCCTGACCGGTGCCATCGTCATCCTGACGGGCATTGTGGGCAACCTGCTGGCCGAGACGGTCTGCAAGGCGTTTCACATCACCGACCCCATTGCCAAAGGTGTGGGCATTGGCACCTCGGCCCATGCCGTGGGCACCAGCAAGGCCCTGCAGATGGGTGAGGTGGAAGGTGCCATGAGCGGCCTGTCTATCGCCGTGGCCGGTGTGCTGACCGCAGTGCTCTGCCCGGTGTTCGTGAACCTTATTGATTGATCGCATAAAAACACCCCTCTCCGCTGTGCTGATGCACGGACGGAGAGGGGTATTTTTATGCGTTCTCTTTTTTCAGGACTCTGGTCACCATGAACACACAGTAGAGCAGTGCCAGACCCCAGGCAATGGGGTTGGCAATGCAGATGCCGAAGTAGCCCAGACTATGAACGGCCAGCCAGCCGCAGAGCGCGCGGCCGATGAGCTCGCCCACACCGGAGATAACGGCCTGCACACTGTATCCCAGACCCTGCAGGGTGTTGCGGAAGACCATCAGCAGGCCGTTGATGCAGAACAGCACGCTGATCACGGTCAGGTATTCCACAGCACCGGAAGTCACGGCAGGGTCGGCATCGCCCAGAACAAGGCCCACGGCCCAGCCCTTGACGAAGAAGAGCACCACCCAGGCAGCCGCGCAGTAGCACAGCTGGAGGATGCAGCCATCCCGGATGCCCTGCCTGACGCGGTCAGTGCGGTGGGCACCGTGGTTCTGGCCGACATAAGTTGCCATAGCCGTGCCCACGCTTGCCATGGGCACGGTGAACATCTGGCGAATCTTCTCACCGGCGGTCTGGGCGGCCACGGCGGTGCTGCCCAGCAGGTTGATGGCATCCTGCATGATGAAGGCACCGATGGCAGAAACGGAATACTCAAAGCCCATCGGAAGGCCGATATAGGCCAGCCGCCCGCAGTGCCCCGCCGAGAGGACACAGTTTTCCCGGGTGAAATGGATGCCCTCCACCCGGGTGAAGAACCACCAGGTGCAAAGCAGGCCGCTGAACAGCTGGCTGACAACGGTGGCGATGGCTGCGCCCTCCACGCCCATACCCAGCGGTACGATGAACAGCCAGTCCAGCCCGATGTTCAGGAAACTGGAGATTAGCAGGAAATAGAATGGGTGCTGGGAATCGCCCAGACTGTGCAGGACGGTGGAGGTGTAGTTGAACAGCATCGTGGCCGGAATGCCGAGGAAGATGATGCGGATGTAGGCCACCGCGTCCGGGAACAGCTCGGCCGGGGTGTGGATGAGCTGCAGCAGCGGGGCAGCAGTGAGGGTGGTGACGATGGTGAACACCACGCTCAGGACCACGCAGAGGACCGCGCCGTTGAACAGATACTTGTGCATATCCTCGCTGTCCCTTGCACCAAAGCTCTGGGCCACCGGGATGCCAAAGCCCGTGCAGGAACCCAGCACAAAGCCTAAAATGAGAAAATTCAGCGAGTAGGTGGTACCCACCGCACCCAGTGCATCGGTGCCCAGGCACCGCCCCACAATGACAGTGTCCGCAAAGCTGTACAGCTGCTGGAACAGGGTGCCCAGCACCAGTGGCAGGGCGAATTTCAAAATCTGGGTCAGCGGCCTGCCCACCGTGAGGTCGGTGGTGCCGGAACCCTTTTTGGTTTCTTCCATAGGTTTTACATGCTCCCTCCGGGTTTGATCTGCTATTAAGATACCACGGCAGCCGCCTCCGGTGTTAGCATTATTTTATGGAAAACCCGGATAAATTCTGTTTTTTCTCACCAAAGGGGCAGGGCACTGACTTCATCCCGGAGCTCCAGTGCCTGGGTGTGGGTCAGCTTTTTGGCGCGCTCCATCCGCTCCACCACCACAAGGGCGCGCCTGCGGGCCAGCTCCCCGTTGGCGGCGTAGACCGAGGGCGCGTTGGGCAGGCCGGCCAGTACCACACACTCGGCGCGGGTCAGCTCCCGGGTGGGCTTGCCAAAGTAGCCCTGCGCAGCCTGCGCCACGCCGGACCACTGGTTGCCGAAGTAGCAGCTGCCTGCGTACATCTCAAAGATCTGCTGTTTGGAGTAGTAATCCTCGATGTCCCTGGCGGCAAACATCTCCGCTGCCTTGCGGGCCATCTGCTTTTCCTGGGTGAACAGCTCGTTCTTGGCCAGCTGCTGGGTCAGGGTGCTGCCGCCCTCGGCCAGAGAGCGGGTGCGCAGGTCGGCCCAGAGCGCCCGGACAATGGCCGCCGGGTCGATGCCGTGGTGCTTTTCAAACCGGCTGTCCTCCACGGAAATGACTGCGTCGATATAGGTCTGGGGCAGCTGGTCACAGCTGGCAAAGCCGGGCCGGGAGCTGATCTCATCGTAGAGGCCGGCAATGGGCTTTTGCGCCGCTGTGGCGCGGTAGAGCCGCCAGCCCTGCACGCCCAGTGTTCCGCCAATGACCACCAATACAAATAGCGCCGCCAGCAGCAGGCAACTGAGCAGTCGCTTTACAAAACGTTTCAGCATCTTCACGTTCCCCTTCGGTTTTGATTCAACGTTATCCTACCCGATTTGACGGCAGAATGCAAGTTACATTTTTGTGAATACGGCCGTACAAGAAAAAAGCGCCCTGCCGGGGCAAACCGGCAGAGCGCTTTTACAAGTTATGGAAAGGGGATGCAGAGGCGCTGCTTACAGAGCGAAGTAACGCTTTGCGTTGTCGAAGCAGATGCCCTTGACGATCTTCTCCAGAGCC
>ENA-ORRE01002254-ORRE01002254.1-human-gut-metagenome-genome-assembly--contig:-NODE-2254-length-11547-cov-2.684998_pt1 | contig 11547 bp, 7 predicted proteins | sample MGYA00242171_ERZ509126 | MGnify/ENA primary metagenome ERZ509126 (study PRJEB26280, sample SAMEA2338648) | human gut metagenome | biome: human gut; feature: human-associated habitat; material: faeces... | reverse complement strand
GTAGCCGACATTGTCGGTAAAGCCCGTTGAGGACGAGCCGATGCGCATATACGTCTGCATGATCTTCGGCTCGTACGCCGACTGGTTTACGACCGCAACGCGGATGGTGTTGACAGAGTACGGATATATCTTTTTCAGATCCTTGTGCATGAAGAGGTATTCCGTTATGACGTAGATCGACTTAAACCCCTCTATCATGCTTTTTATCTCATCCTCGGTCATCTCGTCGCCGTTAATGAGATATTTGCCGTCGGCATACTCCATGCGGTAAAATCCGTCGCCGTGGGTTCCGGACGAGGGCTTGAGCGCAAGCAGCTTTTCCCGGCGCAGCAGGGCGAATATTCCGTCGAACGACGCGTCAAAGCCCTCGGGGATATCCTGAAGCGCCTTTATGCAGGTCTCGCCCTCCATTTTAATTATGTCGTAGTAATACTTTGCAAGATACTGCTTGTACGGCTCAAAGACATATCGCGTCGTCGTTTTGTCGTTTATCCATATTTGATAGCTGTTGTTTATTCTGTTTAGCCAGTGGTACTGATAGTCGGACAGGAAGCTTTTATAGTTATCCTTAGTAAGCCCGTATTGCTTTATTCTGAACGACAGGAAGCCTCGCTTATAGCACCAGAGCTTCTGTGAAAGCGTTGTGCCCTTATTGTGCCGGAAGTCGTCCCAGACCGAGCTCATCCAGAGCTTCTGCATATAAGGCCTTATGCCGGGGCGGCAGCAGCGGCGCACAAAGCGCTTAAAGCGCTTATCCTTAAACGCCGTCCACCACTTTTCGCGCGTGACTACTACAGTTTCGCGCTTTTTTTCAAGCCTGTCGAGCAGGAAGCTGTTGAGCGCATCGCTGTGCGCGATCGGCGGCAGGTCGGGGTTTGTGTCGATAGAGTCGATGACAAAGCCGCCTTCCGTTAGCATGATGCTCACGGTGAAATACTCGATCTCGCTTATGTATCCGGCGATACCGGTGACGGTTTTTATTATCTCGTCCCAGCAGCCGATCTTCCGGCCGTCAAGCTCGCCCGAGGGCGTAACCGCGCGGCAGCGGACATTCTCACCGTCAAGATCCGTGCAGTAATAGTCAAGCAGCTTTGTTTCTTTGAGCTTTTCGTTTGCGGCGTATATCCTCAAAAGGCAAGGCTCGCCGCTTATCTTATAAGGCTCGGCTATAACATAGCCGTATTTGAAGGTCGAGATAAGCTCATACAGGCTGTTTTTGTCGTAATACTCGCGCTTGCACGGATTTTTCTCAAAATCCTCTGGCAGGTCGTCGGGGTAGTCGCTCAATAGATACGCCGCATCGTACTGATTGCCGAAAATGCTCATGCGCGCTTTGCATGCCGTGTCCTCTTTAAGCTCATAGCGATCCTCGCCCGTGCGCTTTATGACATACGCGCAGCGATTCGCCGAGGTGCGGTCGGGGCGAATGACAAGCTCGCCGCGCTCATCAAGAAGCCGGATGAAATCGTCATAGTTCTCGCCGAATTTTCTGTCCACCGTGTCGATCGGCAGGAATACCTTCTTTTCCTCTCGCTCGATGATGTTGAAATACAGCTCCGGCAGGTGCTCGCGGTGGTTGATGAGCACCCTGTTTTCCGTCACAAGGTCGCCGACCCATTTGGTGAAGCTGTTGTTAAACGGCTTGAGATACATGTAGTCAACATCGCTTATGTACTTACCCGGCGTATTTTTCAGATCGTATTTTTCAATGCTGTCGGACAGATAGCCGAGGCTGTGCGCCCACTTTTTGTCCGCCGCCGACACGCCGTTATCTTCCTGCAGATCAGCGCGCACCTTTTTGTAATATAAATTGGCCAGGCGTCTTGAATAGCCTTTTTTAAGCCACGGGCGGATAAAAGCCTCACGCCTTATCCTGCTTATTACTCCCATTTGCTGCTCTCTTTCCTGCGGAACAAAATCCGCATAGATATCCATTATAGCTACATTATTATAGTACATGATCCGACATAATTCAATCCCGAGCGACGTTAAATTATCAATTGCGAATAATTACGATATATAGTATAATGAAACGATTTAATTAATTTCGGAGTTTTTACAATGAAAGCTTCAAAGCTTATAAAAAGCGCCGCCTTGCTGTTTCGCGGCTTTACCTTTGCAACGGCAGACGAGTGGCTTTATCTTGACGGTATAAAAAAATACAAGCGCAAAAACAACATCGGCATGAGCGATAAGGAGATATTTTCGCTTCTGCCGTTTGACGCAAAATTCGATAAGCTCTTCGGCGACGTGCTATCGATGTCCTACGCGCTCGATAAGCACACAGAGCTTCTGCCCGAGCAGTATTACAGCCTGCTCACGCGCGACGGCGAGCAGTTTATTCTGCCGCTCAGAGACGGCCTTGAGCAGAGCATGGACGGCGTTCTGGCGCTCATCCGCGAAAAGGGGCGCGTTTCGGTGCGCAAGGCCTCAAACTCGGTGAAAACAAAGGAGCATGTCTGCGGCTATGACGGCGAGGCGTTTTATTTTGACTCGGCCTGTCTTGACGAGGACGCGATGCGCGAAAAGCTCGGCTCTCTCCCCTCCGGAACGATAATAAGCGAGCTTATCGTATCAGACTTTGCGCCGACTGTGCACCTTGCGTTTTTAAACAGCGGTGACGCTCCGGAGCTTTTGTTTTCCGTTCTCACCGCCGCTCAGGAAAACGTCAGGCAAAACTGGTACACTCAAAACCGCGAGATAAGCGCCGTTGACGAGCTTGGAAATTATGACGGCGGCCGGATCGAGGCCTTTCCCGAAATCGCAGAAGCGCTCAGAGCCATCGCCTCGGAGTTCAACGAGCTTGAGTACATGAACTTTGCCGTGCGTTTGACCGGCAGCAGCTTCAAGATCCTTCGCGTTGACACGGGCGCCGATCTTACATACCTTGAGCATTTCAACGACAAGACCGCCGAGTTTATCCGCCGCAAGCGCGCAGCGAAGCCGCGCTTTGTCGGCTTTAAACGCGCCATGACGATAATAGACCGCTATCTCTGGAGCTTCCGGGCGAAGCGTCACGGTTTCATGGATTATATGTACCGCGGCTGGAAAAAGGCTCTGCGCGATGACGATCACGACAAATTCACCACGGCGCAGGAGAAAAAATGGGCGCATGAGCGCGGATTTTTATCCTATCACATAAAGCAGTACGGCCTGACGGAGGAAAACTACCGCTCGTTCCTCTCCGACCGGGACTACAAGTGGCTCAGGCCCATAAACAACGAATACCGCAAGCTCTTGTGGGACAAGGTCACGCTGCGCTACTGTCTGGATAAATACAGCGAATATCTTCCCGAGTATTATTACCACATCGTTCCGCGCGACGGAAGGATGCAGGTACTGAAAATGCCGGACTGCCCCGAGGGGCTGCCGCGCAGCCTTGACGGAATTTTGCATCTGCTGCGCGAAAAGAAGCTGCTTGCCATGAAGCCGACCGTCGGCTCACACGGCATCGGATTTTATAAGCTCGGCTTTGACGGAAAGCGTTACCTCGTAAATGGCGAAGAGAAAAGCGAGAGTGAAATGCTCGGCTTTCTCGCCTCGCTCGACGATTACTATAACATCTCCGAATACATCGTCATGCACAGCGAGCTGCGCAGGATATACAGCGAGGTCGCCTGCACCGTGCGCATTATGGTCATAAACCGCAGCGGGCTTGACCCCGTCATTGAAAACGCCTACTTCCGCATCGGCACAAAGAGCACCGGCTTTACCGACAATATCGGTTCCGGCGGCGTTTTTGCCTATGTCGATGAAAAAACGGGCTTTTTCCATAACGCCGAGATCATCAAGGAGCACGTCATAACCCCATGCCCCGTCCATCCCGACACGCAGGAGAAGATTGAGGGCGCGCTTCCGCACTGGGACGAGGTGCTGCGCGTCATCCCCGAGCTGTGCCGCTACATATCGCCGCTTGAATACCTCGGCTTTGACGTTGTTATGACCGACGCGGGCTTTAAGATCCTTGAGATAAACACGCATCAGGATCTGCACCGCTATCCGACCTATAACGAGAATGTCCACGCCTACTTCATGCATAAGCTTGAGCTGAAAAGAGCAGGCAAAAAGCTCTGCTAATGTTAATAAATATATGGTGACAAAACATACGTTTGCGCGTATAATTAGTCGATTTTAGTTATGCCCGACGTTCGGGCATAAAAGGAGTATTATGAGAATAGCTGTAATTTTGCTGCGCTGGGCAATGAACTTCATTTACTTTTTTCTGAAGCTCTGCCCGACCGACAAAAACAAGGTTTTATTCCTCAGCCGGCAGTCAAACACCGTGACAGAGGATATTGATTTTCTGAGCCGCCGCCTTGTTGAGCTGAAACCGGAAACAAACATTGTTATAATAACAAAGCGCGCCGACAAGGACTTTGCGAGCATGCTCGAATACGCTTTTGTCACGCTCAAAAGCATGTATCACCTTGCGACCGCTTCCGTGTGCGTGCTCGATTCCTACTGGCCGGCGGTGTCCGTGCTGCATCACAAAAAGCAGCTTGCCGTTATCCAGATGTGGCACGCAATGGGCAAGATCAAAAAGTCCGGCTATCAGTCGCTCGGCAAAAAATTCGGCCGCAGCGACATGATCGCGCGCGAGATGCGCATGCACCGCAACTATGACGTTGTCATCGCCGGCGGCAGGGCGTTTAATCCGTTTTACTGCGCCTCGTTCGATATCGAGTCGGATATTCTGTACAATGTCGGTCTGCCTCGCATGGATAAGCTGCGCGAGGGTCAGGACGAAGCCCGGCGGCAGTTTTACGAGACCTACCCCGGCCTGAGAGGCAAAAAGATCGTGCTTTATGCCCCCACCTTCCGCAAGGGGCAGACGCTCGACCCCAAGGCGCTTGTCGATGCGTTCAACTTTGACGGCAGCCAGATGCTCGTCATAAAGCGTCACCCGAACCAGCTTTTGAACTACGACTCGCTGTCCCCGGCGATAACCTGCCACAGAGTGCCGACCTCGACGGTGCTGTCGGTGTGCGACTGCGTAATAACCGACTACTCGGCGATAACGATAGAAGCCGCGCTTCTGGGCAAGCCCGTGTATTTCTATCTTTTCGACTACGAGGACTATCTAGACCATAACGGTCTTAACGTCAAGCTCTTTGACGAGTTCCCAGACTGCATATTCCGCGATCCTGCCGAGCTTGTCGCCGCCGTCGAAAGCGGAGAGTACGACATGGATAACTACAGGCGCTTCTGCCGCAAGTATCTGCCCGATCTGAACGGACGCGCGACCGACAAGATCGCCGATCTTATAATCGACTGCATGGAGAGAGATAAACATGATGCGATTTCTGAGCATATTGCTCGCCAAAATCAAATTGATGGTGCTGTGGATAGTGAGGATACTGTTTGCGCCCAATCACTTTAAGCTTCCGCTGCACACAAGGCTGTACTACTGCATTTTCGGCGGCTACATGGTCGATCAGGCGGCTTTGTACGACTTTAAGCACAACGACAAAAAGCAGTATCTTTCCGAATTTGACTGGTACCGCTCAAGATGCATAAACGATCCTTACAGCGAAATGCTCAACAACAAGGTCGTTTTCACGCAGATCATCGAGCGCTACTGCAAAACTCCTGAGATCTACTGCGTCAAAAAGGATGACCGTCTCGCAGGCTTAAACGGCCGAGTCATAAACGATTATGACGATCTTGTCAAGCTTCTGCACGAGGTCGGAGCGTATGTCGTAAAGCCGGTGCGTGCCGGCAAGGGCAAGGGCGTGTACGTTGTCAAATACAACGGCCACGGCATCATCTGCAACGATGAGCCGCACACGGAAAAGGAGCTTGCCGACCGTCTGCGCCGCGATACCGAGTGGCTCATCTGCGCCTATGCGCACCAGGCGGAATACCTCAACAAGATTTACGCGAACAGCGCAAACACCCTGCGTATGATAGTTCTGCGCAATGCCGAAACCAAGGAATTTGAGCTGTGCTTTGCCGTGCAGCGCATCGGCGCAGCGTGGACCGGCGCCGTCGATAACGGCAGCCGCGGCGGCCTTGTAGCAAACGTCGATATCGAGACCGGCACGATGAGCTATGCGCGCACGCTGCACAACCTGACCGTTTACCGCACGCATCCCGACACCAATGCGCAGATCGAGGGCGCAGTTATCCCGAGCTGGGACGGCATGAAGGCCGGAGTTCTTGAGGCGAGCCGCGCTTTCCCCTATCTGGATATAATCGCGTGGGACATTCTCCCGACCGACGACGGCTTCACCGTCATTGAGGCCAACACCTCCTCGGGCGTGAACATCATTCAGCTCTGGGGGCCGCAGCGCTACGGCAGGCTGGGCGACTTCTACCGCGAGCACGGGATAATCAAATGAGATATGTCATCATGGCTTACGGCAAGGGCAGCCGCTGGAACAACTTCATGGGGCACAAAAAGCACGACATAAGCGTTTCGGGCGAAACTCTGCTCGAGCGCACGGTGCGCCTTGTGCACAAGTTTGACGATGCCGCCGAGATCATCATCACCTCGCACGACGAAAGCGTCAGCATCTCCGGCGCCGTGAGGTACGAGCCGAAAAACAACGTCCTTGAGATCGACCGCTTCACCGCCGAGCTTATCGGCGACGATATGTGCTTTCTCTACGGCGACGTCCTGTATTCCGAAAGCGCCGTAAAGGCCGTTATATCGCACCGCGGCGAGAAGCCGCTGCTGTTTTTCGGCAGCGAAAAGAGCATCTGCGCCGTCCTCGTCGGCGACGGGGAGCTTTTCCGCTCGCTTTACCTCGAGGTGCGCCGCCGCTTTCTTGAGGGCGAAATAAAAGAGTGCAAGGGCTGGCAGGTGTATCTTCTTTACGCCGGATATCCGCTCACCGGGCGCCGAGTGGGCAAAAATTATGTTCTTCTCGATTCCTTCACGCGCGATTTCAACTCACCCGAAGACTATCTGGACTTCATGTCCGAAAATTAATGTAGAATTATAAAAAAAACTGTGTTATAATGGCGCGATGGTGTGATCATTTACAGCACAGTTTTTTGTTTTTTACAAGGAGAACGGACGTTTTATGACTTCGGACAAAGCTAACCACCGTTTTTTGCTTTCTGAGCTTATAAGGCGAGATTTTATCAAGAAATACAAGCGCACTACCTTCGGCATACTCTGGAGCGCACTTTCGCCGCTGTTTCTGCTGCTGACCATGGACGTGGTCTTCGGCACCTTTTTCGGCCGCAACATGCCGCACTACACGATATACCTGTTCTGCGGACTGCTGCTGTTCAACTATTTCTCCGCAGCCACCAGAAGCGCTATGCGCGTTCTTTACGACAATGCGCAGATATACAGCAAGGTACCCGTACCCAAGCACTATTTCCTCATTTCGCAGAGCGTAGCGCAGGCGATAGATTTCGCCGTTTCGCTGCTTGTGTTCTTCATCTTCGTCGCCATTGACGGGATAAGCTTTCACTGGCGCTTCCTGTACCTGCTGTTCCCGATGGTGTGCCTTTATTTCATTAACTTCGGCATAGGCATGTTCCTGAGCACGCTGTATATCTTCTTCCGCGACATAAATTATCTCTGGCCCGTTGTGACACGCATCATCATGTACGCCTCGGCGATATTCTATGATCCGTCGATACTGCCGGGGATCATGCGCAGGCTTTTAAACTGCAATCCGCTGTATATGTGCGTGGATTACTTCCGCCAGCTCATAATCCATTCGACCGTACCGAGCCTCTCGACGCATCTTATCATGCTCGTGATGGCCGCGATCTGCGCTTTTCTCGGCTGGTTTCCCTACCATATCACGCGCGACAAGATCGCGCTGTATGTGTAAGGAGGTGCTCTGATGGACGGAAACAAGATCCTTGTTCTTGACGATGTTTCGGTGCGCTACCGCAAGCAGGACTCGCGCTCGACCTCGGACATAGTCAAGCGCATACTCGGAAAAAGCCCCAGGAACAACGAGTTCTGGGCACTCAAAAACGTATCCTTCAGCCTCGAAAGGGGCGATATGCTCGGCGTTATCGGCAAAAACGGCGCCGGCAAATCAACGATGATGAAGGCCATAAGCGGAACGCTGACCCCGGCCTCGGGAACGATCGAGAAAACCGGCAAGATCTGTGCTCTGCTCGAGCTTGGCACGGGCTTTGACCGCGAGATGACGGTCAAGGAAAACGTGTATCTGCGCGGCGCGTTCATGGGATACTCCAAGGAGTTTATCGACTCGAAGTATGACGAGATAATCGACTTTGCCGAAATGCGCGAATTTCAGAACAGCCCGTTCCGCACGCTCTCAAGCGGCATGAAAAGCCGCATTGCATTCGCAATAGCGAGCATGATAGAACCCGACATCATCATCCTTGACGAAATATTCGCCGTCGGCGACGGCGACTTCCGCAAAAAGAGCCAGCAAAAGATGCAGAGCATCATCGATAACGGCGACACGACCGCGCTCATGGTCTCGCATTCGCTGCAATCGGTGCGCGCGCAGTGCAACAAGGTGCTGTGGCTGGACAAGGGGCGCATGGTCATGTTCGGCGATCCGAACACGGTTTGCGACGCATACGCGGAATATCTGAACACCGGCAAGCTGCCGCAGACCGAGTCGCTTGCCGCAACGCAGGAAAATCCGCGCAACAGGCTCAAAAAGAACACCGGCAAGCACCTTGCCGAGGCCGCGGTGTATCTCATGCTGCTGCTTGTTATCATCGCCGGCTGCTTCGTGTGGTCGCAGTATGACCTGCTGAAATCCTACGTTCTTGCGCAGAGCCTCACCGTCGAGCAGATAGAAAACGAGGCGGCAAACTACCACCGCCAGATCGACCGTTTGCTTAAGGTTGACACGACGCGCTGGGACGCCGCCATATTCAAAAAGGGCGCGCAGGACATAATAAACGAGGAAGCGACCTACACAGACGTTGCCAAGGAGGTTCTGCTCCAGGCCGGTGACCTCAGCCGCGATCAGTATAAAAAAGCGCTCGCCGCCGCCGAGATAGAGGCCATAAAGTATTCGCACATGGCTCGCCTTGACGCGCTCGTTGCGCAGATGCGCACGGAGTTTGAGGCTCAGCCCGAGGGCAAATACCGCAGCCTTATGGTGTATGCCTACACCAATTGCGACAGGTTCTATGACCTTGAGGAGGACTGCGAAAATGACATGCAGAAGGTCATCGAGGAGATCCGCACCTTCCAGCGCAAGGCCGGTCAGCCCGAAGACCTTGCCGACCGCGTCTGGAACGCATACAAATCGGAAAAGACCTATCTTCTGTCCTATTACTGCGTAAAACTCAGATAACATTCAAATCGATCACAGGCCGAAGAGCAATCTCCGGCCTATACGTTTCGTTCATGATTTGACAAAATATTTGTTGTGGGCTATTATGGCCATATAAACTTATAAATTTTTAATTTTTTAAAGGAATGATTCGAATGGAAAACATCAGCGCAAAAGCGCCGTGGAAAAACCATCTGGGCGAAGTGCCCTTCACGCTCGATTACTTCGACGGCTCGATGTTCGAGGCCGTTGAAAAGATAGCCGAAAAATACCCCAACAACGTTGCCTTTGACTTCATGGGCAGATCGACGACATATAAGGCTCTTGTCCGCGAGGTCGAGGACTGCGCCAAGGCTCTGCGCACCATCGGCGTGCGCGAGGGTGACAAGGTGACCATAGCAATGCCCAACTGCCCCCAGGCCATCCAGATGTTCTACGCCGTCAATCTCATCGGCGGCATCTGCAACATGATCCACCCCCTCTCGGCAGAAAAGGAAATCGAGTTTTATCTCAACGAGTCGGAGTCGGTCACGGCCATTACGCTCGACCAGTTCTACAACAAATTTGAGAACATCCGTCAGAACACCAAGGTCGTCAACATAGTCATCGCCAGCATAAAGGACGAGCTTTCAAAACCGGTCAAGGCAGGCTACATGCTCACCGAGGGCAGAAAGATCAAAAAGATCCCCGAGGACGCGCCCGTTATCCGCTGGAAAGAGTTCCTGCACATGGGCAAGCACTGCTTTTATAACTACAAGGTCAAGCGCACCGGCAAGGATCCTGCCGTTATCCTCTATTCCGGCGGCACGACCGGCACCACCAAGGGCATTCTGCTCTCCAATATGAACTTCAACGCCCTTGGCCTTCAGACCATCGCGGCCTCCGGCTTCGCGCCGATCAATGGCATGAAGATGCTCTCCGTCATGCCCGTGTTCCACGGCTTCGGCCTCGGCATCGGCATCCATACTGCCCTCATCGGCGGTGCATGCTGCATCCTTGTCCCGAAGTTCAACGTCAATACCTACGCCGAGCTGCTCATCAAAAAGCAGCCCAATATCATCCCCGGCGTCCCGACGCTGTTTGAGGCGCTGCTGCGCGCAGAAAAGCTTGAAAACGCAGACCTCAGCTGCCTCAAGGGCGTGTTCTGCGGCGGCGCCAGCCTGTCCATCGAGCTGAAGAAAAAGGTCGACGCCTTCTTGAAATCACACAATGCCTCCGTCCAGATCCGGCAGGGCTACGGCCTGACCGAGTGCGTCACGGCCTCCTGCCTGACGCCGAAGGATTATAACCGCGTCGGCTCCATCGGCGTCCCCTTCCCCGACACCTATTACAAGATCGTCAAGCCCGGCACCACCGACGAGATCGACCCGAACGTCGAGGGCGAGATCTGCATCTCCGGCCCGTCCGTCATGCTCCGCTACGTGGACAACCCCGAAGAGACCGAACATACGCTCCGCCGCCACGACGACGGCCGCGTCTGGCTCCATACCGGCGACCTCGGCAAGATGGACGAAGACGGCTTCGTCTACTTCTCGCAGCGCATCAAGCGCATGATCATCACCTCCGGCTACAATGTCTACCCCGGCCAGCTGGAAAACGTCATCGACGGCCACGAGAAGGTGCTCCTCTCCTGCGTCATCGGCGTCAAGGACCCCTATAAGATCCAGAAGGTCAAGGCATTCGTCGTCCTCCGCCCGGGCTATGAGCCGTCGGACGAGGTCAAGCAGGAGATCCTGGAATACTGCAAGGGCCATATTGCGAAATACGCCATGCCGTATGACATCGAGTTCCGCGCTGAGCTTCCGAAAACGCTGGTGGGCAAGGTCGCCTATCGCGTGCTGGAGGAGGAAGAAGCCGAACGTCAGGCCTCGCTCGAGCAGAACGAGGAGTAAGCAAAAAATCCGTGCGGGCCTTTGCGGCCCGCACATTGTATCAGGAGCAAATTATGGAGCAAAAACGCGAACGCATCTGGGAGCTTGACGCCCTGCGCGGCGTGTGCATCCTCTGCGTCATCGCCGTCCACCTGATCTACGATCTCGGCTTTTTTATCGGCCTGGACCTGCATCTGCCCGCCTGGTACGTGTTCATCCAGCAGTACGGCGGCGTGATCTTCGTGATCCTGTCCGGCTGCTGCGCCACGCTCGGCTCACGCAGCTTCCGCCGCGGCTGCATTGTCTTCTCTTGCGGCATGCTCATTTCGCTTGTAACGGTTGGGATGTATCGCCTCGGCATGGCCTCGCGCGATGTGATCGTCTGGTTCGGCGTGCTGCATCTGCTGGGTGCCTGCATGATGCTCTATCCCGTTTACAAA
>ENA-ORRE01002251-ORRE01002251.1-human-gut-metagenome-genome-assembly--contig:-NODE-2251-length-11556-cov-2.606034_pt1 | contig 11556 bp, 10 predicted proteins | sample MGYA00242171_ERZ509126 | MGnify/ENA primary metagenome ERZ509126 (study PRJEB26280, sample SAMEA2338648) | human gut metagenome | biome: human gut; feature: human-associated habitat; material: faeces... | reverse complement strand
GACGAATTAATGCCGTTAGCCAAAGAGATCGACCCCAATAATAACCCCAGTTATGGCGTGCTATGTGGAATGTCAGTGATGGGATTCAGTTTAGTGCTGCTACAAACGGCAGGAATTGGTTAAAGACGATAATGACAGATGTTGCCCATTGCTAAAGGCAACATCTGTATCGTTATTAAAGGTATTATTGATGCTTTTCAAACACTTCTTTATCGGAGCGTTTATCTAATTTACTTCGGGCAGCTAACAGCGCATCTCTGTCATGGCGAAAAGCTTTACAGTAACGTTTAAGATGAAGAAAATAGCCACCAGCTAGTAGAACAATTAATACAATCCAGTACCAGGCAATAAACATCCTTTTCACCTTCAAAATTTAACATTACTAAACATTTATCGTTAAAATTTCACATATCCAACGTTGAATATATTCATATACTCGCATAGTTGTGGATCATGTATATGATTTCGATCATAGTAATTGTTGTATTATATCTCATGATTGTTCAAAAAACAATCGATCGATAATATTGATTATGTATCAATTCTCCATAAAACATTACTCAGGATAATAAAATTTAATAAGTATCACTAGATATATATTATATCTTTGAAGTTATTCCCCCCTCCGATTTTTATAAAAAACACTCCCTAATCCACTTCAACACCCGTGTAAATAAATGTAAATAAATGGCTATTTATCAATCAAAATATACACTAAATATATTATAAAAACTTCAAACAGCTAATAACCAGAAAAATATGCTCAAACATATAATTATAAATTATATGTTTGAAATTTACTTAACCAATCTTCAATATAAACATATCTGGCCACCTCTAACTATGGTAATCTCTCTATGCAATTAATATTAAATTAGACCTGTATTAATTGTTCCATTCACAGCCTATCCTAATCTATAAAGGATTATAGTCATGTTAAAAAAAACATTGTTATCTATGTTTGCAACCGCATTGTTATCTGGCGTTGCTTTTAACGCGCTTGCTGATGACCCAAATCAGGGTTCTGGTAAAATAACATTTAAAGGTGAAGTTATCGATGCGCCTTGTTCTATTGCTCCTGGTGATGAAGATCAGACAATAAACCTCGGTGAAGTTGCTGATACTGTATTAAAAAGCGGGCAGAAATCTCTGCCTGTAGATGTCACCATTCACTTGCAGGATTGTATTTTATCTGACGGCACTAACACTGTTGATAAAGTCAAAATCACCTTTAGTTCTGCCAGTGTTGACGCTACCGACTCCAACCTGCTTAAAAACACTCTGGAAGGTAACATCGGCGGCGCAACTGATGTAGGCGTACGTCTGGTGAAATCAGACAACACCAACGTGACTCTTGGCACTCCAATCACTATCAACTTCCCGACGACTAACTCCTACCAGGAGTTGAACTTTAAAGCCCGTATGGAATCTCTGGGACGCACCGCGACCCCGGGTAACGTGCAGGCACAGGCTAATTACGTACTCGACTACAAGTAAGCGGCAATTAATACGCACAACGTCAGACGGTAAAGCCGATGATATGTCATCGGCAACTTTGGGTCTTTTTTGAAATGGATTTTTATGAACAATAAAAACACGTTTACCGGGGATACATTATCCCACGCAATTAAAAATGCCCTGTCTGGCGTAGTGTGTTCGCTACTCTTCGTTTTACCTGCCCATGCAGTGGAATTCAACGTTGATATGATTGATGTTGAAGACCGTGAGAATATCGACATCTCTCGTTTTGAGAAAAAAGGCTATATCCCCCCAGGCAGATACCTCGCTCGTGTGCAAATAAATAAAAATATGTTGCCACAAGCGTTAATACTGGAATGGGTAAAAGCCGATAATGAAAGTGGTTCGTTACTCTGCTTAACCAAAGAAAATTTGACTAATTTCGGTCTTAATACGGAATTTATTGAATCATTGCAAAACATAGCTGGCAGCGAATGTCTCGATTTAAGCCAACGTCAGGAGTTAACGACACGACTTGATAAAGCTACGATGATATTATCACTAAGTGTTCCCCAGGCATGGTTAAAATACCAGGCAACAAACTGGACGCCACCAGAGTTTTGGGATGCCGGTATCGCCGGGTTTATCCTTGATTACAACGTGTACGCCAGCCAGTATGCCCCACATCACGGATACAGCACCCAAAACGTCAGCTCCTATGGTACGTTAGGCTTTAACCTCGGCGCATGGCGCTTACGTAGCGATTACCAATATAATCAGAATTTTGCTGATGGACGCTCGGTAAACCGCGACAGCGAATTTGCGCGAACTTATCTATTTCGCCCTATCCCCTCCTGGTCGTCAAAATTCACTATGGGCCAGTACGACCTGAGCTCCAATCTTTACGATACCTTCCACTTTACTGGCGCATCGCTGGAAAGTGATGAAAGCATGCTGCCGCCAGATTTACAGGGTTATGCGCCACAAATTACCGGCATCGCGCAGACCAACGCGAAAGTAACTGTGGCACAAAATGGTCGTGTACTTTATCAAACCACTGTCGCGCCAGGCCCTTTTACTATTTCTGATTTGGGGCAATCGTTTCAGGGGCAGCTGGATGTCACAGTGGAAGAAGAAGATGGCCGCACCAGCACCTTCCAGGTTGGCTCCGCATCCATTCCCTATTTAACCCGTAAAGGGCAAGTGCGCTATAAAACGTCACTGGGAAAACCGACATCCGTCGGGCATAACGATATCAATAATCCCTTTTTCTGGACGGCCGAAGCCTCCTGGGGCTGGTTGAACAATGTGTCGCTGTATGGTGGCGGCATGTTCACCGCTGATGATTATCAGGCTATCACTACCGGTATTGGCTTTAACCTTAACCAATTCGGTTCGCTTTCTTTTGATGTCACCGGAGCAGACGCGTCTTTGCAGCAACAAAATAGCGACAATCTGCGTGGTTACAGCTATCGCTTCAACTATGCAAAGCATTTCGAATCGACAGGTAGTCAGATTACCTTCGCGGGTTATCGCTTCTCAGATAAAGATTACGTGTCGATGAGTGAGTACCTAAGCTCGCGTAATGGCGATGAGTCAATTGATAATGAAAAAGAGAGTTATGTCATTTCCTTGAACCAGTACTTTGAAACGCTGGAATTAAACTCTTATCTCAACGTTACACGCAATACTTATTGGGACAGCGCCAGCAATACCAACTACTCCGTATCTGTAAGCAAAAACTTTGATATTGGCGATTTCAAAGGTATCTCTGCATCGCTGGCAGTAAGTCGAATCCGCTGGGATGACGACGAAGAGAATCAATATTACTTCTCTTTCTCTCTACCTTTACAACAAAACCGCAACATCTCCTACAGTATGCAGCGTACGGGAAGCAGTAATACTTCGCAGATGATTTCCTGGTACGATTCATCAGATCGCAACAATATCTGGAATATTTCAGCGTCGGCAACGGACGACAATATACGTGATGGCGAACCAACACTGCGCGGCAGCTACCAGCACTATTCTCCGTGGGGACGTCTGAACATTAATGGCAGTGTACAGCCGAATCAGTACAATTCTGTTACCGCAGGCTGGTACGGTTCACTTACCGCTACACGTCATGGTGTCGCCCTTCACGATTATAGCTATGCTGATAACGCCCGCATGATGGTCGATACCGACGGCATCTCCGGCGTTGAAATCAACTCTAACCGAACTGTTACCAACGGGCTGGGCATTGCCGTTGTACCTTCGTTATCGAACTACACCACCTCCATGTTGCGGGTGAACAATAACGATCTGCCAGAAGGTGTCGATGTCGAAAACTCGGTTATTCGTACTACGCTCACCCAGGGTGCCATCGGCTACGCAAAACTGAATGCCACCACCGGATACCAAATCGTCGGCGTTATTCGTCAGGAAAATGGCCGCTTCCCTCCACTAGGTGTGAATGTCACGGATAAAGCGACAGGTAAAGATGTGGGCCTGGTCGCGGAAGACGGCTTCGTTTATCTCAGCGGTATTCAGGAAAACAGTATTCTGCATTTAACCTGGGGTGATAATACCTGTGAAGTCACGCCGCCAAACCAAAGTAACATTAGCGAAAGCGCAATAATTTTACCTTGTAAAACAGTCAAATAATTCAGGATGAATATAATGAAATCACCATTAATCACAACAGGAATGATTTGTTTACTGGGGATCTGCAATTTTGCCCAGGCGACTGTCTCCCCCGACAGAACACGTATCATTTTTAATGCTTCGAATAAAAGCGCAACGGTCCGTCTGACTAACCAAAGTAAAATCGATCCCTATCTGGCTCAGTCGTGGATTGAAGATGCCAGCGGTAAAAAAACGCGTGATTACATATCAACACTGCCGCCGATGGAACGTATTGAGCCGGATGAACAGGTACAAATTCGCCTGATGGCGCTGGCCTCATTAAACAACTTACCGCAGGACAGAGAAACGCTGTTCTACTATAACGTGCGGGAAATTCCGCCTCGCACTAAAGAACAGAATGTGATGCAAATCGCCATGCAGAGTCGACTGAAATTATTCTGGCGTCCGAAAGCAATCGAATTAAAAGAAGGGCAGATGGTGCCTTTACAAAAAGTCACAATAACACGGACCGCTGCAGGGCTGACACTCAATAATCCAACGCCTTATCACATCACCGTCGGGTATATCGGTACTAACGGCAAGACACTGATGCCCGGTGCAGACAGCATTATGGTGACTCCGTTTGCTTCTGCAACTCAATACTTGAACAACTTGCCCTCAACTTTCCAGTTAGGCTTTGTTGCTGACTATGGTGGACTGGAGATGTTTAAAGTCGAATGTAATTCCGTCCAATCCCTCTGCCAAAGCTCTCCTGCTAAGAAGGGAAAAATATGATTACGCTTTTCCGTTTACTGGCGATTCTTTGCCTTTTTTATAACGTTTCAGTTTATGCTGTAAATTGCTATCAGGATCAAAGAGGTGGTAATACACAAATACGTGGTACTTTACCTTCCTTCAGAATTCCAGAAAACGCCCAGCCGGGACAAAAAATTTGGGAAAGCGATGACGTTAATGTTACGGTATATTGTGATAACGCGACAGGATGGAGAGCTGATGATCCCGCAGAAAATATTTATGCCTGGATTAAAATGCCGGCTATAAATAGTGCAGACATTTTGAATAACCCATACCTGACATTCGGTGTAACCTATAATGGTGTGGACTATGAAGATAGCGATGTAGGAATTGATACTTTCGCCTGTCTGGATAAGTATGAACAGTATTATGGTGGTATTTATCATGATCCAGTTTGTAATGGCAGCACCCTACAAAAAAATGTCACGTTTAATGCCCGTTTTCGCGCATATGTGAAATTTAAAGCACGTCCAGCAGTGGATCAAACCTGGGATTTTGGCGTGGTAAATGTTCTGCAATTTGATGGTGAAGGTGGTGCTAACTTAGCAGCAGATAATAAAAATCTACGTTATATTATTGATGGATTAAATAATATTTCATTTCTTGATTGTAGTGTCGATGTCCGTATTTTTCCAGAAAGCCAGATCGTTAATTTCGGGCAAATCTCTGCAAACTCTATTGCTACTTATCGACCCAAAGCTGCATTTAGCGTATCTACTATAAAAGATGTTGCTGCCGACTGTACCGAGCAATTTGATGTTGTCACCAGTTTTTATACGACAGATACGTTACATGATGATACGCATCTGGAAATGGGTAATGGTTTGTTAATGCGTATTACTGATCAAAAAACACAAGAAGACATTAAGTTTAATAAGTACAAACGCTTCACCACATATATTCCAGGTCAGACTGGAGCGATGGTTACCCGTGATTACCAGGCTGAACTTTCACAAAAACCGGGGGAGACTCTCGTTTATGGGCCTTTCAAAAAAGATCTCATCGTAAAAATAAACTATAACTGAACAGCAAAATGCCGGGAACACCCCGGCATTTTCATATTTAGTATTTCACGTCATTAGCTGGCTTTACGCTCATGTGCCTGACGGTATGCCACCAGGTCTTCAATAGTCACGAGCGCCATATTGTGTTTATTCGCAAACTCAATGCACTCTGGTGCACGCGCCATCGTGCCATCGTCATTAGTCAGCTCACACAGCACACCAGCTGGTTTAAAGCCTGCCAGCGTCATCAGATCGATAGTCGCTTCAGTATGACCGCCACGCGTCAGTACACCACCTGCCTGCGCGCGAAGTGGGAAAACGTGGCCTGGGCGATTCAGATCTGAAGGTTTTGCGCCATCGGCAATCGCTGCGCGAACGGTCGTAATACGGTCAGCGGCAGAAACACCGGTAGTCACACCTTCAGCTGCTTCAATGGTCACGGTAAAACCGGTGCCATAGGCGCTGGTGTTATTTTCTACCATCATTGGCAGATCGAGTTGTTTACGGCGATCGTCAGTAATGCACAGGCAAACAATACCACTCCCGTGGCGAATGGTCAGCGCCATCTGCTCAACGGTCATGGTTTCTGCCGGGAAGATCATATCGCCTTCGTTTTCACGGTCTTCATCATCAAGCACCATCACACCGCGTCCTTCACGCAGCGCAGCCAGTGCATTTTCAACACGTTCGAAAGGCGTACCAAAGGAGGAAAGTAGCGTCTGATTCATGGTAAAAAAACCTCACTAAAATTATGGTTACCAGAATCAGGGCAGTCTTAGGAGTGGCGGCATATAGCCAAAATAACGTGAGCGGGTCCATGCCCGACAGAATCGTTACTCTCTCCCATCCGGACTCTAACCGTCGGCCCCGGAATTACACCGGATCTGCTGTCCTTTGAGTTCGCACCCAAAGCGCTCGCGGGCTTTCAACTGAGTTGATTTACCGCCGGTGGGGAATTTCGCCCCGCCCTGAGAATAAGCGGATTCACTATAACGCTAATGATTAGCGCCAGCAACGCATAGCTTCACATAATTCTGGTTTATGACTTACCCTTATCGCACTACAATGGCACTCAACACCTATCAGTACAGGGAAACTACAATGATTGACCCGAAAAAAATTGAGCAAATCGCTCGCCAGGTTCACGAATCAATGCCTAAAGGAATCAGGGAGTTCGGGGAAGATGTGGAGAAAAAAATCCGCCAAACCCTACAAGCGCAGCTGACGCGTCTCGATCTGGTAAGCCGCGAAGAATTCGACGTTCAGACGCAAGTCCTGTTACGGACTCGTGAAAAACTGGCGTTACTGGAGCAGCGCATCAGCGAACTGGAAGCGCGCAATAATCCGGCAGCAGAACTTCAATCTCCTCCGGCTATCCCGCCAGTTGATAAAGCAGAATAAAGCACCACAAAAACGGGCCAGACGGCCCGTAATATCAGTGTTCTAATTCAAGTTCTCTGGTTTGCATCATCTGTTGGCAATACCAGGCATAACGTGCGCAAAACCAGGTTCTATGTTCTTCATCCATGTTACCAGTAACGGCCAGAATATCGACCGGGCGACCTTCTGCGTGCATTCTGGCAAAACTACGCGCGAGAAAATCGAAATTATTTAAAGAATTAAGACTATGATCCATAAGCACATCCTCCGGTTATTGCATACCTTTTAAGGCCATATGCTTTTTCTGATTTCAGTATTCCCCAATTAGTGTAGTGCCTTTAAACATAACGTGCGTAAATATATTGTCCCCGATCACACTTTTTAGTGAAAAATAAAAAAACCATATTAAAAGACTTTCTCTTCCAGAACTTCTCAAACATGTGTTATTATTAACAAAGATAAAAGTAATCAAGGAAACTATCCCAAAGTAAATATTGCGTCACTAAATGGACATTGGAGTGACATATGATTTTATTCGCCGACTATAACACCCCTTATCTTTTCGCTATTTCCTTTGTATTCTTGATCGGCCTTTTAGAAATTTTTGCACTTATCTGCGGTCACATGCTCTCCGGTGCTCTTGATGCACATCTTGACCATTATGATTCCATAACCACAGGTCATATTAGCCAGGCACTTCATTATCTCAATATTGGAAGATTGCCAGCTCTCGTCGTCCTCTGCTTACTCGCTGGTTTTTTTGGTCTTATTGGCATCCTGTTGCAACATGCCTGCGTTACGCTCTGGCAATCACCACTCCCCAACCTGTTCGTGGTTCCTGTCAGTTTACTGTTTACAATTATTGCAGTGCATTATACCGGTAAAGTCGTTGCACCCTGGATTCCACGCGACCATAGTTCAGCTATTACAGAAGAATATGTTGGTAGCATGGCATTAATTACCGGCCATCAAGCCACTTCAGGCAACCCCTGCGAAGGAAAACTCACCGATCAATTTGGCCAAATACATTATTTGCTACTGGAGCCTGAAGAAGGAAAAACTTTCACTAAAGGAGACAAAGTGTTAATTATTTGCCGACTTTCTGCAACGCGATATTTGGCGGAAAACAATCCCTGGCCCCAGATATTGTGATTTATTAATCAAAAGGAAATTTAATAATGGATGATATCGTTAATTCTGTGCCCTCCTGGATGTTTACCGCGATTATCGCCGTATGCATTCTGTTTATTATTGGAATTATTTTCGCCAGGCTCTATCGTCGCGCTTCGGCAGAGCAAGCATTTGTTCGTACTGGTTTAAGTGGGCAAAAAGTGGTGATGAGCGGTGGCGCAATCGTGATGCCGATCTTTCATGAAATAATTCCCATCAATATGAATACCCTGAAGCTGGAAGTCAGCCGCTCAACCATTGATAGCCTGATTACGAAAGATCGTATGCGCGTCGATGTCGTGGTTGCTTTCTTTGTGCGGGTAAAACCTTCAGTAGAAGGGATTGCCACCGCCGCCCAGACGCTGGGGCAACGCACCCTGTCGCCTGAAGACTTACGTATGCTGGTGGAAGATAAATTTGTCGATGCCCTCCGTGCAACAGCGGCACAAATGACCATGCATGAGTTACAGGATACCCGCGAGAACTTCGTGCAGGGAGTACAAAATACCGTAGCTGAAGATCTGTCGAAAAATGGCCTGGAACTGGAAAGCGTTTCACTTACCAACTTTAACCAGACCTCGAAAGAACATTTCAATCCGAACAATGCCTTTGACGCCGAAGGTTTAACCAAACTGACTCAGGAGACGGAGCGCCGTCGTCGCGAACGTAACGAAGTTGAACAGGATGTGGAAGTCGCAGTGCGTGAGAAAAACCGTGATGCACTTTCGCGCAAGTTGGAGATTGAACAACAAGAAGCGTTTATGACGCTTGAGCAGGAGCAGCAGGTTAAAACCCGTACCGCTGAGCAGAATGCGAAAATTGCGGCTTTTGAAGCTGAACGTCGTCGTGAAGCAGAGCAGACGCGAATTCTGGCTGAACGACAGATTCAGGAAACGGAAATCGACCGCGAACAGGCCGTCCGCTCAAGAAAGGTTGAGGCCGAACGTGAAGTTCGCATTAAAGAGATCGAACAGCAGCAGGTCACCGAAATCGCTAACCAGACGAAATCGATCGCTATTGCCGCCAAATCGGAACAACAGTCCCAGGCAGAAGCGCGTGCTAACCTTGCACTCGCAGAAGCAGTAAGCGCCCAACAAAACGTAGAAACCACTCGCCAGACTGCCGAAGCCGATCGTGCTAAACAAGTGGCGTTGATCGCCGCAGCGCAGGATGCAGAAACCAAAGCGGTTGAACTGACCGTGCGGGCGAAAGCAGAAAAAGAAGCCGCAGAAATGCAGGCGGCGGCTATCGTTGAGTTAGCCGAAGCTACACGTAAAAAGGGTCTGGCGGAAGCAGAAGCACAACGTGCGCTGAACGATGCTATCAACGTACTTTCTGATGAACAAACCAGCCTTAAATTCAAACTGGCATTATTGCAGGCGCTGCCTGCGGTAATTGAGAAATCCGTTGAGCCTATGAAGTCTATCGACGGCATCAAAATTATTCAGGTCGATGGTCTGAATCGTGGCGGCGCTACGGGTGATGCAAACACGGGTAATGTGGGGGGCGGAAACCTGGCAGAACAAGCGTTATCAGCCGCACTCTCTTACCGCACACAGGCACCGCTGATTGACTCCTTGCTCAATGAAATTGGCGTTTCAGGCGGCTCACTGGCGGCATTGACTTCATCCTTAAGCTCAACAACTCCCGTCGAAGAAAAAGCAGAGTAAACCCTCTTCTATGAATAATCCCTGGCCCAAAAAGCCGGGGATTTTTTATATCTGCGTTCCGCTAAAAGGTGCAAATGATCAGGCTGTTGCAGCATTTTGCGTGACTGCTCGGGGAAGGCAAAACTGCCTCTGGGAAAGCGTTGCGCGGGGTCCGGCGCTCATCAACAATCGGGGAGTCAGCAAGGGGCTGAAACGGGAAAGCCCCTCCCGAGGAAGGGGCCTTATAGAAGGAAAGGGTTATGATGAAGTTCGTCATCATACTGGTTGTGTTGTTACTGTTAAGTTTCCCGACTTACTAACAACTCATCAGAGGGGGGAGAAATCCTCCCTTACCCTTGTTCCTTTACTTTAGGTTGAAAAAACAACAGCGTCAATAGACCTGCCTGCTACGAAGCGAGATCTGTGAACCGCTTTCCAGTTAGCCTTTTTTATCCAGTTGGATCTTCTTGATGATGTTGGTCGTCGAGCAACCGTCTTCAAAGTTGAGCACCAGCACTTCGCCACCGTTGGCCCAGACTTCTTTACTCCCGGCAATCTCTTCTGGTTTATAGTCGCCGCCTTTCACCAGCAGATCTGGCAAGATCCCGGCGATCAAGCGCTGCGGTGTGTCCTCTTCAAACGACACCACCCAGTCGACCGCTTCCAGTGCGCCCAGCACAATCATACGCTGTTCGAGCGGGTTAACGGGGCGGGAATCCCCTTTCAGCCGTTTGGTGGAGGCATCGCTGTTCACAGCGACAATCAAACGGTCACCCAGTTTACGGGCATTTGCCAGATAAGAGACGTGCCCGGCGTGCAGGATGTCAAAGACACCGTTGGTCATCACCACTTTTTCACCGCGTTTACGCGCTGCCGCTACAGCAAGCTTCAGTTCCTCTTCGGTCATCACACCAAAGCCGGTATCTGCACGTCCACGTACTGCGTTTTCCAGCTCGATCGGCGAAACCGTGGATGTCCCCAGTTTGCCGACCACCACACCAGCCGCCGCATTGGCAAAGAAGCAGGCTTCTTCCAGCGAATTACCCGCTGCCAGCGTTGCCGCCAGGACGCCAATCACCGTGTCGCCCGCACCGGTAACGTCATACACTTCCTGCGCCTGGGTTGGCATATGCAGCGGCGCTTTACCCGGTTGCAGCAGCGACATACCCTGTTCGGAACGGGTCACTAACAGAGCCGAGAGTTCGTAATCGGCAATCAGTTTCATGCCGCGCTCAACAATCTCTTCTTCAGTCTTACATTTACCGACAACAGCTTCAAATTCCGAGAGATTCGGCGTTAACAGCGTAGCGCCGCGGTAGCGCTCAAAATCGGTACCTTTTGGATCAATCAGCACCGGAACACCCGCTTTACGCGCCAGTTGGATCATCTGCTGTACGCTTGCCAGCGCACCTTTGGCGTAGTCAGAAAGCACCAGCGCGCCAATCGAACTCAGCGCCTGATTAATCCGCTCG